>Ga0208919_1001182_pt1 | contig 15466 bp, 32 predicted proteins | sample 4_EtaG_FD_184076 | JGI IMG/M metagenome (GOLD analysis project Ga0208919, IMG submission 184076) | Marine viral communities from the Subarctic Pacific Ocean - 4_ETSP_OMZ_AT15127 metaG (SPAdes) (version 3) | ecosystem: Environmental > Aquatic > Marine > Oceanic | place: Pacific Ocean | collected...
ATTATATTTATAGTGGGGTGGGTTGTTTACTAAATCGTCTGTCATTTTGCCTCCTCTTTGTGGGTCATGTTTAGTAAAACATTTAATCTCTTTCTCTGAAACTCTGTGTTGGCAGGCTCATTAATAAGTTTCCTAGCGAAAGAACGCACTTGCTGATAATTAAGGCCAGCAAGATCACAAACATCAACAAACCAAGTAGCAGTGACACCAACACTTTTACTAAACCATCGTACAGCATCCTCCCGAACTTGAACAGATTCTTTAGAAACGTTTTCATTTTCATTACTGGCATCCAATAAAGCTTGGTAGATAACGGCTCTGAACAATGCTCTTTCATTCTCTCCCTCTCTACTTACCTCTGTGATCGTATCGAGTGTAGGGTCGATAGCAATCCGGGTTTGGTTTGGGTTTAACAAATATGTCTGTTGTATTGATTTCTTTTGATCTTTCATCTATCCATTCCACTGGTACAAATCTATCTGCCCATATAAAATTATTGTTACTAAGCCAATCACCATAAGTTGTTTTACTAGTTTTGTAAAGTTTATTTCTAGAATTCTGTAATACAAATCTAATATCTAAATCTGGTCTCTGTTGTTTTATATACAGATGTTTAGCTCTGTCTTCTTTTGTAAGTTGTCCTTTGAGTTCTATTATAATACCGTTTGATAATATAATATCTGGAGTATATGTTTTTCGAATCGCTGGGACTACATAAGGTATGACTAGGGTTTCATATTCAAAGTCAACTTTATCTTCATTAAGCTTACTACAAACAGTGGCTTCAAAGATAGATCTATAAAATCCTTTTTCTTTGCGCAGTACACTCACGGGATATCTTCTGAAACATTAGGTTCATTAACCACCTTGGTTAACCATCGTGGTCCTTTACTATAAATAAACTTCCGCAGTCCTTGCCCATCGTTAGCATCAGACCAACAGTCAGTTTTGTATGCACAGTATGAACACCCTACACTTAACTTCATATTACCGGACGTTCCGTCTGGCTCTTCTTCATAACATTTTGGTGGTGGTTTATTCTTATCTTTTAGTGCACTTCTTAAATGTTTAATTCTTTCTCGTGCATTTGGTACATCAGATTTATCTGGGCGACACAGTGCTAGTGCCCCGCTTTGTTTATCGATAGCAAGAAAAGCTACCTCATCATTGTTATTAGCCGCTGAGTATGCAGCAATCTGATGAAGATATCCAAAGGCATCAGTCTCTGGTGTAATATCGTTGTTTCTAAATTTTCTAAAACCAAATTGTGATGCTGACTTAACATCAACAACAACCCCATCTATCACGGCATCTTGATGGCCAGTTACTCCGTCAAGTTTTAAAGTTCTCTGCTCATCAGTAACAGAATGACCTGCCGTTTTAGATAGTAATAATAATAATGCTTCTAACATATGCCCATATAAAAACTTAATCCGTACATGAGCCGGCATATGTTCTCTTAATTCTGGTTTATATAACTCATACCATAATTGACGATCTGGTTTACCGAGGCTCGACATGCGAATACCTCGGCTACCAGATTGTTTTTCTGTTAAGTAAGTAAGAACAGCATCTTTCATACTCTCTGCAAATTTATTTAAATCATGTGGTGTTGGTTTTCTATCGTTACCTTCATCAAACAATTTGTAAATATCTTTTACAAGAGTATCTATGCTTTTCTTACTAGACATTAGAACGGAAGGTTATCGTCTTCCAATTCATTTTTAGATGCGCCATTAGTTGGAGCCTGATATCCAGACTCCTCATCGAACTCATCTAAATTTTCAGAGGGACTATACTCAACTAGTTTAACTACTTGCACAGCTGTTAAAGATGCACCGACACCTTTGTTGCCTCCGACATTATAATCATAAGTATCAAAAGCTACGTTTACTAACGAGCCATTACCAATTAAAATATCAGAACTAATAGGTGTTCTTTTAGAATCTACAACACGAGGTGCAGAGTTCTTTGTACCGTCTTTACGAGTGTACTTTCTTTTTATGGTGATGAAATCATTTCTCTCATCGCCTTTATTTTTAATACGAGGACCAAGACCCAAATCTTGTAGTTGTTTCTTAGTCTTTGTATCCACTGTTACATCAATGGAAAAGATACCTTGTTCATTGTACTGATCAAAGTGTGGTTGGTGGACTTTCGCCCAGTATGCAGTGCCAGATATTTTTGACATAGTTTTCTCCTTATATAAAAGTTAATAAAATTAAATGTCTCCGTAGAAACACTTGGACAGTATACCATACTGCCGATGGTGTCAACAGCTAATGAGTTTCTTTCCAAGTCGTGCCGATTGAGTACTCACTATCTAGTGGACATCGTAAGTCAAATTGTTTTTCTACACGTTTCATTGCCTCCTTTGTTATGTTACCAAAATCTACAGCTTGTTCCTTACGGACTTCAAACTGCACCTCATCATGGACGTTAGCCACCGGCTTAGCATCCACGTTCTGCTTGTCGACCTCATCAATAATATTAAGCAGCCATTGCTTACATATGATTGCACCCGCTCCTTGAATAAGTGTATTCAAACTGGAGTGGATAGATCGTGCAAGTAGAATTCTTTTATCAAGCGCAACCAATTGGTACTCTCCATACTTGCGCTTTCGTCGTTGTAATAAATTAATTAAGTTATTTGTCAGTGTCTTCATACCTTTAACTTTATTTATAAATCGTTTACGACTAGCGAGTCCTGCCTCTGTATTGCCTCCGACTATCTGACCAAGCTTGGCATCTCCCGCTCCATAAATAAAGGCATACACCCAAGTCTTTGCCGTTGGTCTGTCTTTTAATCCTATAATGTTTTGGTTGTATGTGTGTATATCTCCATCAACCACTTGCTCTGTAAACTTTGGGTTCTCTAAGTAATGTGCAAAGCATCGTAACTCTAAACCACTAGCATCAGAGCCGACCAAACAATACTTGTCTGGGTTTTCTATAGTCCATAGTGAACGACACTCTTTACCATAAGGTGAGTAACTTGCCGGGACTTGTGCCATGTTAGGACCATAGTGACTCATACGAGATGTGACACAGCCAAGAGTTATGACTCTCCCGTGCACTCGACTATCATCTTTAACATTCTTTAACCAAGATTTAATTTGCGATACACGTTTCTCATATAACAAATACTCAGCTATCATCCTAGCCTCTGGATACTCTAACTCCTTCAAAACTTTCTCATCAATTACTGGTAGTCCCGTCGGTGTAGTTTTTTTAGGTACCCAATTATATTTCTTTTGTAATCTCTCGGCCACTTGTTTACGAGAGCTAGGGTTAAACTCATCAACATAATCCTTCAATGGTTTACCGGTCGTCTTATGAAATCGTGGTGTATATATTGTTGGGAATATAGTTTGAAGATCTCTATTTAAATCCTCTGACTTTGTCTTTAACTCTTCCAATAAATCATGTGCCTTGTTTACATTTAAATAAAATCCATTCTTCTCTTGTTGGTCTATAATTCTTCTGATGCGATGCTCCATACGTACACTCTCTGTACTAAACCTATTTATCTTTGGTGCTAGGTGTTGCATTAGTTTACGAGTGACGTGTACATCTTGTTGACAATACTTCAACATCTCTTCTGAGTATTGATCGAAGTCTTTGAACTCTAACTTACCACCTCGTGTAAGTTTCTTACCCCAAGATTTTAAACTGTGACCACCATCTATATGCGCATTGATCATCTGAGATATAAGAAGTGTATCAATAATATTTTCCAAAGGTATTGTGATACCTAGTAATCTTTCTAATACTGGACCATCAAAGCTTATACCATTATGCATAATATACTTACGTTGATCATTGTGAAATTGTTTAAACTCTTCGCATCCTTGCTCTTGTATGAAGTCTTTCTGTTCTCCAGTAGCATAGTCCTGGATACATATACAATGTATTTTGGTAGCATTGAGACTATCTGTTTCTATATCTAGAACTACTGTGTCAAACTTTGAATCCATCATTTACCTCCTTGAAGTCATCGTTGTCTTTAGATTTTGGGTTAGATATCTCAGTCAAGCGACCACTATCTTTATGCCATTGTAACCAACAACACGGACCAGTCTCCCCACTAAATCTGTTCTTCAGTATACGAACTGTAGTTTGGTTTCTCTTCTCCATGTCTTCTGCTTGTCCGTTTCTTTCTAATGAGAAACAAAAATCAGAGAGCTGTGCAATACCATGTGAACCTCTGAGTTGTGATAGACTAACTATTGCACCCTCTTCGTGTCCACTATCTGAACTAGCTCGTCTACTTAAATGAGATACCAACATCAGATGTATGTTCTGTTCTTGGACTAGAGTTCTAAGCCGTGTCATTATACTATCGATTGCTCTTCTCTCATTGTCACCAGTCATAGCCGATACAATCATAGTCAAGTGATCAAGTATAATAAACTTACAATCCAATCCACTAGCTAAGTATTGTACCTTGGCTATGATGTTATCAATATCAGTAGAACCAAAGTGATCCCACATTCTTATCTTGTTTGTACCGAGGGTAGCCTCCCATGCTACACGTTTCTCTTCCATAGTTGACTCACAGAATGGTAGGTGTAGTGGTTTGTTGGCATGTACAGACATGATACCTTTGGTTGTTCGTTCAATAGATTCCTCTAAAAATAAACAACCAACTGAATGACTACTGTTCTTTATTATGTGGTAAGCTAGTTCTCTCATTACACTAGACTTACCTATGCCTGACCCCGCAGTATAGGTACATAACTCACCGAGTCTCATGCCGTAAGTCATACTATTCATACCCTCCCATGGATAAGGTATTGATTCAATTACCTTTTCATTAGCAATAAGATCCCAAGTATTTTCACCGAGTATGATACCCTCTGGTGTATATGGTTGTGCAGAATAATATCGTTTAATAAAATCTTCTTTTTTGTTCTGAACTAAATAGTCGTTAGGATCTTTGAGTGTAAGATTTACAATAAATACTTTCTTTGGTGGGAATAGTTCAGCGACTTTTCTGCTCGCCTCACGACCAGGCTCGTCATTATCAAAACAAATATATATTTTTTCGTAGCTATTAATATACTCATATTGTTTCTTACAATCTGTAATGGCTCCAGCTGCACCCGTTCTAACACTAACAACTGTATAATTTTTAGGTGCAAACATCTCATAGACAGACATGGCATCAATCTCTCCTTCACATATTGTCACGACCTTATTGTTAGCAGAACTAAATAAGTGTTGCCCAAACAATAAAGCTTTCCCGGTCTTACCCTCTACTGTGAATGATTTATCAGCGACTCTTCTGACCTTGGTTGCAATATGGTTACCCTCACTATCATAGTAGGGGTAGTGGTGTTTATATAGATTAGGTTTAGTATCGTTAGTAGTTGTCACACCAAAAAACTCACAAGTCTTTTGGCTTATCTTTCTTTCAGGTATAGGCTTACTCATACCTAGTGGCATGATCGACAGCGCCGAGCCTTGAATTTTTGTGTCATCTCCGAGCAGTTCCTCAAGTCGGGTCTTGTCCTTGGGTGGTTCAGTGTAAGTGCGGCACGAGAAACAGTAGCGAGAGCCGTCGGAATATAAAGCATTAGCATCCGATGACCCACACTGTTCACACTCAGTGTGTCTCACGAATGGATTAGGGTTGTTAGTTGTCATAGTCGTCTCCTTATTATTTTTGCGGGTCTTGCCCTATTAATATCTCCTCTAATTATTTTTGTCAAGGGGTTGCCAGATTTCGAAATCAGTGATAGCCTATCCCCATATACAGAGGGGGACTATATATAGTCTAGTATTAGTCTAGTGTTAGTCTAATGCTAGTTCTATAGGGATCTCGTATAACTATATATATCTCTTATAACTATAGGTATCTATATATAACTATAGGCTACTATAGATAACTATAGATAACTATAGATAACTATAGTTGCCCTTATTTTTAGCCTTGAAGTTTTGTGTTCTCCCATGACAATTACGGCATAGCACCATCGAGTTTGACAGACGATTGTTGTACCGGTTCCCATCGATATGATGAAACTCCATCGGCGACTCTTCTGCCAGTGCCCCACACTGATTGCAATACCATTGGTTAGTATCCTTGAGATAAGACATGATCAGTCTTTTCTTACCGACAGACTTACCCATATGCTCATCTCGTTCTATCTTTTCATTGCGAATATGTTTGCGATGCTTCTGCTGGCATACATTATCACAATACTTATTCATTGTATTACTTCTCTTGATGTGTTTCTTATTACAGTAGGCACATCGGTAGTGACCATAGTCTTTTCGTTTTCGTTTAGGAAACTTAGTGTTATTAACTACAGCACTACACGTCATCGAGCAATACTTATTCCTTGAGGATGTGACCTTAGTGTCACACCCTATTCGCTTACAGTTTCTCATTACTTATCGGGACTGAAGTCAACTTTGATAAGATTATCCGATGCCTCGGTATCACAAGGTCGATCATCGGTCACCTTAACTGTGTGTGAGTTTTTAAATTCACTATTAAAAGGTACATCCTCTGGATCAACAACCTCCGATTTTAAAGCATGTTTCCAGTTGTGCACGATCCTATCCTTAGCCGTTCGTTTTTTTGGATAGAGTATATCCTTTAAGGCATAGTCAATAAGATACTCTATGTCCTCTGGGTTTTTAGATACACTATCCAATAGCTCATCGACTATTGGTTTTAAGTTTCGTTTTAGATCGCTTAGTCTTAGTTCTGAACCACTCATTATTGTTTCTCCTTATCAGTTAGTGGGTTAAATATATCTTCAAAGATTGCATCGACAACATCAAAGTATTCTTCTTGAGAATATCTTTTGATTGATATTGTTTGCACCACATCTTTGAAGTGTTTTATCTTAGCCAATGCATAGACCATCTCTACATCGGTAAGAATCTTTTCGTCTTGTATGTCTTGACCATTACCTTTTGCCATTTAAATATTCCTTTCTTTCTCTATAGGTTTTAGATGTATCACATTTAATAGCTACCAAATCAATCGGTATCTTATCAAATGATTCTCGTAGTTGGTCAACAGTTTGCTGACAGTTGTGGGATATCTTAGGGTGTCTCTTGTGAAACAGATGACCATCAACTTCAAACCACATCGTTACAATAAAAGCCTCAAACATATCGATACCTCTGACCTAATACATTCTTAATATAGTTCGCAGCAGATTGATGTGTACCATGAAAATATTTTATTTCATGATCCTCATACCAATCGTCCTTTATATTATAAGTATCTAGTATATCGCAAAAGATCTTATCTCGTCGTTTCCTTTTGTCCTTGTAGTAGTCTTCGTTTTCAAAGAACCTTGCAACTGTAATCCCATCCCAATCATCGTAAACATTATAGGTTCGTCTATGATTATTAAGTCTATAGTCCCAAGTAATTATATACTGAGGTAGTTTGTCATAGAATAAATCAAGTTGTCTCATTACTCACTCTCCCTCATTGGTACAACACAAGGTCTTGACGTTCTCGGTTGTGGTGGTGTCGTCAATCTATTGTGCTGTGATTCCAATGCTTGTTGTCTTATGAGATGAAACTTCCAACCTATACATATGTGTCCAGACTGTATTCCATCTCGGTTAATATTCAATCGTTTAAACTCTTGTTCAACGATCGGTTGTAGGTTCTTACAGTTCTCTCGTTCCATAACGAACCTCTCCTCCACACCAGTTGGTGTAGAGAAAACTAGGTATAAAGCAAACAGTTCTTTAGTCATCACTCTCCCTTTCTATTACTTCAAGATGATTAACAAGCATATCCAAACCATTACACACACCTTTATATTCTGCTTGTGTTTGGCTATCGTTAACCCATTCATCATCAGATTTAATATCTATCACTATATTTTTTATTTGCTCTAGTGTTATAGGTTTAGTCATCTCTCATCTCCTCAACTACGTCTAAAAGTTCTGCTTGTGTATAATTATGTTGTTCTAAACGTAACTCCCCATCAAGACTAAGACCACCCTCTCTGATTAAAATTTGTGTAGCTTCTTCTTCACTCTCTGCTGTAACAGTATAAATGTATTCACATGGGACACTAAATGTATAATATTTTTTAGTCATCACACCTCCTCGTGTTTAATGTTTAATGCTTCGTGTATCTTAGCCATAGCATAAGTTACTTCGTTCCATTGTTCGTCATTGCTCTCAATACCCTCAGATATACAGTCCTCTCTTGCCATATGTAAGACCTCCCAAACTGAGGATAAACTTTTAACTAATTCATTTCTGTCTTTGATTAGTTCTAATGCTATCGCATTTTCTTTAGTCATCATCTTCCTCCTTTTCTAAATCAAATCTAATCCATATTGATGCACCAATTTCATCACTAAAATGTTGTACTTCTTCGTAATCAACTGGTGCATTTTTATCTAGCCATTTTACAAATTCTTTTTCATTCATCACTCACTTCTCCTTTCATCTGAATTAACACCAACTACAAACAATGTTAGTTTATCAGAATTCTCACCCATTACTTGTAGTATTTGTTCCCATACACCCTCTTGGAAATCCTCGTGGTATAAATCTAAAACCTTACCTTGAGGTGTTGTATCCCAGTTAAGTTTTTTAAGAACCCTTTGTTGTTCGTTAGTTAATATAAATAAATCTTTAGTCATTATCTTTCTCCTTATATTTAATTAGCCCATTATCATCACACATATCAGCAATATCTGACGGACATTTGAAACCATGCTTAACTAAAAGTTTTGCATCCTTTAATACATCTCTTCGTTTCTGTATCTGTAAGTAGTATGGCAACTCGCCGTCCTCTGCCAGACACTCTGGTGCAAGGCTACAAGATATACTCATCCAACAATCTCTTGCTTGTTCTCTAGTAGTGGGAAAACCACCTCGCACATACTCCCATCTAGGGTCATCATTTGGAAATATTATTTTAACTTTAGTCATTAGTCTGTCTCCTTTTCCACACAGTATTGTTTATAATACACATTGCCCAAGAGTGTGAGGCTTGGGTTTTGTGGGTCTGGTTTTTTCTTACCAACATATTCCCAACGACAGTTCATAGTCTTGTTGTTGGCAGATCGTTGATGAAAGAAATCCATATTGTTTAACGTGTATAGGTTCATTGTTATACCTATGATTAAAGATACTGGATCCATTAGTCTGACTCCTTTTCGTTGTCCATATGATTAATGAAGCTAGCCCCACTAATAGTCTTTTTATTTGCAGACGGTCGTTGATTCTTTTCTTCATCGTTAATAAAATCTAACAATACTTTGGCACATTCATATCGCCCATAACATAGAGGATCATTGTCGTGCATATCGTCCAAGGCTTCTCTCTTAGTCTTAGGTGAAAGATAAGAGATATCTAACTCTACCTTTAACCATTCTTTAATCTTATTTAATAGATCAACCTTGTTCTTTAGTCGCATTTGAAGATTGTGGATCTCCTCTTGCTTTTGGTTTAGTTGTTCTTCAATGGTCATTTTCTACCCCCTCGTATTCATCAATAATAGATTCTAAATCCCACTCTGTTAAATGTGAGAAGTCTTTTGCTTGGTATCTAGGATAGTTAGCCTCAAAGTAAGTAGCACCACCATTTCCGTCATTCCATATAGTACCTTTATCAGTTTTAACCTCATACCCTAGACCCCTTCTAGTTTTAAAGTATCTTATATTTTTTATATTTATATCCATTATTTATCTCCCTTTATAAAATAGTTTTCACTATGACACCGAGGACAAAAGACATGGTTCTCCCTAGTCTCGGTGTCAAAGATATATTTATCATTCTCTGCCCAATCTGTCCCCACATAGGAACAGTCCAGACATTCTGACATATGGTCTTTACAGACATCAATAATTACCCAATCACTCATACTGCCTCCTTTCTAAATTGATGAAGTTTAACATTTAGCTTGTCGTAATAAAGTATATCGTGACCATTGATAGACCAATTGGTCATGTCAAATACATCGGACTTGTTCTTGTCTAGTGATGTAATAGTCACAACAGATATAGGGTCAGAGTCAAATTGTAAACTCCAACTGACCCATTTAGTATTGTCATCTCTTGGTGTACCTAACATACGAACTAAGTTCTCGTATGGTTCGGTAATTTTACCCAAGAAACTAGAACCTACTGATATGATATGCATATCGTTGTGGGTTACAACATGTAGGTTATCCCATTTTCTAATTGGCATAGTGTCTCCTTAGCTAACGATTAATATACAAATCCACAAGAGGACTAGAGAAAATGCAACATAAGATAATAACATTTTAATAAATCCCATTCTCTGTCCCCCAATCTCCATGATCCATGGCTTGTTCCTCAAGGTCTTGTCGTACCATTTCCTCGACCTCCTCTTCTGTCACTAAAGATAGAGTTCGATCTTTGAGAACATTATGCACTATCTCATGCAAACACTCTCCATCTGCCTCAGAGATAGCCTTACCTATCTCAATAAGTTCTTGCTCTCTGAACATTTCTTTTTGTTTTTGAGTCATAGTCGTCTCCTTGTGTTGGCTTGGGTTACGTCACCTAACTATGCCAACTTAATAGTTAGGCTAGTGGGATAGTGTATAGGAAACATGAAAAAACACTACCCCACTAGACTAACTATAATAATAATTAATCTAGTGAAAGTCAATCAGTCTTTCAGTTGGTCGGTGTTCGAGTTGATATCAGATATGGCAGACTGTATGTCGCTTCCAATATCACTTCGAACATTGTCTAGCATACTCTCAATATCAGATGTTAATTGATGTTCAGCATCAGATACTCTGTCTTCTAGCTCCGAGACTGATATACTAATCTCTTTTAATATATTTTCTAACCTCTCTAAAGTATTCTTTATAGAGGTAGGGTCTTTAATTGTCATCATAGATTTACTCCTTATCTAGTGGGTTAACAATAAAAGCATTATCTGATTTCTTAGCTGTACCTTTAGCTAATAAACCAACGACAACACCTTGTGGGTCTAGGAATCTCAAGTCATGGACATCTCCGTCAATAACTGGATAACCAAACCAATACTCTGGTAGAAAATGTCTGAATACCACAGCCACATTTCCTCCTCGGCTAAGTATATCCTCGCACTCTGGATCGTTGGTCTCTGACCTTGAGAACGTTAAGTAATAGTTCCTAGGTAGCAGCGACTTGAGAAACTTGTCCATACGATGAGGGTTCTTGGTGTAATCTGTAAACTGGATTTGTGGGTGATCGTCCATGATTCCAGACCTCCAGAACTCCTCTCGGTCTGAGAATACATTCGGTCTGAATGCGTATCGTAGACCTTTTCGTTTAGCATAGAGTAGCCTTGATAATAGCTCATCGCTTAGTTGTTCTATGAACTTTACCTTATCGTTCATAAAGTACATAGTTTTATTATGTCTAGACTTCTGAACATTTGTCATTACTCCTCGTCCTTGAATGTCTAGACACAACTTTGAACAACCCTCAGTACGATAGGCACACATTTCGTAGCCACTTTTATCTCCAGGTGATAGAGAAAGACCCTCGTTAAGATAGCCAAACTCTATCGCCTTGTTCAGTTTAGTATTACCCGTTGATATTAATTGTCTTGGTATAGTGTGGGTTAACATCGTCATTGTCTCCTTAGTTTAAATCGGCTTGTATATAGTTAGTATTAACCAGTACGGCTCTCGCTTTGTGGACTGGGTTGCCAACCTTATCCACAAAGGTTGAATATTTGTAAGGGTTATAGAATATCTTAGTCGTAGGGTTACCACCCATTGTGATATCCCTATCTTGCCAACTCCATAGCTTTAAGTCTGGACATTCGCCAACGACAAAAGCATGGACATTCTTTCTACCCTCTTTAAGAACTTTTAGTCTACCCTTTTCTCTAACAATAAACTTAGATCGTTTAATGAATATTGATTTACAATAACCAATAATCTTTCCGTAGTTCTCTCGTTCTCTAGATTGAATAGACAAACAGTTCTTGTGTAAGTTTCTATAGACTGCTACTCGTTGCATTAGTTATTTCCTTTCTAGTCTTGTGGGTTAATTCTAAAGTTTTTTAGCCAATCAGATAGCCATAAACTTCGTTCAAATTCAGATTTCTTGTCTTGTAATCTATTACTAGAACATCGCCACAAGTCTTTACCATATTTGTCTTCTAAATTCCAACCAATCTCGCCAAGTTCATCAGCCATAGCCTCAAACTCTGGTTTAAGTTGTTCAAGTCTAGTCTGAATCTTCTCAACCCTGTCATCTATTTCGTCGGGTAGTTTAGATTTAAAGATTATTTCTTTAGTCATGATGTCTCCTTTTTAAAATGTTGTTGATGCCTCTATCTCAAAGGCTCTTTGTTTGGTAATACCAAGGTTATCATTCCAACGATTAACAATAGCATCGACATAGTCAGATGATCCTACGAACTTATCAAACTCTGATGGATCATCTTTGTTTTGTTTACCATAGGGATAGTAACCAGATACACTTTCATAGGCTCTGGCTAGTCTCCATTTACCCAGAAACCTACCATTGGTAATTTCTGGAACTTTGATATAGCAATAAGCTACATTACCTTTTCCTACTTCTTCATCTAATATTTTTTGTAAATTAACTGTTGGCATTAGTTGTCTCCTTGTTAGAAGCACACTACCCTAGAGTTAAAAAAGAAGGAAATAAGATCCTCTAGAATAGTATGCAAAGTATTAATATTAAAGGGAAAATACTGAGAAATTTTCAGTAGCCTTCCCCAATTATATCATCTCACACTCCGACCGACAAATCAACACAAATCTCCCTAGGCTCTAGACATAACGCATGTTATTGAAATCATTGACAAAAGTATACAACAAAGTCATAGACTATGTATAATATTGGGTGGGTATCTAGGGGGCAGACCTAGTTTAGAACTATTCTAAATTAAATGATGCGTCTCTTCTGCGTATGATACTATTGGGAACTTAGTTAATAAAGTTTAGATCATATAGACTAGCTCAGTTTATATAGATGTTCCACGTGGAACAATCGCCGGAAAGCCCCGGTCAGCAAGGCTTTCCGAAGAATGTTGAAATATCGAAAAAGTATGATATAATGATATTAAGTCGGAAATCAATCCGGCTTATAACACAAGAAGGAAACATGAAAATAAAACCAATTAAAACTTTTGGATCAATTTCGGTCTGGGCTAACTATTTTAACCCGTTGAAAAATGATCCAAACAATCCACCGGTTAAAGATAAAGATATTTATTTTGTCAATTTGTCTAGTGATGAAAATAAAATATTCCCTAAAGTATTTAACGAAGCTGATCCTAAATGCTCTCTAGGGAAAGTTTATCTGGATAAGTGGATTGCCCCGTTCAACCCTCCAAAAGACCTTATGCAGGCTGTCCGTTGGGCTACTCAGTTTGCTCTAGATGGTAAGGTAACTTACGATATGATCAAGAAACCTGTCGACTATGTCACCTGTAAAACGCCAGCCAGACAGTCTAATGATCCCGATCTTGCCGATCTAATTAGACTAGAGATTAAAAAGGCTTTGAAAGGTGGTCTATAATGACAACATTAAAAAGTCTTATAGATCCTAAACTGTCAGATCTTCTTTATCTAAAGACCCAGGAAGATTGGAAAAATACCAATTTTTGGGACGGTTATACGTGTCCAATATCTGGCCAGGTTAAAGTAAAAAAACTTAACATTGACTAGATAAATAATTAAATAATTTGCCTAGAGAGAAACATTAAAAAATCTCTCTAGGCATTATTTTTTTTGCCTCGCTCCTCCGTCGCTCGGGTTAATAATCGGTGGACCTAACCGGTCCCCTTATATAAGAGACCCCCACCAAGAAAAACCCACCGTAACAACATCTATATATATTATATCTACCATAGACAAAATGAGCAGATTTTCAAATATGGCCCCTTACTTGTAAATCTAGGGTACCCATACCCCTACCTAAAACTTTAGACTTTGTAAAAACACCGATCATAAACTTCCCTTGCTCTAGGCCGGGTCTTACCGTGTAGTGTTTACCACTAGTCTGGCAAAAGAATTCTACATCTGTAAATCCTGCTTGTTTACCCATAGCCTCAAACTCAGCTGGAGTGTAATGCTTATAATGAAACTCATTGATTGGTGGTAGTTGGTGGGGTCGTACACATTCGTTCGGAGACGACACTATAAATATATCGGACTTATCCGCAGCCAGGTCGAATACATCTTGCCCCAACTCTGGTGGTATGTGTTCTATAAACTCAAATGATACGACAGCATCATAGGCGGGTCTTAACGTGCGTGGTTCCAGCTTAGTAATATCGGTAACAATGTAGTTAACCTTACCGACATCACGGCTAAAAGCTTCTTCAAATACATCATGCGCTTCTACTGATTTATCAATACAGTCAATCGAGGCGCATAATAAGTTATGCATAATCACAGAGCCATACCCAATACCACAACCAATATCTAAAATGTTTTCAGGTTTGATATCCTTTAATCTCTTGACGGCAAAGTTATATCGTTCAAGATGATCAGCTCTAATATTATTAGGGTCCATAATACGTTCTACCATTTAGTACTCCTCTTCTATTTCTTCTATGTTTTTCTTTGTTACTATTATTGGAGTCGTGTCACCAATCCAGGCACCGACAATATTAAAGTCAATATACTCTTCAGCTTCTTCGTAGGACATGTCATCTCTCGTAACAAGAACTTTTACCATTTTATCGTAATCATATACAATCATTGAGTCGGTGTTGTTTCGTTCTCCGACACCAATTATTGCATTATCAAACCCATCCCATTTAAGCATTAATTAACTTTCATTTGTGTTGACCAATATCTATCAAGTATATAGTACCAACATCCATTAATACATGGTTCTACTAAAGCAACTAACCCAGCTTCAAACAATGAAGCGCCAGTCAACCAGTAGACAACATTCATAGCTATAACTATATGTCCGCATGTATAGATAAAAGAACGTCCAAGACTTGTATTAATTATGTCACAACTTTCATAATACAACCTTGTTTCCAAGATCTAGCCATTGGTACAACTTCTCTTTTAAAATTTACACACCATTCACTTAAAGCTTTCCATTCTCCCTCTTCCCATTTTGGATAAGGGGATATAGGTGATGGTAACAAATCATCAAACCGTATTAATGTACCACTAACAATCTGATCATTTAATAATTCAAGAACAGTTTTTGTAGATGCATATAAATCACAATCAATATTCATAAATGATATATGCCTGTTGTGGTCTTTCTTCCAGATAGGTACGGTATCTTCAAACCAACCCTCATGTAATACCACATTCGGTACTACCTTTGGTAATTCACTTATAGCGAAGTGTCCCTTCTCAATAACTTTATGACCCATGAACCATTTTTCAGGTAATCCTTCAAAGCTATCGAAACCATGAAAGGTTACTTTCTTATTTAAACTGGCTAGATAATTTATAGACTTACCTTCAAACACACCGAACTCCATGTAATG
>Ga0208919_1001185_pt1 | contig 15453 bp, 23 predicted proteins | sample 4_EtaG_FD_184076 | JGI IMG/M metagenome (GOLD analysis project Ga0208919, IMG submission 184076) | Marine viral communities from the Subarctic Pacific Ocean - 4_ETSP_OMZ_AT15127 metaG (SPAdes) (version 3) | ecosystem: Environmental > Aquatic > Marine > Oceanic | place: Pacific Ocean | collected...
GGGCAATGGGGGCCGTCCTCCAACCTCTCATTATAAGGAGACTTTATGAAGAAGCGTCGTAAGCCCAGACCTCGCCGGAAGAAGGGGGAGTATCCATCCTTTCCCCCTAAAGAAAGCACACTGGATGCGGCCTTCAGTAAGTACATCAAAGAGAGAGACAACTGGACGTGTCAGATCTGCAAGAAGTGTTACATGTACGATCACGGAATGGTAGAATGCTCCCACCATGTAGGCAGAAGGAAGCGTTCTGTTCGTTGGGAGCCTGACAACGCCTCTACGAAGTGCCTCAAGTGCCACAGAGAGGCAGACCTTAACCCCCTACTCCATGCAGACTGGATCAAGTTGTGGCTGGGGGAAGAGAGATACGAGGCCCTGAAGGAGAAGTCAGGGCAGTTGGGCAAACGCACCCCACAGGAGAAGTGGGAACTACTCGATCAACTCAACCAGATGAGGAAAGAGCTATGAGCAAATGGATCGTAGGGCACTTCACCTTAGAAGGACATGACCCAGAGGACGGGGTGGGAATCTGGTGGGACACTGATTGGGAAGAAAACGAAGACATCCACTCAATGGACGCGGATCTCCCCGAGGTGCTGGACATCGCCCATAAGGCACTGAGCATCTTGGATGCCATCGTAGCCACTGCCGACATGCCTGCTGCCACCAGGGAGGTCGTAACAGACTTCCTTGATGACCACAGGAAGCCCTCAGCGCCCCACACAGAGCCTATCGACTTCTCTGGGCATGGACTGTCCAAGGACTTCTCCGAGGCCCTCACAGCGGCCCTGAAGGGCATCACAGACAGGTTGGAGGCATTGGAATGACCAAGCTCCTCCGTGAGACCATCAAGAAAATCAAACGGACCACCACGGTGCTGGAGGTGAGGCCCACGGGGTCTTCCCACTTCAGGATCACCACCCCCAAGGGGACCACGGTGATGTCCAGTTCCCCAGGCAACCCTGAAGCGGCCATGAAGAAGACCGTCAGGGCCCTGACATGAACTTCCTCGAAGAACAAGCCCGACGGGTGGCTCTCAGGGACGAGAAAGCCCGTGAAGCGGCAGCACAGTTTGCCAAGGAAAACAAGGCCAGAACCAAAGCACGGAAGCTGCTGACGCGGTGGGAACCGGGAATCACCGTCAGAGACAAACGTCAGAGACAGACGTATAAGTATCTGGGGAACGTGGTGGAGGAAGGTAAGACTCTTTACCTACTGGAGGCGGGGGATGACTTCGGCTATCCTCCCATAAGGTTCTCCAGGGAACCCCACAAGGACATCGTGAGACTCAACAGAGGACCGGTTTGATTCCTTTATAGGAGAAATTTCGGGGACGATATGGAAAGCAAAACTGAACTACAGCGGAGTCAGGACCTGTGTCACCGGAGAATGTTGACCATCAGTGGCATGGAGAGGGAACTGGCTGAAGTCTACGACCGCGCCAACAACTTGCGTCTGGCCTACGACGCACAGACCCGTAAACTGGCCGAGGCGCAGGAGGCTAAGGGGCACTTCTACGACAAGATGTGTGACCGTGAGGACGAATTAGCAGCCCTCCGCACAGCGGCAGCGCGGGTGGTGAGCAAGCTCGAAAGCATGAAGGAGTTTGGCGACGCCATCCTCTCCGACCAGCCCGACTTCGCAGTTCAACTTGATCAGGCCAATCGGCAAGTTGACGCCGAAGAGGCAGAGGCGAAGCGGGACGATGGCTACGCGAATCCCCATCGCTCCGATGCCGCCCCCGATGCAGGGGAGGGCACGTCCGACACGCTGGTGCTGGCTGATGAATACTGCGAGGAATGCACTGCCAGTGTCCTCGACTGTGTGTGTGGCGGACACTTCGACATCTCCAAGCGGGAGTATGACAAGGTGGTCGCCGCGCGGGAAGAGGCCGAGCGGAAGGTAGACATTCTTCGCACGAAACTTCACGCCGCAGAGATGTATAGCACAACTCAATGGGTGCTGGACGCACAGGCCAAGCGCGACCAACTCCAGCAACGGCTGGATGCTGTGGTAGACAAGTTGCGCTCATTCAGAAATGGCTATTTCAACCAAGGCTATCCCATGTCGTTGGTGGCAGCTGACTTCAGTAGCTGCATTGAGGTTGCCCTCGCAGGCACAGAGGGAGGGAAGGATGACGCTTGAGGAACTGAAGGCATGTATCAAGTGCGGCGAATCCAAACCCTTTGACAAGTTCGGTAAGGATAACAGGACCAAAAGTGGCAGGAAGTCGTGGTGCGCTGGGTGTTGTGCTGCATACCAAGCAGAGTGGCGAAAGAATAACCCCGAAGCAGCAAGGGCTTACGGCAGGAAGTGGAAGGCTGCGAACCCAGAAGCTGTCTACCAATCAGCACAAGCATACAAGTCGGCCAATAGAGAGAAGCTTAGAGTGTTGGCCAAACGCTGGAGAGAATCCCACCCAGAGGAAAGGGCTGAATACGGCAAGGCTTACCGGGACAAGTTCCCCCAAAAGGAGGCCGCAAGACGACTGTTAAGAAAGGCTGTCAGTAATGGCACTATCATCCAGGCACCATCGTGTGTCAGGTGTTCCGAAGTCGGGCCCACCGACGGGCATCACCCAGACTACTCAAAGCCACTGGAGGTCACATGGCTTTGCAGGAAGTGTCACAAAAAAGAACACGCTGCCCTTGGTGCGGAAACAGAGAAGGCATTGAGCGAGTGATCGAGGAAGTGGTGAAGGAGATGCGGGAAGGCCCTCCGTATACTACCCCTCGACAGTATCAAGACCTCAAGTGGGCTGACAGACTGGCTGGCGTAAACGCCGGGGAGGGGAAGGATGAGTAGACGTTGGGGATCATCAGGGTTCATTGGCGAGATCCGCCAAGTTGTTGACTTGGAAGCGACTCGCCGGTCAATGGGTTGTGTCAACCATGTTCCGCAGGTAGGCAATATCTACATCAAGGTTGCTCACTCTGGGGATGGGTTTTATGACTTCGTTCAGGTAAAGAATGACGAACGTGACGGCGTGAAAGGCTGGGTTGGTGTGGAGCAGGACCGCATTGGAGGCTACGGGCATATGGGACAGAAAGAAATCAGGCGTATTGTCCCCAAAAAGCAACTCCACCTCCTGCAAGCGGGAGGAGTCTTTGTGCCACTCACAGATATTCCCTTTCCGTCTGACCTGCCGGAGACTGTTGGATGACTGAACTCACAACCCTCATCATCATCTGCGTGCTGGATTGGGTCGTAGCGCACAGGGCGATGGTGTATACGACGCAGAAGGTGTCTACTGGAATTGGATGGGTGCAACTCGGACCCAAGATGCTCCCATTCTACGAGAAGACGCTACTCGGCACGGACATGTATCACGTCGTGGGATGGGTGCGCTACCTCGCCTTCACTGCACTGGCGTGGGAGAGTTACGGCTGGCGTGACATCGGTTATCACTTCCTGGGGTGGGAACTACACAGCGCCCTGTTGTATCCCCTTACGGCTGCAATCTGCTACGCTGGATGGCAAGTCCTCAAGCACCTTCACGGTAAACAATGGCCCCCAATCTGGAGGAGGTGGTTCTGATGAGTATAGAAGAAAGACTGGTTAAGTTCCTGATCCCCGCCTTTGCAGTTTTCATGACAAGCATCGCTTTGCTGATCGGCTTTGAAGCCTACAAAAACCTAACCTGCGGGTGTGAGACATACACCACAGTTGGGTACCAACAGACGAGGGGTTCTGATGAGTAAATGGGAGACTTACGAACCTTACAACAGCCTGACACAGACCCTGCAAGCCAGCGCCAGATACGAGCATGAGCGCAATGAGGCACTGGATCTGTTGGAGGATATATGTCGAGAGAGTCCTGCTTCAAGCCATCACCCCCTCAGTGGGTATTTGCTGGACGCTCGTGCCCTCCTCGACCGCCTGAGAGTGGAGGAGAAGGCGATTGTAGACAACCAGACTATGACTCTGCACAACGGGGATACAGTCATGGCTTCTGGAATAGACGAGGCGGTTGTCATTGACAGCGCGAACAACGAGCGACTGGGCGTGAGAATGGTGCCACAACATGCTCCCAAGCAACCCACCGTGCGGGAGAAGGTGGACAGGATGGAAGAGATGTTTTGGTGGCAGATCTGAACACAAAAATAGCTTCGGTGTCCTTGCGGATGCCGAAGCTATTGCTTTGCGCTGAAGGCTCAGAAGGTGCGCTCTAACTGTTGTGTTACATCTCCGCAGTTGTTGAGCATGTTCAGCATCCCCTCCAGTTGTCGGTTGTCCTCCTTCAACCTCTGGACCATTGCTTCTGTTGCCTTCAGGCCCTGCACTGTTCTGAAGGCTTTCTCTTTGCTCCACACCATCTCCAGTGCGTCCTCCACCTCATTTAGACTCATTCAGTGCCCTCTCGATCAGGAATGTAATCACGCTGTCTTCCAAGTCTAAGTCATCCAAGCCATCAAAGATCCGCTGCATGAGGATGTATGCCTCCTCTGGTCCTGCTTGCTTTAGATCCTCTACGATTGCATTAATATCAACAAATGTGAATGCTGTCACGCTGGCCCCCCTTCCCTGAGGTAAGTTACGTTCTGTATCATTCCATTGGGTATAAAACAGGTCGAGCCGAAGCCGTCTGGTCCTACTGACTGGGCTACGACAATGCCCTGCTTGGTCTCCTGTACTGCAAAGCCCAGAGTCTTCACCCTGACAGGCTTGGGTGCGGTGTCATCCGTCCAGCCGTGACAGGACCACGCATCATCCCACTCAACTAAGACCACCCTGTTCATACCCTTAGTATGCTCCCGTCCCAACGTCCACTCTTACGGAGTACCATTGGGACTACGATTGGATAGGAACCCCACGAATCAAACCAGTGCTGATCTGTCCACTGCCATGAGTCCTTCAGGTCATACACCCGATTGAAGTCAGCCAGCATCCCCAGAGGTAGACCTACTGCCTTGGCCTGTCTCACTGGGATGGCGTCATGGTTGCCTATGGTGATGACCATCTCAGGGAAGAGCTTCTGCAAAGCCTTGCTGTCCTCTATCGCCATCTCATACTCATCCTCAGCATTCATGGCGTCGGTCTCTGACTCATGGAAAGAGGGCCTGTGATGGTCGAAGATGTCTCCGACACACAAGACCCTCTTGAACTTGTACGTCTTACTGAGGAGTTGCAGGAAATCAAAGGCGTCCCGGTGCTGGTAGGGCAGGTGAAGATCAGGGATCACCAGCGTGTTTCCCTTGGGCCCCAGAAGCATCCCACAACCTAAGATGGGACGCTTGAACACCGCCTTGGAACCATACCGGGCAGCGGGACTGCTGGGATCAAGTAAGCACCCCACCGACATCGACCACCTGAGCTTGCCCTTGTCAGCAAACCTCTCGATGCCCTGGATGGAGTGATGATGCCCCTGAATACTATGATGAGAGAACTTGGTGGCGTTGTTCAGGGTGTTGCTCGATAAACTGTGCGCCATCAATGTGTCTTGCATAAGACCTCCTTTGCCTGTGGAATATAAGGCATTCGGAGGGGTGTGTCAAGGAGAGAAGTGGCGCATCATTTCGCCAATACTGCCGAACGAGGTTGGCCTTCCGGCAACATCCACTTCGATCTGAAACACACCTCTTGGGGGGTTCATGTGAGTCTTCGCAAGGGCAGCCATTTGGCGCAGTTGCGTTGCCGATGGGTTTTTTGCTGCTTCAAATCCTATGTAACCGGGACTCATACCAGGGGTGGAAGACACTCTTATTGCTCCAGTGAGTCCTAAAAAATCTCTGACATCTTCCACATCTATGCCCGAACCTCTTAGAATTTCAAGGTGTTCTGCGTCCCGCAATACTGTTGACCCATCCCCAAGCAAGAATCCCCCGCCAAAGTCTTCGTTCTCAGGAAAAGCGGCGGCAACCTTTTTCTCAAGGGGATGCAACCCCCGCCCGGCTTTCGCCACTCCCCGTAAAATACCAGAAACATCCCCCGGCGACAGGGGCATCTCTGCAATCTTGGTTTCGCCAAAGATGCCCCGATTGAGGGCATCTCCATGAGACATCAACTCAGGCCCTCTCTCAGCCTCAGAGGCGTGTCTCAACTCCGTCTGAGGGGGTTGGGGTAGGGTGTTCCTCTGCGGCTGTGCTGTGGTCGCAGGCACCGCAATCTGGGAGAGCAATTCAAGCAGGTTCGCCATTAGTCTGTCCTATAAAGCAGTTCACCGATGCGATACAGCCCTTCGGCCTCGTTGTACACCACCGGAGAGTTCCACACGGAGGGCTTACCGGAGAGCCTTGTCCAGATGCTGTTACAGGCCCCCTCTGAATGGCAGTCTATGGTATAGATGCCGTGGGACTCCCCGACAATCTCTATACTACCATCAGAACCATGATAAGAACGGGTCCAGATCCACGTATCTTCCCCCATCTGGAGCATATCACGCCCCTCACCAAGGGTCAGGTCCTCTACGCGCAGTAGAGTGAGCCCAAACAGCGGGTTAATCCCTTCTGAGGGCCCTAAGACTGATTCTGACGGGCTATCGCCACATCCGAAGGTCAATAGTATGAAGATGGTGGGAAAGGCTCTTAAAGCGCCCATACGGCCCCCACAGCACACAGTAGACCGCTGAAGCCACCGATCATAGCAGCAATCCCCTTCTCCTTGCCTTCCATACAGGCAAGTTGGACCGACAAGTTGTCCATTTTGGTGTCAAGTTGCTTCAGGTCAACAGAAACTCTCTTGAGTTCCTCTGTGACGTGCGTCCCCACCTCTTCCCAACTGTTCATCAGATGTTCCTATGGACTCTGTGCATCATGGTTGTGATGGCCCCCTGAAAGGCCAAGAGAAGTTCCGTGTCGTCCCTGAAGTCGAATATAGTGGCTATGGCGAGGCTGGCGAAAACGGCAAGGGCCGTAGCAGAGTCCCGTGTATTCTGACGGGTTGCCTTGGCCGCTTGCCGTTGTTCTTGAGTCACTCGACAGCCAGTGCCTGGAATACTTCAGCCAACGCCTCAGCAATCTCAGGAGGGACGCCGAAGGACACCAGTAGGGCCACCACCAGACCGCCTATGGCTGCGGTGAGGCGCTTCTTGCGGCCCTTGAGACCCGGAAGCACTCCCACGGTCTTTCCGACCGAGTTCGCAATCTTAGCGGCCTTAGAAGCTACTGCAAGGATGTTCATGCGTCTTCTTCCTCTTTCTCTACGGTCAACCCAGGCTGGACCTGCTCTCGCAGAACCTCAATCTGACCCATGATGCGGTTACAGAGAGGGTCTGCTCCTGCCAGTGCGTCCATACGTGCCCGAATCTGTGCCTCCAACTGCGCGATACGATCTTCCATCTGTTCCTCCTTGAAGGGTTATATTACTAATATAGGGCTTCCAGGCCCTTCTGTCAATTCTCTAAGGCTTGAATACGTGTCAAGAGGTCAAGGTGAGACTTCATAATAGCCGCCTCTGCCTTGGCGAGTCTGTCCTTGGTGTCTGTGAGTTCGGCGTGGAGTTCCTGCACACCCCGCCACAACACAGGCGTGAAGCGTCCGTAGTCAAGGGAGTAGAATGAGGTTGTCTCATCTACGTCCTTGACCAGTTCCGGCATCAGTGCCTTGGCGTCCTGTGCGATGAAGCCAAGCATCCTACGCTTGTTGTCTTCAAGGACCAGTTCACCGTCTTCGTAGGCTCCAGACTGCTTGTCGAAGACCAGCGCGTCGAGCGCGTTGATCTCCTTCAGGCCGTAAGGGATTGTCTCGATGTTGCTCTTGAGTCTGCGGTCAGAGTAGGTTGTCCATTCTACGTCTGCATGGCCTGAGCCTTCGGCGTCGAAGATGAAGCGGGCAGCGTCATTGTTTTCTATGGTGAACAGATTGCCGTCAGCGCCTACGGCATCTGTTGATGTTCCACCGTCGGTTACTGTAGCGTTTGCCTCTATGACCCCGCGAGCCGCTGTGGATTTGGTAGTATCAGCCGCCTCGCCTAAGCGCCCAAGCAGTGCAATAGCACCTCCCGCAACCCCCGCACTTGTCTTGTACCCAGCTATGGCAAACCCACCAGACGTGTCTTGGAACTTCCTGAGCGTCCCGTAGGTGTCGGCTTCGGTTTGGTTGGTGAAGGGATGACTGATATCACTACTCTTCAGCGCAAACGCCTCATCATCATTCGCCCCCTGATTGATCGTCAGGCCGATGGTCTGGTTGGCGTTGGCGGTTTCGTTGATAAGCAAAGACCCGGCAGAATCCATTGTCATAGACTTCGCACCAGCCGTATACCAAGTGAAGGCGCGATTGACGTGACTGTAGAAGAACTGCCCGTCGATGTTCGACTCGGGGTCTCCAAAGTAGATACCGGCAGTTTGATCGTTCGGAGACAGGAAGGACATCCCCGGCGAAGTGCTGCTCTCAATGACGAGATCGTCACCACTGCCATGTGCCGTCACACTCCCCGCTGTCGCCGTATGCACATGCAGGGTGCCGTCGGGCGAACTCGTTCCAATCCCCACGTTGCCGCTGTCGACGATGGTCATCCGCTCATTGGCAGATGTCAGCCCACCTGTGAAGAAGTGCAGATCCCCGCTGGCATGGCTCGTTCCCAACCATAGACCGTTAGCTGTATTCGACCACATGACTTCGGTGTCCGTCATACCGCTTTGGCCAGTATCGCCAGCTTCGATATAGATACCATCGGTGGCTGTGCGGCCTCCGGTGGAAGCCAACAACTCAATCCCGCTACTGACATCCGCGCCTGTGTTGCTATTGACGAACGCGACCTTCTTACGGGTCGTGGCGTCGTGGTCTACGTGAAGTTTGTAGGTGGGCGAACTCGTCCCAATCCCCAAGTTGCCGCCCGTGACGTAGGAGTTCCCACCGCTATCCAGCACCACTTGCGGATCGCCTGCGGCGTCACGGAGATAAACAATACCCGTTCCGTCAGCCTCTTCCCATACCCCGAATAGGTCCGAGCCATCCGAAGCGTCCACCTGAATTGCGTAGGCGGCTGTGCCAGAGTTTTGGATGTGGAAGCGATTGTTGGGCGTCACCCCAATCCCCACGTTCTGCGACGAGTCGATGCGGAGAGCTTCGGTGTTGCCGGTTCGGAAGATGATCGGCTTTGCGCCGTCTGTAGACAGGTAGCCATTGTCCGAACTGTCTGTTGCGAGGCTGAGTTTACCAGCACCAGTGGTCAGGCTGAACGTGGCCCCCGCCGCTACGGTCTGCGTCAAGGCTCCGGCAGAATGCGTCAGCGTCACATCCCCCGCATTCCAGTTGATGACACCACCGGAGGGGAGAAGGAGATCGTTCTTCAGTTCAACATTACCCGTGCTGAGAATGTTCAGAGCTTCATTCCATGACACCGCAGCACCCACATCCGCAGTGTCATACTGGAAACTCAACTTATCGCCCACCTTGTAGGCAGCGAAAGACGAACCAGCATCAGCAGACTTGAACCCACTTGAATAGTAGGCATCCCACATCAGGGAAACATTGTCGGCTGAATACACAAACGCTGTCATTACCCCACTGGCACCGTTCCCCGGCATTTCAAGGGTTGAGTTGCTCGTGTTCCCTTGAACAACCACAGTTCCATTGCCCACGACATTCGGCGTAATCAGTAGATCAGTACCGTCAAAGGAGATAGATGCGTCCTCGCCTGTGCCGAACTTGACCGCCTTGCTGTCCAGTAGGTGCAGTTCTTCGCTGATGTAGACATTCTTCGCCACCCCCAACCCACCATCCGTATGAATTGAGCCGGTCGTGCCGGAGGTGGAGTCGGTGGTGTCGTCGATAGACAGCACACCCGAACCTGTGATCGTCCCTGTGACCCCGAGGTTTCCAGATGCGAGGGTGCCTGTCGTGCTGAGATTCTCATCGCCGAAAGTGATGGAGCCCGACGCCGAGATGATTGAACCACTGGTCAAGGTGAGATCGGAGTTCGCCACCACGCTTGTGGTGCCTGCAAGGGTCGTGAACGTCCCAGCCGCTGCGGAGGCCCCACCAACAATGGCTCCATCCACCGTCCCGCCGTTGATGTCTGCCGTGGTGACGGTGCCAAGGTCTGTCCATGTGCCGGTGATACTAACGGCGTTGGTCAATGTCCACGCGGAGGGGTGGAACGTCAGCGCATCCCCAGTAGCGTTACCAATCGTGGTATTACCCGTAGAGGTGAGGTCTGTCACCGTCGTCGCTCCAGCGCCCAGCGTCCCGGTGGTGGACAGGTTCTCGTCACCAAAGGAGATGGCACCGGAAGAGTCTGTGATGCTCCCACCCGCAAGGGTGAGGGTTCCGGCCACCAGAGAGGTGCCTGCCGTCAGGGTGGTCGTGAGGGTGATGTCATCCACAAAGAGGTTGGCCCACCGCACACTGGTGGTGCCGAGGTCATCGGTGGAGTCCGTATCGGAGACCACGTTGCCACCGTGAGTCGTAACACCCACGAACCTACTCGTGGTGCCTACCCAGAGAGCCTTGGCGATACCTACACCACCGTCCGTATGGATGGACCCAGTGGTTGTGCTGGAGGTGTCTGTGGTGCCATCAATCGACAGGTCCCCCGTGAAGGTCAGGTCATCTGTGCCGTCAGCCACAGAGAACACAATACCGTCTGCACCGCCGCCCTTGTTGGTGGTGTTCAACTCAAACTGGGTGTTGGAGGAGTCGTAGACGAACCAGTAGTCTGTCCCCGCTCCAAACACAAGGTTGGTGTCATCATCGAAGGTCTTCACCCCCGTGATGGTCTGCGCGGTGCCCTTGTCTACGGCGTTGGTGTAGACATTACTGAACTCAGTGTTCAAGTCCGTCGAGGTCAACTTCTCGTTTGTAGTCCAGGTTTTTACGGCATTCATATCAATCGTCCGGCTTGTCTTTGATGAAGCGCCCAAGAGGCTTGAAACGGAGGAAGATCTTTCGGTGGGTGAAAGTCTCACCCGCTGTGTTCTTTTGGATCTCTACTGAAGACTGCGGGGAATACCCCTGCATTCCTACGTCCTGAGAGAACTGCACCAACTCAGCCAGGGTGTCGATGTCGAGGAAGTCCACATCCAACTCAAACCCCGCCCCGTCCAGTAGAAGTTGTTTGGACTCAGTGACCAACTCAGCCCCTCTCTGGATCACCGTGACGTACTGGTCTGTGCCCTGTGCGTCGTAGTAGTGCCTACCCGTCAGCCACCGGACCCTTACATCAGGCCCCAGAGGAGCCGGGGCACCAGTCTCGAAGGAGGCGTTGATACTACTGCCCTCGTCAGCGTCAGTGGTTGCTGCGTGGTCTAATAGAAACCCTGAGAAGTCACCAGCGTGGACCTCGTTGTCGATCAGGGTGGAGCAGTTACGCTCAAACCCCTCGTAAGGCCCGTGCCATGCTCTCTTGATACGATTCCAAACCATCACCTGGTCCATGTTGGTCTGGGCAAGCCCATGAGGAAGAAAGAACCACACCTCATTCTCTGTGGGGTAATACACCGCATGGGCCTTGTGGAGCCTGGATACGTTGATCTGAGGCCAGTAGCCCCCATCCAGATGCTGGGACACCTTTACAAGCTCAGCGCCCCCAGACCACTCGTAGATGCCGTCCTCGAGGATCATCAGTTGTACGTCACCCGGCAGAGCAACACAGCTACGCCCGTCAATACCCGCTCTTGCTGTTTGTTTGTTCGAGATGAAGGGGGTATCTGCGTTGCCTGTCGGGATCAGAGTATAAATTCCTTCGGTGGTGTGGACGCATAGGGCATTCTGCGATGGTATGAGTGCGGTAACGATCCCTCCGAAGTTGTAGAAACTGGTGGCACCCCAAGTCTCGATGTCGGCAATGTTCGACCGCCAGACTTGGTTGGTGGCACCATTGACGTTACCGATCCAGAGGCGGTTATCAAACCATGCGATGTGCTTGCCCTTCGAGAATCGAGCGTTGTCGTCCAGAGCAGTTGCGTTGCCGCCACTGATCTTGAAAGCATCGGTGTCTACTCCGTTGGTGGCGACGAGGGTGCCGTTGGCATCGGCCCACTCAAAGGTGTTATCGTCCCCCGCTGTGACCGTCAAGCCGTTGGTGCGGTCTGTCCACACCGAAGAGGAGTAGTCGTAGATCTTGTTCCCCGCAACGATCACTTCCTGATCGGTATTTGCAGTTACGTTGTACTGGGCGCACATCGTTAGAGTGGCCCCAGAGTTCACTGCCCCCAGAGAGTTGAAGGAGAGCGTGCCCGGACGCTGTGACGCCTCCCCACCCTGTCCCAGACGCACGTTGGACATGGAGGAGATCTCGTCAGGAGCGCAGTCCTCTACCGGGATGTCGTACCGCACCCTGTTCCAGGGCCCCAGTTGGATGCTGTTAGCGTTGAGTGGCACTTATGCACCAGCCCTGTTGATGATTCCCGTCTGCGGTGGAAGTATCTGTCTGATCTGGTCCCCAATAGAGCCTGCTGGCTGACGAACTGGGGTTCGGCCTGCCGGGAACTCTTCTTGTCCCCTCTTATACCCCTGCCCCGTAACCGTCCCAAGGCTACGCAAGACTCCCTGTGCCTTTGGTGACGTAGCGAATCCCTCTGTGAGATACTTCGTCGCCCCACCCTTTGCCGGGAAGCCAGACCGATGGAGGGCAAAGTCGAACATATTCTGTGCAACCCTGCGGATAATGGCGATCTCGAAGAAGGTCAGCGGCACCGCCTTGGCGTCCGCTGCTGACAACCTGGAGAATTGTCTCTGAGTGGGGTCGGCGTTCTTCACAAAGTCTGCCAGCGTATACAGCGTTTCGGTGGCCTCCTTCCCAATAGCCTCACTCAGCACATCACGCCCCCCCAGCCCCCCCATTGACTTTCTCATCGCCTCACCGCTGAACGGTAATGCCTCACCCGGCAAGGCGTCCGCCCCCGCTGTTCCCAACAACGCTTCTTCAGACTCCTCTCTGACCGTGCGGAAAATCCGGGCCTGGAGGTTCTTGAACGCCTCAACCCCTTCCGTAGACGTTGCTGCACCGCCCTCTGTGGGAGATGCCCCTATCTTCTCCCTGAAGCGTCGGACGTTCGCTGCTGGCCCGCCCTTCCTGAATAGAATTGAGAAGATGTTCTCTGCTTGATCAGGGTCCTTTAACACCCTTACAATAGTTGCGTCCTCAAGCGCAATGATGTCCTTGTAAGCCTCCGATGCCTCTACGCGCAACCCTTGTGCGTTGTCAATGCGTCCCGCAAGGTCGTCCATCAGGGGGGTTGACGGTTCTCGAAAACCTGGCTGGTTGCGACTGCCCCGTGCGACCAAAGTCCTCTGAAGGTCTGGTGGAGTAGGAAGATCAGCCTCCCCAAGAACGCCCTCCTCCATCTTGGACACGTTCCGAGTGCCAGGGTTGCCGCCCTGAACCCTTATGCCATGCACCTCACCCGTTGGCGTGATCTGGCCTGCCGTCTTGCCGCCGAACTCCCGTGCAAACTGACCCTGGGCAATGCTCTCATCAAGGTCTCGAGCAAGGGCTCCATACAGGTCGAGGACCTCCCTGTCGGCTCCAGTCTCCTTCAGTGCCTCGAAGCGAGGACCAGGCTTCAATAGGTCGCCAATCTCCTGCCGAAAGGCATCCAACTGGTCGAAGTTGCGGATAGCATCCAAATCCTGCGTAAATTTATTCAACTGCCCCTGTGCCCCAGAGGTGATATTGGCCCCAGGAAGGGTAGATACGTTCTGCCTCTTGGCCATACGAGCAAGTGCGGCTCTGGATTCATCTACTACGACCGGGACCGTGGAAGGGTCGGGAATTGCTGCCCTTGCTTTGTCAAATTTGGCTCCCACTGCCGCGAGGCGTTGCTCGAGTGTTTCGGCAGAGGCCGTCAGCAGGTCATCGGCACTGCCTATCGGTGTTCTGGAAGTCACACCCACCCCTTGAGCCGCCTCCTCCAGCACGTCCTGCTGTGCCTGCCTGAATTGCCGACGTGCCTCACCTCTGGCAATGTCCCCCGAAGGTCCGGGGTCTGCAAACGCTCTCAGTTGCGCCTTACCAATCGCCTCTGACTGCGTTCTTGCCCCTGCTGGAACTGCATCCTCAATCCCCAGCGTTCTTGCTGGCTCCATGACGTTCTGTTGGACGTTGGCCGTCTGACTCCGCTGTCTGAGAGGCTTGGGGAGACGGGAAAACAACCCGCCAAGGAACTTCTCGCCTATTGCTGCTGAGTCGATGGCTCTCCACACATCATTTATGTCGAAACCCTCATCTGATCCCAACAGATTGCCCACTCCCTGCCTTACCGCCGCACCGGCTCCTGCCCCAAGTCCCGCTCCGAGGGGAATTGTTGACCCTCCAGTAACAGGAGCCATCACAGCCCCACCGAGGGTTCCTAAGACCCCACCCACGATCTCTGGGGCGTCAGACACAACATCTCCTACATCCCCGAAGAACTCGGGGAGGGAGTCTGAGCCTGGACGGTCCCTGAGAACCCCCTCAAAGCCCAGGTTCTCCAAGATGTTCGTCTTGCCTTCTGGGGTGGTGCCAAACCCAGCAACCAGACGCCCCAACGGAGAAACGTCTGGGAGGTTCAGGGGTTGAGATGGTCCAATCTCCTGCTCAAAAGCCAGGAGTTCCTCGTCGGTCATCTCCGAAATGGGCTTATACGGCCTAAGTTCGCTCACTTGAGACCTCTGCGTAGTTTCTCGAATTGGACATAATCACGTAAGGCCGGTGTCATCCCTCTGCCTTGAAGGCCAAATGACCCACTTCCCACCTGTGGGAGGCGTGGGACCTCGAGGAAAGCATCGATTCGGTCTGCCGAATTTGGTAAAGCGTTCACGGCCTCCCGCCCGATCTGTGCAACCGTAGCGTCTGCCTGTGCCCTGTTTGCTTCATACAGGTCGAGCGTCTGGAAATACAGCCTCTTCCTTGCTTCCGGCAGCAGCACGTCACCTTCAGACATCCGTGCCGACACCATCTCTGGAGCGTAGGTCTCAAGGAGTGCCAGTGCCTGCTCGATAGTCTTTACGTCTTCTGCCCGAACCGACACGCCTGGATCTGACAGACGAACCGCGCCGATAATCATGGCGACATCGCCAAAACCGTTCTGCTGGTTGTAGCCCGACACCAGAGAACTCATGGCAAACTTCAGGTTCCCAGCGTTCTTCAGCAAGGCATCTGAATTGATGCGAGGCTGGAGGCGCTGGTACAGGAACTCGTTTTCTTCGCCGCGCAGTGCCGTCTGGAAGTCAAACAACGTCTGTTCAAACGCTCGGCGGGCGCTCTCTGGGTCCATCCCAACAGGAACACCGTTCTGTGCCACATACTGGTCGAATGTCAGCGTAGGATTGGCGAAGATGGTCGATTCGAGGATGTCAACAAAACCCTCCTCGATCTGTTCGGCTTGCTTTGCTGCAACCTTGGCTGCGGCGGCGTTAGCTTCGGCTGTTGCTCTTGCGTCGGCTCCTCTTGCTGTTAACATTGCGTTCGTTTGTGCCTGATTGCGCTCAAGGACTCCCTGCTGATACCCAGACTGGAAGTTCACGTCATCAATCTCAGCAACGGGGATGCGCTGAACTGTCGGTGCCTCTCCCACACCGGCCTGACCGAAGG
>Ga0208919_1001186_pt1 | contig 15453 bp, 25 predicted proteins | sample 4_EtaG_FD_184076 | JGI IMG/M metagenome (GOLD analysis project Ga0208919, IMG submission 184076) | Marine viral communities from the Subarctic Pacific Ocean - 4_ETSP_OMZ_AT15127 metaG (SPAdes) (version 3) | ecosystem: Environmental > Aquatic > Marine > Oceanic | place: Pacific Ocean | collected...
TTGTACATATCTTTTCTTTTTAAGATTTGCACCCCCCTCCCCATATTTCTTAAAAAAAACATAAAATATTATATATTAGCATTATTCTTTCTTTCTCTTATTCTATTATTTACCTCCTTAGCGGTTTTCTTAGAGTGACAGGTCCTACATAGTGTTTGCAAGTTTTTCCACACATAAAAACCATCCTTGTCCTCGCTCACAGGTTTTATATGGTCAACCACTTGTCCTTCCATTATGATATTATTATCCTTACAGTTAACACAGAGAGGATTGTATCTTATAAACATTTGTCTCAATCGTTTCCATCTTCTTCCATAATATAGTTTTGCAATCTCAGGTTTTGAATAGGATTTGCTTGTCTTTTTTTTAAAAGAACGAGTATGCTTGTAATCTGTACTATATGGCAGGTTTGGCATTATTTATACGATTCTCTATTAATACTATTATATAATTCAACAACCATTAATTCAAAAGCTCTAGCATTGTTAATCTTTACTCCTAATTGTTCAGTCAATTGTTTCTTTAATTCTTTAAACAATATGTGTGTTGACGTTCTACAAGAGATAGAGAGTTTCATTGTATATTCTGTATCATACACATTGTTTCCCGCCATCTTTAATAACTTATCTAAATTTATTTCTTTACTCATATATATTAAAAAAAAAGGAGGTACATAGTGAAACCACATACCCCCATTGAAACACAATACAAAAAAACTTTGTAAAAAGGAATTACAAATATAAGACTATTTATTTTATTTAACATTATCAAGCTCCTTAATTAATTTTAAAAATATCTTTTTTATTAACTTTTTTTCTGTGGTTGTTAGTCCATTAAATAAATCAATCTCACTATCTATTTTATTATTGTACACAACCGCTCTCTCACCAACGGTTGATATGTATTTCCAATATTTATTATTTTCTAATTCTTTCATTATCTATTGTCTTTAATTGGTAAACCATCATCCTCTAAAACTTTTATCATATTTTTTAGATGAACAATTTGAACTCTTTTATTAAAATTTGGATTATTGCATTCAATGTGACATTTTCTACACAAAGCCACCAGATTAGGGATTTCATTAAGATTGTCGCATTTACTGTGTGCCCGTGATTGAATATGATGAATGTCAACCGCAACAGATTTGCACCATTCACACAATATTTCACCATGTCCATAATCATATCCAAAAAATGTGCAATATGTTTTCTTATAATTACTCATCAATATTAATTTTATTACACATCTCAAAACATTTAGAGCATCTATCACAATTTAAATAGGTGGATGCTTCACAACAATCACTCACTAAATTTTCATCAAACACATAAAAACCATCGTCTTGTAATATATAAAGTTTAGTCATACTCCAATATATTTATTGGTTAATGGTTTCGTTGGTTTTATCCATTTCATTTGACCTCCATAGGTTCTTTGTTGTTCATATCCCAAAGAGATTAAATGATTATGATATTTCTTGGTCATTTCCGCGTCTTGTTCTATGCGTTTGGCGTAATGGATATCATAATAATTAGGGAAAACAATATTATTGTAATAATCAAATCCATCATTATTATTATTCTTTTTATTATTATTCTTATTATTATTCTTATTATTACCACCACACTCTGTTGACACTGTGTTGACACCCTGTACACAACATATCAAATCTTTGTTTTTAACGCCTTTTAAATCTTTTTCAATACATTTCCTTATTGATGGTGAATCGGAGCCATTATATTTAATAAAATTAACCAAAGCAATCTCGTTAGTATCTTTACTATATACAATCTTTTTCATATTCTCAAACAATTCCAATAAATTAGAAATAGTATCTTTATTATAACCCGTCTGGTAGGATATTTGTTTTATACTGATTTCATATATTCCGCATTGCTTAACATTTGGATTGGTTAAAAGGTATAAATAAAAATATTTTTGCTCAGGTGTTAAATCTAGGATTAAAGTGTCATCCCAAAATGTGGTGTGAATTTGTCTATATTTCGCCATAGTTTTATTGTTTTAGTGTTCATAATTATTAAAATGGTAAATCCTTCATACTACCATTATTCATTTTATCAGCAAATCTTTCATTCTCCATATCGTTTACTGTGTATCTCACTTCCTTAGCGATTAGAGTATTATAATATCTTCCCTTGTATTCTCTGCATTTTACATAAAAATCTATGTCAACAACTCTCCCCTCTTTTATCGTATCTTTATGAAGATTCACACTTTCTTCCCCAAATATTTCAAATTGATATATATTTTTGAAATCTCCTGTTTGTTCAATAACGAATGTCATTTTTAACCATTCGCCATTATCATTTTTGATTGTTTCTTGATTTATTTCTTTTATAATTCCTCTAATGTTGTACATAACTTTTTTTATTTAATTTAATTTGTAATTTATCTATTTCATGTTTTAAGCGACCATTCTCATTTAATATGGTTTCATATTTTTTATCCAACTCATAGTCATATTTTGTTTTTAGCAAACAATATTGCAAATCCAATCGCGATTCCTTCCACTCTTTTAATTGAGTTTCAATGTTTTGGTATTTACTTGTATAATGATTGATTACATTATATTCTGACTTGTGATGAGATAATATTTCTAAAATATATGTTTCGGGTTTATTAAATATCTCACCAACTTCAAAGATGGTATAATTTAAAGTATTTAAACAAATATGATATGCAATAGACCTTGCGTCAATTATTCTTTTATTGTCATAGTCACGATAAAATTCTAATTCTTTTATCCTGCTATAATAACAAGTAATTTTAACAAGTCTATCAATAATCTTCACATCATGCCTTTTTAAAATCTTCGGACTCATCCTCCGAATGTACTCCCATTTTATACAGCCCAGAAATTTGCAAAATTACACGTGCTTTCGCCCGTTTTTCAGCGATTGAAATTGGATAATTGGATGTATTATTTGAAGGATTACACTCACCAAAACTCGCAACTAAAACGGATGGTTTTGGTTTAACACCATTAACCACCGTCATATCTTCAAACACAAATCCCGTAGCCAAAATCACAACGTGTTTATGGTCATCGGAAATGTTTTGAATATCATATTTAATTTGAATACCGAGTTGAGCTTGTATTTTTTCAATCCCTGTCCTTCTTATAAAAGGTTTTTTGATGTCTCCAAATTTAAGAGTGAATATATCGTCTTTGTTTAAATTATATTTTATATATATTTCCTTGAGTTGTTGTCTATTCATAATCTTTAATTAAAGTGGTTAGTTCTTCTTTTCTTTTACCTGAAATCATCTCATTGACTTTGATAAAATAATTATTAGGGATTCGGTTTTCATTCAATTCTTTTTTGTATAAAATTGAAAACTCCTTCCAATAATCTTCAATATTAATTTCGGTGATTTTCTCTTTTGATAATCCTATTAGATTCAATAGAATTTTTTTGGATTCAATATCCATTATGTTGTATTGCCTTTCAACAGTTGACAATATTAAATCAATTTCTTTTTCAGTTAGTTCCATTGTTTCTTATTTTTTCAATAATTAAATTTTCTACAATCTTCCATTCTTTTTTGTAGTGATGAAATAAAATACTATACACAAACTCGGTTTGGTATAAATAGCTTTGATTTCTGTTAAACATTTCTCTCACTCCCCCCATGCCATAACATAAATATCTATTGACAATATCCTCGTCCTCCACTTCAATCCCATTATATTTGATTGCTTTTCTTTTTTTAAGCTCTAATATAATTTTGATGGCCACATCCCTATTTTTTTTGTTTTGTTCATAGGTGATACCATTATCATCCAAAATATTATATAATTCCGTATAATCAAAATCCATTATACAAAATTAAAAGATATTCAATTGATATTGCTATCTAGCCAATATAATATCTCCAAGCTCTGGGGTTGATAGTGTGTATAAATAAAGTTTAAAATCACCATCAAAATCCGACTTGACGATTTCTGGAATATCTTTTATCATTGTTGTTTCTAATATGTGTCTTATAAACACGGTCCTTTTGTTTGCTTTCATAGTTTTATTGTATTGGTTTACACAAATATCTAAATTAATATAAAACCAACAGAAAAAGACAATCAATTGTTATTAACACGCCCTTGTTAGTTGACGACTCCATTCCATCGTCCCCCCTTCTTTAAAACCATTGGAATCAACTTGGGTTGACCATTGATAATAATACCACATCCAAGGATGACTCTCGCTGAGTTGGCCTTATTATATGAGAATGCTAGACTATGGTCATCTATAAGACACGAAACCATCATTGACCAATGTAATGACAAGGGATTTGATGTGTAGGAAATGGAAAATTCCGTGTGATAATGACCTTGAATGACCGACATCCCCATCTCCTTTGCTAACATCAATCCATTTTTTTTCATTCCGTGAGTCATAAAAACATATTGACCATTGTTCATTTTGTGTTTGTAATCAATATACCATTTCCATCCTTTACCAACCCCCAAAACTTCATTGTAATCTCTAAGCATATAATTTGGAATCCCGTGCTTCTTCCCGCGTCTGTATAACATAGAACCATGATTGGAATGCACAAGCGTCATTTTTGGGAATAAAGACTCAAGCTCTTTAAACACCTCTCTAGCTTTTAGGGTTTCAGTATATTGACAATCAAGACTCGGTTCAGAATCATGCATAGAAATTCCGTGGAAGTCGGCTTCATCTCCAGAATTGAAAATGTGATGATTAGGATTGTTGTTTTTAATATTATATTTCTTTTTAATTGCCCTTAAAAACGGGATTGCGTCCACGTGATGATAGGGAATATGTAAATCCGATATACATAAAATTATTTCCTCTTTCATTTACTTTTTTATTTTTTCAATACCTCTTGAACCAAAATAAAATGATATAATGGTGACGAGCGTGGTTGATAATAAAGTGATGAACTCTGGTTTTACGTTAAAATCAATAACTCCCGCATCTATAAAAACAAGTAACATTGTACACACTATCACAAAAACTAGAGTCAAAGGACGCACATTTTTTGACCACCAAGAATCGGAACGCATATCGTTTTTGTGTCTCTCGGTGATGTTTTTCTCTAGTTCAATTCTATAATCAAAAATCAGTTTTTTCAATCGTTGTTTTGCGGTTGCTCTTTCTTCATCTGTTGTGATTACCTCGTCAAGAATTTCACTAGCATTCCCGATTAGACTATTTAAAATTCCTTTAATCATAATGAGTTGTATTTCGGAGGATAGCTCCTGTATTTTGTTTTATTATTATCGTCCTTATATGCTTCAAGAATCTGTTTTCTGTTGTTGTTTTTTACATAACTAATATGAATCCATTTACCTCCAAACTCCCATATCATTTGGTCAAATTCTAAATCTAATTCAATGACCGCATCAAAGATTAATTTATTATCCATTTTTCCATCCCTCACAATAATTATGTCACTTGCTTCACCCCTTTTATGAGCTGAATTGCGACTCCCTTTTATGGCTCTATTTAGCTGAGGAGAACGATATCCAGAGGTGATGCGAATAGCACCCAATTTTTCTCTAAGTGGTTGTAAAACAAATTGAACTAAAAGTTGTAAATTATTAATGACCTCGGGAGTTGCGTGGTTTTTTAATCCCATACGACTGGCGGTATTGCTTTTACACATTTCATATAAGGTGAAATTTTTAGACAAACGCATAATTAATTGAATTTAGTTAGTAAAAGACTATCAACATCACTCTGTAAATTCTTATAATTCACATCAAAAGTGAATAAGATATTGGTGATATATCTTTTAATTTCATTTCCATTGTTATATAATATTATCGTTGGAGTTTTAAGATTATATTTTTCCATATAGTGTGGGTCATTACATAGACTAATATTATAAGTCTTGCAATTTTTTAATTTATCTAAACCCTTTATGTGGTTAGATTGATTCCAACTTGTGTTGTATTCTACAATCGCAATCTCCTGTTTTAGAAATGACTGTGCTTTTGATTTTGTAGATAATAAAAAAACACATATCATCAGAGATATATATATGTAATTACTGATTTCTAATTTCATTGAATAATAATTTATCTAATTTAGCGGAATTGTCTTGGACTTGTTTCTGGATATTGTATATCGCATCACGAATATTGGTGTCCTTTAAATCGTACTCAACGCGACTAATTTCTGGTTTTGGTTCTTCCATCGCTAATTTGATATCTGCTTGGAGCTTTGCATACATTGTAACCATACTCACAACGAATCCAATAATCATGAGTAATGATTTAATGTCAAGTGTCATTGTTGTGTCTTGTGAAATTTTCATTTTATTAAATAGTTTATTCCTGAATTAATATTATAATTTTGCCTACCTAAATAATTTAAATAGACCGCCTCTAAATAAAAACTAATATTTTTAGTTATATCCTTTTGTATTAATGCTCCAAAATCATAGTCAATATTGTCATTATATCCATATTCTGTAATGGATTTATTTAATGGTAATACATTACTCCACACCAACAAATGGTATGTGTTATTGTAGCGATACCAATTAAATCCAACCACCAATGATAATGTTTGATGGTTTCCAAGCAAATCAATCTGGTCTTTATTATATTGATTAATAATGCCAGAGTATTGATATTTTAAAAATTCACTTGTTGTTTCTGCAATAATATTACCATCATAATACCACCGATAGAATGATTGTTCAAACCTATCTAGACTATTATTGTTGTTTATATCATAAAAATAGTATTCACTATGATAACCCAATTGCTCAGCAATATTTTCAAAATCATCGGTATTATTAAAATCTCTAGTAAATGGGTCCACACCCCACGCATTGTGAAAACGATATGCTCCTCCAATGGTAAATCTAAATGCGTTTAAATCTTTTTTAATTCTAAAATCAATCTCTTGATACTTTAAATCAATTCCTTGTAAATTTGTTGCTTGTAATTTTAATTGATAAAAGCTCCCCAAATATCTGGTCCACAAATTATAATTAGTAAATTCCAAAGACCTGTCCCTGATTCTTTCAAATGAAAAATCATATTCCAATCCATTTAAAAGACTAGAACGAAACACCCCCCAAGTAGTCTCGCTCCCATCCGTATAACTTTTGCCCTTGGATTCAAAAGATAATCTCGCAAGTCTTTTTATACCATAAGCAATTCGGTAATTAAATTTATTATCAATACTTGTTTCTGATAATATTCCATTTTGTATTGAGTAGGTGTTGGCCTCATTCAATGAATTATTCAATCCCATGCCACCATAAAAAGTGGAATATTTAAAAACACCGAGTTGAGCATTGCATTTACCACATAACACCAACATTAAGACAAAAACCAAAAATATGTATACACTTTTTTTCATTAAAATTTTATTGTTTTATACCATAATGCAACTTGAATATAACTTGACGCTGAAACGAAATTAATGGTGGTGTAAAGTTTTAAATCCAATCCTGTCCCATCATTTTCGTTAGATTTAACAGGGATATTGTCAAAATCCGCCTCAGCACCCGCTCCGTATGTACTAGCACCCATTTGAAACAATGCGGAATTTCTGTACCTATAAGCGAATTTATCAATGCTCCCCCAATACCGTTCATTGGTTGTTGTTGGGGAATTATGACCAATATATAAATCCGAAATCGCAGTTTCATCAGCTCCGTGAACATATCTAATATATGCACTAATAGGCAGATGAGTGGCACCCGATACTCCAGATAAAAGAATATAAGGGGATGTGGCGAGGGCTGTGTATTCTGCATTTGTCAAAGTAAACAACTTGTATGATAATGATTCATTTGTTTTTCTAATTTGGTCCCTATTATCGGGTATTATAAAACTCCCACTTGGAAACCAATCTTTTTTTCCGACTGTTTGCGTTGAAATACTGATAGTTGTTTCTGCCTCTGAGTGGTCTTTGTCGGATGTGAATTCTGTGGCGGTAAAAGTAGAACAATTATAAATCCAAAATTTTTGTCCTTTCATTAATAAATTATTTACACTTAATGCCTGAATATTTATCCCAGAAACCGAACCCATACGAATAGGAAGGGTTGTTCTAGTAATGCAATTATCTAATAAGTAATTATACAGAGGATTGGCGAGTTTAATACCATAATTATTTACAGTCGTGGCATGGGGATAGGCGGTGGTAATACTGTCAAATGTGCTTGTTGATTTTGGGACTCGTGGGTTGTTTAGTAAAAATCCAAATTTACCATCCTTTTTATAGTTTCCCAATTTACTCAACATCTTCATTGATGCTTTGGGAATCCCAGACACCTGTGTTGAAGGACGTTTCAACAATTGTTTCCATAAATTTCGTTTTCTTCTCATAGTTATTTTTTATCCGTCCATACTAGAATATGAATTGTCAACGATTCCACTTTTACTATATGTCACACAATCCTCCATTTGAATATTCATCTCTCCCGTTCCCGCTACAAACGAACCTCCCGTGGCTATAAATGCAATATCCACTCCAGATTGATTCTCACTCCAATCCCCTGAACTCCACGTATATAATTGACCGAAAGGGCTTTGCTCAATTGTTCTCCCGTATTGAGTGTCAACGAATTTAAGATTTAATTTCTGTTTTAGTTGATAATGATGAGCAACCATTTGTTTTGCTCTGTGTTTATGTAAATCCATATCCTCAGAACCAGAGGTTTGATGAGTTGTTCTCCAATCTTGTGTGTTTAGACCATCCTCTGGACTCAAGCTCCCCGAACCCGAACCATCAATTGCATTCAAAAAGATTTTGAATTGACCCATATAATCACCTCCCCAAGTATTAGCGACCGAGCCATCAGCATAGGGATTAAATGGTGGAGCATCACCAATGACAATGTCAATCGGTTCCTCCAATTCTTCACTCGGTTCCCCATTGGAGTTTGTATACCAACCATATGAATAGTCAAAACTATTGGCACCCGCTTCCACTCCAAGTAAATAAACATTAACATCATTCAAACTATATGCCCAATGAATCCCTCTATTGTACGCATATTCTTCCTTGTTATGGTTCCAATCTTTGCAACAAGCAACCCGTCCATCCAAACCATCATAAACTTGGTCACGTTTAAATCCCCAATACAATTGAATTTGTTGAATCATACTCCACGAATACTCGGCGGGTACACCATTTTGTTCTCCTCTGTCCCAAGGAATATTTGGTGTGATTATAGTAAATGGAATCTCTTGCAAATAATCTGATTGGTATTCAAACATGTCATTTGCCCACTCTATTGGATTAAAAGTACTATTCAAACTCATTACCACGTGACTCGTGTCGTGATAATAGGGAGCAAAAAATGCCCAATGATTGTCGTTAGCTTCCGAGGTATTCATATTCCAAGTCTCACCAAAAGCGGTGGTGTCCGCTCTACTACTACCCCACCAATATAAATTTGAACCGATTATGTCTTGACCCCATTGAATAATACCCGCAGAGTTTTCATAGACGGTGGTTGTTGGATTATCTTTGTCATACGCTTGACCATATCCACCATATACGGGATTCAATCCCCGATAATTGTCAGGGTATTGGTCTAAATTATATCCAATTCCATTAGTTCTTTGCCACGGGACTGAACCGTGTAACATTCCAAACCGATAGTCCCCGAGCCAGAAATTTGTTGTCAACCAAGGTTCTCCCTCAATGGTATTCTCTGAAAATGTTTGCACCCTTAGTCCCATCCTAGGGAAAAACGTGGAATCATTATCAAAAGCACCATATATTCCACCTCCAAGGTTTATTGCCCAATTATTAAAATACTCCTCCCCAGATTCATAACCAACCCAACCATCGGAAATATAATAGAAATAGTCAAATGGGTACATAACCAAACTCCCTGTGATTGCAATTTGTTGTGCCCCTCCATCCTGAGCGGGGTCGGTGAATCCTAAAGCTCCATAGTTTTGTCTATTAGTTAGAAAATACTCCAATCCATAAGTGCCACCCGCGTCTCCTCCTTCTGAAAAATATGTCTCCGACTGATTCACTTCTATGACCGAATTATAAGTGTCCAGATTTATAACGGAGGCAAAAAATTTATTGTGAAAATACATTGTTTTGTATGACAATAGGGGTGCCACATAACCCTCCATTCCTCCAGAAACTCTCTGTGATGGGTTTCCGTCATCAGAAACAAAATATTGGTCGCAATGAATAGCAGTATCGTCATCAATGGTTTTGTGATGATAAAAAATCCTTTGGTCATTATTATATGGGTCATTATTATCGTTTCCATGCCATAACAAAGGAGCTTGTAAATACCAAAGACAATTCCCTCCATACATTTCCCCCGATGGTTCATCATCTTTAAATGGAGTCATCATTATACGCAATTGAAATGTGGTTAGTATAGTCTCCAATATTTTATAGAGACTCCAACCGATACCGTTTTCATCTTGAAAAATTGCGGTGTTAACTTTAGTCAATGCCAGAGGGTCGTGGAGTACACTATTTTTCCAAGTCGCATCTAGTGACCCACTTCCAGCCATCGCTTGATTATAATAAAATGGGGTGTGAGCAATGAAATGTTTTTTGTCTGAGTCTGTTGGGTCAAATAAGTCAAAATCATCGTGAGTCGTGGGAATCTCATTGAGGCATATTTTAATCAATTGAATCATTGACCGTGTTCCATTATATGCTCCCGCTTCTGCTCCAAGTGGGAGTTGTTTATATTTTAATTTGGTCAATCCATCAACCGCCTTAATTGATAAAATACGAACGGGAGCGTCTTGCACCTCTACTAAATCGGCCAACATAATACCAATCCAATATCTTTTCCATCCACTATTATATCGCTCAATTAATACCGCCCATTCATCTTCATTATTTACCGCAGTTTGGTTCAAATCATCAATGATGTCCGTCGTTGTGTCTTGAATAATAAAATTAAAAGTGACTGACGTTGTTTTGATAGGAGCAATCATACTGTCATCTCCTCCCTCCATTGTCATTGTGAAACCTTCTGACGTGCATAAAAACGGAACATTAGTTCCCGATGCTCCTGTTTTCTTAATGATATTGATTCTATAACGCCCCTGCGTTCCTGACGAGGTCTCGGTTTGACTATAAAACTCACAATTCCATTTTGTATACGCCATTTTTTTTATTTAAAAGTTTGTTACACTTCCCCCAACTCTGCTCTGAACTATTGTGCTTCGTGAATTACTCAACATTATATTGGAACCCATAATTGTTCCGTGGAGTCGTCCATTTCCACCTCCCATAAATTTACGCAAGTCGGATAACGGAGCGATGACTTCTGGATTTGACATTGAAACATTCCTCCCCTCACCAACAAGACCAACGGTTGGTCCTGTGACAAGTCCCCCTTTGCTGAAACCAAATATACTAGACAACATACTGAAACCACCTCCACCTCCACCCATAGCACCCGCCATTGGCATTCCTAACGCAGTCATTATCGCTTTAAATACAAGCATTTTCACTATTAGTTGCACAACCTGTTCAACCATTTGTTTTATAAATTGACCAAACGCCTCTCGTAAATTATTACCCTCCACTAAAGTTGTTGCGACCATCCCTGAGAATGATTCGGCAAAATGAAAACCAAGATTGGATATTTGGTCCATCATAGTTTCCAAAGTTTTGGTCATTCCCTCTTGAACATATAATTGAAACTCTGTCAATTGTTTTTTGGAGGTTTCTAAGGTTTCCGCAAGTTGCTCAGGTATATCTCCAAACATATCGGTCCCCAATGTGTACATATTAGAACCATCCCATTGACTTTGGTCTCCCCAATCTTGTTCTCCTCCTCCTTGTGGCATGAACATAAAATCTCCCATCCCCTTCCATAAATTCTTTGTTCCATCTTGTATTGATGCAATCAACTGTTTCGCCCATTCTTTTCCCGCATCAAGGGCATCACTCGGAGCGGTTTCAGGAATTAATTTTAATTCTCTTTCTTTGAAATTTTTGCCAAATTTATCCCATCGCTTCGCAACATCCCCTGTCATTGTAACAAAATCATCTGCCATGGTGTCCATCATATTCGCCCACGCTTGATTCCTTTTTTCTTTATCCATTAAATTGGTTAATAAATCCATTAAATTTTTAAAACCGTTGGTTAAAAAGTTAAATGTAAATTTCGCGTAATCAAAAATCACGCCAAAAGCAAGACCAATTTTTTCAATTTTTAATTTCAATCTCCCCCCTTCGTTATATATTTCAATGAAATAATTAATTAATGTGGTGAGGGGAACATTAAGTTTTTCAAAATTCTTATACACTCCAAGCACGATGGCACCAAGTGCAATAAATACATAAGTGTAAGGATTAAAAAGTGCAAATATTAAGGAGGTCGCTCTAGCTACTACACCTAATTTTCTGACCCATCCCAATAATGTTGAAACTCCGAGGGTTAATTTTCCAACTATACTAATCGCGGGACCGAGCAACGCAAATGTTGCCGCCAATTTTATGACCTTTTTTCTAGCACCATCCGACATATTAGAGAATCCTTTTGCAAGGTCTGAGAGTTTTTCTGCTAATTTGGTGGCTAATGGGAGAATGGTTGTTCCTAATTCAATTGCCGCCACTTTTAAATTTGCAAGAGCTTTGTTAAATTTAAATGATGATTCCTCGGAAACGACCTTAAATCCTTTATCAACATTTCCAAGACTCTGATTCATTCCATCTAAAACCTCAGCATAAACATCTCCTTGCAGACCCGCAGTAGCAAACGCCGCCTTGACCGCTTTCGCTGAACCAAAGACCTTCACCAATTCTTGTTCATTACCTTTTAATCCTTCAAATATTTTATTCAAAGTCCCCATAAAATCAGCTTTCAACTGATTATTGAGGTTCTTATAACTTCCAAATAATTTTTTTAGAGTTTTGTTTTGTTGCTCACTAGGAGCGTTCAATGACATCATTAACCTATTGACCGCGGTTAATGTTCCCGCCGCATCCCCAGATAATTTTGACATGGTGGCAACTGATGCACCTAATTGTTCAAAAGAGATTCCAAAAGCGGCCGCAGTCGGAAGGACTTGACCAATTTTGGTCATAAACTCAGACGCTTCAAATTTTCCTTGTTTTAGTGTTTCGTGTAATAAATCACCCGCTTGAGCCGCCGACATATTTTGTGATTTATATGCGGTCATTATGGATGTGGTGGCGTTTGCAATATCTTTCAGCTCACCCATTCCCATTGCCGCTCCTTTTGCCGACACTTCTAATGCTTCTAGACCTTCTTTTCCTTTGAATCCCGCTGATTGAATAAAAAACAATCCGTCAGCCAAATCTCTAGGAGCTTGAGCGGTTCTCCCCGCTAATTCTAAAACTTTTTCTTTTAAGTTTTCAACCTCAGCACCACTCGTTCCAACCAAAGTCTGAATTTTGGTCATTGATTCATTAAAATCAGACGCTAATTTAATCGCACCACCTCCCGCTAATGCTAGAGGCATGGTGATATTCCGAGTTAAGCTATCACCAATACGAGACATTGATTTTCCAAGACGACCCAATCTACGCTCCAATTGCCGGAGTCCTTTGGTAAATTGCTTCGTGTTTAAGTTGACATAAACCGATAATGTTTTGACACTTTTAGCCATTTTATTCCTTGTTTTTATTTGCTTTTGCTAATAAATATTGAACCGCTTTAAAGTCACTTTTTTTGTTTGTTTTCTTTTCCCAATCAAAGTGGACTAAGTCTTTCAATTTCAATTGTTCACTCCTTTTTCGGTCTTTATTTATTAAGCAGACGGTTTGATATCTCATTCGTTCCCATTCTCCGCGTTGCAATTCCATCTCGGCTTTTTGTTTACCCTGTAATTTTAATTGAAATAATCTGGGAGTGTATTCCCAAAATTCATCCAATTCCATTTCTAAATATCCCAGAGCAATCTCTAAAATTCTGTCAAATGTGATGGGTTCTACTTCTTCGTCACCTTCTTTTTTTTTTCTTCTTCTTCGGGTGTTATTTTCGCCATTTGTTCTCCAAAAATCTCCATTGCTTCGTTCATAACACTCATCCCCTCCTCATCAATCCAATCTCCAACATCATAAGTTGTATAGTTGAAATCTTCTTTTGATTTTCTGGCTCCATGTTTTAATCCCACATAGATTAATGCAATCGCGTTTGAAAGAGATAATTTTTCTCCTATATTACCCAAATCATTAAGTCCAAGTCCTGATATATCGCACCATTGAGAGAGAGCTGAAAACCCAAAATGAATGGGTCTCAATTCTCCCCCGATTGCTAATGTTTTTAATTCACTCATAGTTTATATATTTTCTCCAAATGTAATAAAGAAAATTATATATATTACTATACTGCACCCTGAGTCAATACTCCAGTACCTTGTATTGAAATACTATAAGTTGCAAATTCTCCGATGCTTCCCGTTTGACTCATTGATGTAATAAACCCACGACCTTCATATTTTTTAGATGATGCTTGAGCTGATGCGTCTTGGAATTTTACAAATACTTTGTCTTTGGTATACATTGCATCCTGTACATCAGCAGATGCGTTCGTTCCACCATCACCTGAAATATAGGCCTCACAATCTAAAGTCCAACTCGTTGCTCCTGCGATAAATTCTTTTCGTCCAAGACTATCCTTGTTAGTACAATCAATTGCATCCATTGAAATATTTAATGTCCCTGACGTAGCTCCACCCACCGCTGATGAGGCGGCGTAACTTCCTGACGGGTCTAAATCTAAATAGAGTAAAACCTTACTCCCTGTTATTGTTTTAAATGCTGCCATTTTTTTTTATTTTTTAACTGTTAAAAACTTATTTTTATGCGTATTCTAAATCTCCCGTTCCTTGGAAACTAACTGACATTGTACTCGCATCTTCTGCCCCTCCTGTTGCTGACATAGATGTGATATACGCATATCCTTTGTATATATCACCACCCGATGTTCCTTTAAATTGGATAAATACACGTCTTGGATATCCCGCAATCACAGGTGAATCCGATGCAGTTGTTCCGTCTCCGTAACCCGCCTGATACATACTATAAAAATCTCGGTGAGCAGAAGCGTTTTCCGTATAAAGTGCATCCGTGTCAATCGTCCAAGATGTTGAAAGTCCTGTAAATTCTTTTTTATCATTGTTTGCTTTTACCGTCATTTCAGGAGCGTCAATCTCTATCGTTAGTGTGCAAGAGGTTGCGGCCGCAATTGCTTGCAGAGTAGGAGAACCCGCGTCAGCTCCCACCGTTGACGTATCATCAAGCGAAACAATCATATCTGTTCCATTAATATAAGTTGCCATATCTTATTTTTTTATAAATTAATTATTGTTTAAATTATCATCAATATTATCTTTTTTAATATTGTCCTTTTTTTTAGGTTTCTTGGTTTCTTTTTTTATCATATTATATGTGTCCTCAATATATCCATCATTGTATAATTGATTATACCCTTCAATATTAACAGGACCAATCAATTGTCCTT
>Ga0208919_1001187_pt1 | contig 15453 bp, 37 predicted proteins | sample 4_EtaG_FD_184076 | JGI IMG/M metagenome (GOLD analysis project Ga0208919, IMG submission 184076) | Marine viral communities from the Subarctic Pacific Ocean - 4_ETSP_OMZ_AT15127 metaG (SPAdes) (version 3) | ecosystem: Environmental > Aquatic > Marine > Oceanic | place: Pacific Ocean | collected...
ATAATCATAATTGACAAATAATAATAAAAATTGTCTTTGTCAAATAAACTTTACTTTGTAAATTTTGATGTATAAATATTTATTTTTATATGCTTTGACATAAAGTTAAAGACAGGTAGGTTATTTATAGAAACCTACACTAGAACGAGGTAGGTTGATATGCAGATGAAACTTTTAGGTCAACAAAAACACTTAGATAATCTTAAAATGGTTATAGATCAGAGTGGGCAAAATGCTCGTTCATTGGCTTTAATGACAGCAGAGAAACCAAATGGATTTGGTAAAATGTCTCACCAAACAATTTATTCAATTATAAAAGGTGATACAGATATTAAATTTTCTCAGCTTCAAGAGTTTTCAAGAATTTTAAATGTTAAAATAAATAAACTTATTTCTGATGACATTCCTAAAATAGAAATTATACAATATTTTAATAGAGAAAATAGTCATTTTGTACCAAGACAATACGATCAACCAATAGAATTAATTTATTCTTTAAAAGATTTATATATGCCTTCATCTTATAAAGCTATGTATTGGGATGCCGATGGTTTTAAAAAAGTACCTTCTTTTTCTATTATAGATATGGAACATAAAGATTGGGTAAAAGATAAAACAAAAAAAGAAGCTTTATTATATGTTGATGCAATTATGCAATGTTCTAAAGACCAACAGTTTTATTATGGTCATGTATTAGATTTTAATAAAAATGGTACTGCTGTTTTTCAATGGTGGAAAGGTACATTTATGAACAAAGATAAAATCGAATTTACAGAACAAGGCGAAAAAGTTACTTATAAAAACATGATGATAAATAAATGGGAAAAAAGAGATAATTGTGAATATGATGCTATCTATCCACAAATATCTAATATTTCTTTATTTGAAACTGACTATAAAGTCGAACAAATTTCCTTATAACTTTACTTTGTCAAGTTAGCTTGACAACTCCAAATTAATCTTTAATAATCCAAATTGTCTTAGATTGCTCCTAAGACATAAAAGGTCTGTCTGGGTGGGATTGGATAAGCTGATCCCACCTTAAATCAGACAAGGAGTTTTAATGATTAAAAATTTTTTTAAACTTAAATCAAAAAATCAAATTATCAAACCTGCTGTAAAACCATTTAATGAAAAACAGCATAAACATATTTGGTTTGGTATCAAAGTAGCAACAGAAAAAGATAGTCCTAATAATTTTAAAAAGTTTCATTGATAAAACAATGAATATGGTGGGTGTGTTAAAATTTGTTAATTTTCTCCTCCGAATAAATAAAGCACCCACCTACAAATATATCAAAGTTTATTGGGAGGCAGAGGAACACATAATAAAGGTTAAGAATGCCGACGATTGAATACATAGTAAATAAGAAAAAAGTACCTGGAGTAACAACAATATTATCTCGTTTTAAATTAAGCACTCCTTTAATAATTTGGGCAAATCGATTAGGTTTAGAAGGTAAAGATTATTTTAAAGAATTAAATAAAGCAGGTGATATAGGAACAGAACTTCACAACCTTGCAGAATTACATATTAAAAATGAACATTACGATTTACCAGAAGATGAGACAGTTAAAAATTGTTTTAATCAATTTTTAGATTGGTGGGATAAATCTAACTATCAAGTTACATGGACTGAAAAACCTTATGCTAGTAAAAAATTATTTTATGGTGGGTGTCCAGACTTGCTTGTTAATGGCAACACCTTAATTGATTTTAAAACAAGCAAAGGAATATATTTAGATTATCTTATTCAATTATCAGCCTATGCAGCTTTAATAAAAGAAGTTGATGGCATTGAAATAGAACAAGCAATTATAGTTAGGTTTCCAAAAGATAACGACACAACAGAATTTGCAACATTTTCTAAAGCAGATTTAAAAGCTGCATTTAAACAGTTTAAACTTTTTAGAAAAGCATTCGATATAGACAAAGACCTTAATAAATTAATGAGGAAAAAAAATGGATGAGGAAAAAATAAGTCCTAAAACTTTAAAGGAGTCACTTACTTTCTTTCAAGATTTAAATATTAAAGCTACTAAAAGTGCTGTTAATCCACATTTTAAAAGTAAATACTCGGATTTAACAAGTGTCATTAATGCAGTAAATCATGGTGCAGAATTTGGTTTATCCTTTTCACAATCAATAGAATATAAAAATATTATAGTTGATAGAGTGCAAGTAAAAGAAGATTCAGAATTAAAGTACCAAGAAATACATAAAGATATTTATGTAACAACAACAGTTTATCACAATATAGATAAAGAAATTTTAACTTGTTGCGTTCCAGTTTTAATAAATGGAAACGATAAAGATAACCCACAGAAAATGGGATCAGCTATTACTTATGCAAAACGATATGGATTACAATCCTTATATGGTTTGGCAAGTGATGATGATGCTAATGCAGCATCCGAAGTAAAACAGACCAATAAAAAAAGGCACATAGTATGAGTGAAGAAAAAAAATTAGTTGAAGGATTATATCCCAAAGAAGGAAAAGTTGATTTTGTTAAATGTCAGCTATCAATAAAAAAAGATCAATTTACTAATTGGTACAAAAAGAAATTAGAAAACAAAGATGAGGAGTGGATTAATATTGATGTTTTAGTTTCAAAGCAAGGCAAGTGGTATTGTGCTGAAAATAATTTTAAACCTAAAGCCAATGCTCAAGCAGAGGGAGAGGATATTCCTTTTTAATGTTTACTCCAGACGAAGTTAGAACATTAAAATACATTGCTAATAAATATAATTTAGTTGAAACTAGATTTATTCTTAAAGGTGGTATGCACGATATTGCCGAGCAAATATGTTTCAAGCATGGTCTCACTCTCGAAAATTTAAAATCTAAAGAGAGAACAAGAGACCATGTGATTGCTAGAATTGAATTTACTAAAAGATGTATAAAAGAACTTAACAAATCTTTAAGTGCTGTTGGTAAATTTTTAGACAAAGATCATACAACAGTCCTTTATTACTCAAAAAAAAATTATGCCGACTAAACATTTTAAAATATTTAATGATTTCTGGTTGCCGGAATTAACTCTTGTACAAACTTGGCAATGCTTTGAATGTAATAGTTGGGAAGGAACAGACATACATCACATATCTTCAAGAGGTATGGGAGGTAGCAAGTTTAAAGATTATATTGAAAACTTAACCTGCCTTTGCAGAAAATGTCATGATCGTTGTCATAAAGATAAAGATTATAATATCAGAGTTAGAGCAACCACACTTAGATTAATAGCAGACAAATTAGAGGAAGAATTATGAACGACAAAGGAATAAATAAATATGATCCTCATATAGTTGCCAACACTAAATATGAGGCAATTATTAATCATCGCAAAGCAAAAAGAATGTTTAACTCTTTGACTAGAATTAAAGAGGAAAAAATTAAAACTAAATATTTACATTATCGTTTTTTAACTAATGAAAAACATAGTGTTGAAGATGCTAAAGCTAAAGCATTTATTGATAAAGAAGTTACTGAGATTAACCCAAAGCTGCAACAAGCAGAAGAGTTAATGGATGAGGCTTATGCTGAATTAGAACGAGTAACTGAAAAAATTGAACAAATGAGAGACCACAATGCAACTGCAAGAGCAGAAATGAAACTTGGAGGTCTTACACCATGAAATATAAAAGAACTATCACTAAACTTTTTAACGACAAATATGCTTCTATTAAGGATTATGAAGTGGAGAAAGCTATTGAGTTAGGTGGTGCTGAAATAACTTTAAAAGCAAATAATAAAAAAATGTTTTTAAGTGTTGACCAATTAAAAAAAGGATTACAAAAACCAACAAGCAAAGAATTTAATCCAAATCCTAGACTAAACGAAACTAAACCTTTTCGGTTATGTAATTTTTATTGGCAAGAACAGAATGAAAATCAGTTGGAGTTAATATGAGTAAAAAAATTATTGATGTAATACAAATAGACTCTGGTGGCGATAATCCCAAATCTGGATTGTTTGAACAACCATTATGGCAGTTGCATTTTGAAGATGATAGTACCAGGATTTTAGGTAAAGTTAAAATGGAAGAATATTTATCAAAGGCTTTTGATAAAATGGTTCATCACTTTAAAAAGAAATTTTTTACAATGAAAGATGATAAAAAAATAACTTTTTGGAATGTAATATTAATTGATTATGAGGATGTATCTTTAAGTCCAAGTCAATTTAGAGATAAATTATATTTAGGTCACCAAAGAAAAGATGAAGAAAAATATAAAGAATTAGAGGCAAAATTGCAGGAAAAAAAAGCACCACAAAATGCAGCTTTATTTCATCCACCATCTACAACAACTCAAACTGAGAGGGAAGAACTTGATGAATTTCGCAAGAAAGTCATAGAAGAGGCTAAGAATGAAGATGAAAATCCCCATATTTTACAAGGAAAATATTAAATGACTCGACTCCATAATATAAAACATCTATCTGAACGACTTGAGATTCACTACAAAACTTGTTTAAGAAATCTCAAAGAATTAAAGTCCAAATTTCCCAATGAAGATGCCTTGAATACTTATGTCGGTAGGCAACAAAGGTTTACCGATAAACATATAGAAAGGATTATAGAACTATGCTCAAGGCAAGAAGAAGACCAGATGTAAAAAGTAATATTTATTATATAAATGGAACTTTTAACTATGAAGGACAGACTAAGGTTATTAAAAATATTAGTGCTAAAACTGATAAATTAGGCGAGGCTAATAAATTTATATATCACTTAATAGAACGATTAAAAAAAGATATTAATTGCACAAAGTCATATAAATTTAAAGGCATAGCCGAAGAAAAAAAACAAGATGTAGACAAACCACCATCTATTAAAACAATAAAATTAATAGATAAAGTAGTTACTTATCTAGGCAGCTATGATGTTCGACACATAACAAACAAACTAATAAAAGAAAAAGCCTTTGAGTGTTATCCAATGGAAGAATATTTAAAAAATTCTGCTTATTCTGATTTATCTGAATCTGAGAAAAAACAAAAGTCAGCCAGATTTAATACTATAAATAGAAGTTTTATATGTCCTGCATCATTAGTTATTAATTATGCAAACCAATTAGGCAAGAGTCATAAAATGGTAATTTCTAGATTAAAATTAATTGAAAGAGATCCAATATATTTTACTCCAGAAGAAGTTGATAGATGTATGAAAACAACAAGTATGTTTCAAATAAAGTTGTTAATGATGTTTTGCATATATACTGGTGCTAGACTCCAAGAAGCTTTAAATTGCAAATGGGAACATATTAATTTTGATAACGATGAAATTAAATTGTGGGAAGGTAAAGGCGATAAAAGTAGAACTGTAACTATCCATAAAAATTTAAAAGAATGGCTTAATAAAGTTAATGATCGAGGTCGATATGTTTTTATCTGGAGAAAAGCATGGAGTAATAAAAAAGATGGCGAAGGTTTATATTTTAATTGGAGAGATATGCTGAGACAAGCTGATATTAGTTTTGAAAAAACTCCTCACAAATGTAGGCACACTTTTGCAACATGGCTTAGAGCCTATGCAGGTTGTGATACTGAGGATTTAAAAGATATTGGTGGGTGGAAAAATAGTAAGAGTGTGGCTGTTTATTCTCATATAATGCCACAAACTATGCCTAAAAAAATTAATTTATTACCTTAATTTTTGCACCAGATTCCCCCCAGATTGATTTTTGCAAAAAATAATGGCTGAAAACTGCGATAAAATAATGGTTTTTTCTTCTTGCAAACCATTGGTAATGATGCAGAATAGGGAACATAAGGTAACAATTTGGGAAATTTGGCAACTTTATGGGACTATGGGGAGCATTAAGGATTAATAAGGAAGATAAAAGACCCCCAAAATGCACCCCAGATTTTCCCCAGATTGATATCCTTATAGAAAAGGAAACTTTATGAGAAAATTAAATGCAAAATTACTTTACCCTTTTATGAAAATAACAGGTTTTATGTTCTCTAAGGATTACAGATGGGGAACAACTTTATTTCACAGAATTGTTTACAGATATGTAGATACTGTGGGTGCTAATTGGAATGCACATAGAGATTTTTTACAAAATTTGTGTGACCAAGAAATTAAAGAACTTAATAAAAAAGTTCAACAATCAAGAGGTATATAATGTTTACTGAAACAATGAAAGAGGGCAAAAATAAATATAAAATTATATTTACTAAGTCCCAAAAGGTAACTCTTGTTGAGAAGGGTGTTTTAAAACATTATATTAAATTAACTTTTTTAGATGGTAGTACAGCAGTTTATGACAATGAATTTAATGTTGTAATGTCTAGTTATATGGAGGAAAAAAATGGGTACTAGAGCAGTTTATACTTTTAAAGATAATGATAGCGAATTTCATGTTTACAAACATTATGATGGTCACCCAGATAATGTTAACGAATATATGGAAAGAGCAAAAGAGTATGCTTGGAGATTGCCACGATTTGAGGCTGATGAGTTTGCGTGTGCTTTTATTAAAGCAAATAAAGATTCTGAAGGCGATGTTAGATTAACTAATCATTGGAAAAATCATGGAGATTTATCTTATAGATATGAAATTACTTTAGATAATAATGATAAATTAAATATTAAAACTTTTGAGTGTTAATGGAATATAAATATAATGATGGTGGTCGCTACTACACAGATTTTAGAAATAAAAAAAGTGTAAGCGACTGCGTAGTTAGGTCTATTGCCATAGCAACAAAGCAACCATATTTAGTTGTCTGGAACGATTTATTTGAATTAGGTAGGGACATTGGTTTTATGCCTAACCTTCCTCAATGCTACAGTGTTTACTTAAAAAAACATGGTTTTATTAAAAGAAAAACACCAAGATTTGAAAATCAAAAAATAAGATTGATGGAATGGAGTCATGATTTAGCTTTAGTTCACACAACTAGACATTTAACCTGCGTTATAGATAATTGTGTTTATGATACAGGAGATCCAAGACTATGGTGTGTAAATAGTTATTATTCTAAAAATGATTAAATATTATCGATTATCCATTTCTTTAGTTCAGAACGAGACAGTAGTTCGGTTATAAAATTGCCATACGAATTGACTACTGTCTCTTCTTCTTTGTCTTTTAATAAATATTGATAAAATCCTACATGAAGAAATTCATGGATAACTACATTAACTGCATCCCTACCACCTCGTTCAATAATACCTTCATCTAAAAAGATTTTATAAGGTGGTTTGCCTAAAAAAACTCCTTGAGCCTCGCCTACTTCATAACTAACTTCATGAGGAATAGTTACTAACTCAATAGTAAAAGCACCAATGGTAACTTCTTTAGGCAGTTTTATTTTCATTTAGTATCTAGGTTTTCTTGGTTTCTTTTTTTGCATTTTTTTTTCCTTTTTTTTAATAATAAATGGTGTGTCGGTACATTTACCAATGATAAATGCACCAGATAACACTTCTACAATTCTATTTAGTTCTTCTTTAGATTGCACCGATTACTACGATTACGATTATTGCAACAATAGCTGCCTTAATCCAATCTTTCATTGACCACTCCGACCACTCTTTTAAATGATCCCATAAGTCTCTAATTAAGTTCATAGTTCCTCCTATTTTTTAAAAAATTTACTTGCACCTTTTATTCCAAATGATGCACTAACAATTACACCTAAAGTATATTTGTACCAATCTGGAGTTTGTTGTAATGCTGTAAAACCTCTTTCAACATATTCAACAGTAAAAGGAATAAAACAAAGCAATAAAGGTATAGAAAAAAGTATTGTTAAATATTCATCTTTCCAAGATCCTTCAGCTTGTTTAATTGCTTGTATATCCCACTCTACTTCGCCAGAAATTTGCTTGTTTAATAATTCAGTTTCAGCTTTTATTTTTGTTAATTTTTGTTCAGACTTTAATCGTTTACTTTCTATTACACCTTTAACAACATCTCCTCCTAAATTTAAAAGAGGTTTAATTAATAGATTTAACATAAAACACCTTTAATTTGATGATAGTAAATATATAGATTGCAGAATTCTATTACGACTAATGCAGTAAATAGTGTTGTTATAATTATCTTCATTTTATACTCTCCAATATCTCGCATAATGCCGAAACTCTGTTAGTGGCTTGATTTCGATACCACAGGCTGTTTTTTAGCTCAGATGATGCATCAGTCCACCGACCTTCGTTAAGGTGTCCTATGGTCAATTTAAAGGCTGAAAATCCTTTAGCACCCAAAACAAAACAACATTCAATCGCTATTTCCTTTGCTTTTGAATGTAATTTATCAAAATCGGTTACTCGCTTTGCACCATCAACTGCTTTGTTAAAATCTTCTAAAAAAGTCTGTTCTAATTCTTCTTTTGAATATTTTGTTCCTTCAACAAATTTATCTGTTGCAGTTATAAGATGACCATATCCTATTGTTTTTTTTCCTAAACTATCCAGGTATATTGTATCTCGATATCCTTCGTGAATTTTTATTCGTTCTTTAAGTTCTTCAAATTCCATAAATCCTCTTTCTTTCGTATTTCTTCTTTTAATTTTTCTAAATACAAACAAGCATCCATCAACTCTTCTTGCGTGTCTAATATCCACTCATTTAAAGTTTTATCAGCTTGATCCATTGTATTACCAAACTTTTTTATTCCAGACTCACTCCTAGCTGCCATTCGGTTTATAACTTTTTGAACTAAAGGATCGTTAGTGTTCATAATTTACCTGTCCACTTTCCATCTACTATTGGCATACTGTGAATAGTTGGGGAACTATCAGTTATACTTGCAACACTTATAATAGGTCGCTTAATAAAGTTTTTGCCATACTTAAAAGCCTCATGTTTTGGATTTATACTGCATCCAGTACATAAAGAAAAATTTAAGGCTGTGGGTGATGACCAATATTCAATAGACGATTTAGTATGTTGGTGACCTGTCACTAGACTCATACCTAATTCTTTCGAGCTACTCAATACATTTGTTTTAAAATTATGTGTAAAAAAGACCGGATTTTTATTAGGAAGATTCATGACTATTTTATCATGCCAAGTCCATTTCCACTTTTTATTTATTTCTAAAATGTCATTTATATCTCTAAGAAAAGAGTTTGGTATTAAAGATTTTTCTGCAAGTCTTTGAATTCTAATATCGTGGTTGCCATTTAATATTTTAAGAGGACCTGGAAATATTTTATGTAACTTTTGGATGCACTTTATTGCATCTTTTATTTCGTATTTAATGTTTGGTAGTTCTGCACTATGTAAATGCTGACTTATTGCGTGAAAATCAACTAGATCTCCAATGTGAACAACCATAGTTGGTTTTACTTTTTCTTTGATTTTTTTAATCCAATCAAAATATTGTGGTATTTGATAAGGAAAATGAGTATCACTCAATATAAGTATAGATTTTGTATTCATACTATCCTGCTGTTGTAGCTTAGTGGTAAAGCACTTGCTTGGTAAGTAAGAGATCGAGGTTTCGATTACCTCCAACAGCACCACTAATCTAATAGTTTAAAGAATGTATAAATTGCTCCTAAAACTGATCCTATAAAAATGGCTGTGCGTATTGCACCTTTGCCTGTTGCCATTTCTTGTTTTAATTTCATTACTTCACTTCGGTTTTCTTTTACCTCAGATTTAATTTCATCTAAGGTTTTACAAATTTGTAAATATTGATTTTCCCACTCACTCATTATGCAGCTGTGTTGTTCATTGTGGTTAATGGAAAGGAATTAAAAGGAATACAATAAGCATCTGTAATAACTCTATTTTTATATTCTTGTTCTTTATTATCGTATGCTTTCATATATTCCTTTTTTGCTGTCAAACATTCTTGTTCTGTAAAATATATAACAGCATTATATTTAACTGAAGGTTGGTTAGGTATTGATAATAACATCAACAATAAAAAAATCTTAGTCATTCTTCTTTTTAATTCCCTCACACTTTTCTCTTACATCTGAAAAATGATCTGGTAATTCTAATCCTTGATACCTGCCACAAAGTTTAAGTAACTCTAATTGCTGTTTAAGTCTTTCATTTTCTAAAGTTAAACTAATAGACTCTTTTGTGCAGGTAGATTGTAATGGATAAGTAAATCGTATTCCTACTTTACCACTATCGCCAAAATAATCTGAACTAGATGAAGTTCTTTGATCGTAGTCGTATCTATCAAGCTCAGTATAAAGTTCTATTCTTCCTCTTTCGCAACTTGTATAACTATTTAGATATTCATTAACTGCTTGGCTCTGACTTGTAATAGCAGAAACTATGAGTATAAAAGTTAGTACCAAAAATAAAGTTCGCATTAGTACCCACCACTTAATTGTCTCTCCAAGTCTTTCATGTCATACTTAAATTGTTGTATAGCATTTGAGTTTGTTCTAACTATTTCTTCTAAGGCTTGATATTCTGCTTGGCTTGATGTTTCATACATAAGTTTCTCCATCGCTTGACCTTTAGCTTCTATTCTGCCAACCCATGTATTTAAACTTGTCATTTCTTTTAATAATTCTTCTCTAGCCATTGAGTAATTATCAGAATTAACATTAGTTTTTTCAGTATAAATTTGATGTATGTTTTCAATATCTTTTCTCAACATCATTATTTCTTTTGTTGAGTCATCAATTTGTGTAGTTAATTTATTTGCATAATTTAAAGTTCCATAAGCTCCTGCTAACACAGAAAGAACAATCGGAACTGAAGCTAGATATTTTAACATTTAATTTTGTATGGCTAAGATTATTGATCCACCAATAAAACTAACGAGGTACATTGTAATAATTATTTCCATAAATCTCCATTGTTAAAAAAAAGCAATATCCAAACATTAATATTTGTCCTCTATAATTTTATATATTTTCATGTTACCTTCTGCATCTGGTCTTAACTCTGCTTTGACTTGACCACACTCATAGCGAATAACATTAGTTCTTCCTTCTGCTAAATTTCTCTCAGCTTCTCTTTTAGCTTTTAAACAATGAGATAAACCATCAGTTATCATGTGTCCGTCTAACGAGCCATTAACAAACATACAAAGACTAAAAACTGTTTCAATGACTCCCATTATTCCTCACTTTATCTTTTAATTGCTCTACATCGTTTTGTAATTTTTCAACTTGAGTTTTTATAAAATCAATATTTATGTTTAATGACTCAATAGTTTCTATTTCTTTAGCCATATCTTCATTTTGACCTGCTAACCATTCTGACAGCATATATAATTCTTGATTAACAGGAGTTTGCTCTGCCTTTTTTAAAAGGTCAGCTTCCATTAATTGTCTTGCTGTTTCAAGTTGGGTTAGCCTAGTCGTAAGATCGCTGTAACCTAGAATTCCAATTCCTATCGCCATAATTAAAGCGATTAGATTTCGCATTGGCATTGAAATTGCCGTGTTGTCTGATATTTTCATTTACCACAAACACAACTTCCATTACAGCCACAAGGATTAATCATAGTTTATCCATTTCAGCTTTTACTTTAGTCCATGTAATCTCTGAATGAGGATTAGTTGTAGTTGTTATAGCTTCATTATCACTATTAGCACCAGTTACCCATTCGACCTTATTAAAATTTTCTTCCGTTTCTATAGGGGTTTCCCAAATCATTTGAGTATTAGGTCGTAATATTTTTACTGCTTCAAAAAATTTATCCATAAATTATCCTGCTATTTCCATTAAAACACAAGTAGAGTAAGAGCCATGATTAGGTATAATAGTTACTCCACTACTTGAACTTAAAAGTTGAAGTTTATAAGTACAAGCATCAGTAGTATTTGGAGAAGATAAATATATTAAACCCATACTTTGATTTGGTTGAATACTTACCGAAGCACCACTATTATAAATTCCACCTTTTTGATAAGTTAAATCAGTATATGAATTACTACCTATTTTTTGTACTAATTTAGTCATGTTGCGTTGTTCTTGTTCATTACCAGTACCCATTATTTGCGAACTAAAAAGAATTAATATTTTACTTGAAGTTGCAGAAGGAGTAATTGAAGTTTCCCAACTTGTACCACTAGCACTTTGCATATCAAAATAACTGGTAGAAGTAGAACTTTGTGAGCCATAAGTATTAACAGAAGTTACAGCTTGTAAAGTTTTACCCCCACTAAAGTTTGCACTAGGCAAAGTTCCTGTAACACCACTTGCTAAATTTAATTTTGTTAATGCCATTCTATGCTCCTATTAATTTAAAACCAAAAAATCTTGCAATTTCTGATGTTGATTCCCAAGTACCACCATTAAAAGTTGCATTACCACCAGAAGATTGTCTAACTTTAAATTGAAAAAAATCTGAACTCCCGTTTGCATAATGTACGCCAGAAACAATAGACTGAACTTCTTGCGAAAGCCATTCAGTCATTACTTGAGAAACACTATCGGCATTTTTAAATATTTGCATTCTGTATTCATTGTCTCCTCCTGTACCATCAAATCTGCCAGAGCCAGAAAGAAAATAATATCCTGCAACATTTGGTGTAAATTTATATGTACTTGTGTCATAACAACCATTTGAGTCTAAGACTTCATTATTACAAGCAACAGTTGCGTAAGTATTATTTGCAACAGTTTGATTTGAAGTCATTGTTGCTAAAAAAGCAGGTGTATTGGCAACACCCAAATTATTACTAAATGTACCAGAGCCATTACTAGAAAGAATAGAGTTACCTCCACTATCTTGTAAATCATCTACTCGTATTATACTTGCCATTTAATTATGCCTTTGGATTATCGTCTTTTATTTTTTTGATTCTTGCTTTCCAAGCGTCAATGTCCTTATATATTTCATCGAGCTGCTCACCGATGTCTCCGTACGCTGTTTTACGAGTTGCTCTAACTTGATTGTTAGACTCCTCTTTATCTGCGTCAGCTTCATAAGAAGCTATTTGTTCGTCAGTTGGTTTTGCTAAACCATCTACTGACCAAGAAGAAATATATGCTCCTTGTCCATCGTCTTGTAGTCTTACATTGTCTGAGAAGTCTGCAACCTTACTGTTGGCTTCGCAATACAATTTTATTTTTGTAGATAATTGTGCCATTATGCACCTCCTCTATTTATTGTTGTTAAACTCATGTTGCTATTAAAAATCCTTGTAAAAATGTTTGATATGTACTGTCAGAGTTATATTGAATATTAGCACTTCCTCCAGTATCTTGATAAATTTTTGCTTGAATATAATCAGATGAGCCATTCATATCTATAGTGGCTAAACTTTGTATTGATGAATAATTTCTATTAGAGCCATTTACTCTAGAAAAAGTTGTAGTATTTTTAAATATTTCTATTTGACAATTGTCTGCATTTGTACTTGTTCCCATTCTTACAGTAGTATTAATTAAATATTTACCTGCAACATTTGGAGTAAATTTATATGTTCCTGTATCAAAACAACTTCCACTGTCATATAATTCTGCATTAAATTCTACAACTGTTAAAGTATTATTAGCAATAGATTGTACCGAACTTCCTCTATAAGCAAAGAAATATGGAGTATTAGTTTGTCCAAATCCTGTCTGTGAAGCACCACTTCCTAATGCTATAGTATCGCCAGATTGTCCAAGTGTGATTGTACCTGTTCCTGTTCTTTTTAATATTGTATCTACTTTTAATGTACTCATGCTAATTTATATCCTAAAAAATGTGTTGCTCCATAACCATCACCTGCGACTGTAAGAGTAGTAGAACCTGCTTGACCAAGATAACAATAAACTTCTATGTAATCACTTGCAGCTAAATCTAAAACTATACTTACATTTTTTGAAATCATTTTTTCATAACCAGCAGTTAATTCATTATGATTTCTAACAACCATAGTTCCATTTTTATAAATAGCAGTTACAAAAATTTGAATTTTTGAATCTGTACTACTTTGACCTTTAACTTGTGCTTCAAAAAAATATTTACCTGCACTAGGAACTGTGTATTTATCAGAAGCAAAATTACTTCCAGTATCTACACCTTCACTATCAAAAGTCATTTTAGTATAAGTTTGATTTGTTAAAGTTTGGTCAGCACTTCCAGTTTTTGAAACATAAAAACTTTCTGTACCTGCAACACCAAAACCTGTAGCAGTACCAGAGTTTGTTATTGTTGCTCCACTAGGAATGGTTATTGTATCGCCTGAGTCCCCAATTTGTAAAGCCGTTCCTGAACTCGGACTTAATTTATTTGCTTGTATTTCACTCATATAATTACCAGAACTGCATCTGCTCCTACTGTTAATGTTCCTGTAATACTTACTTCCCCAACAATCATAGATCGTTTGTTAGCAGGGATAGTTACATCGCCATAAGTATTGTTATTTTCTAAAATAAAATTTGTACTAAGAGAGGAAGTATCAATCGTTCCATCTGTTACATTAGAAATATCTATTTTCTCTCCTGTGGTAATAATAAAATCAACATCTCCACTTGCAACACTAACACCTAAGAAGTCTATAGTGCTACCAGAAACAGTATAAGCTGTTCCATCCATAGCTTGAACTACACCATTAATACTTACTAAAATAGATTGCGTTTCTGTTTCATAGTTTTGAGAATTATGTTGTAAAGTATATGAAGTTGCAGGAGTGCTACCAGATAAACTTAGTAACTTCTTTGTGCCTATTTCAGGACTATTGCCTATGTAACTCATTTATTATCCTCTATGTTTTGTAATCTTTCCATTTCAGCTTTTATATTTGCTTTGGAAATTGGTGTTGTTCCATCTAACCAATCAATTTCTGCATTATCAATATCAACACCACTTGGTGCTTTAATATTAAATAAAGCATTTGTATTTAAACTTTGTATTGCATCTCCTATATGAATAATCATGCTGAAATCTCCATTACAACCATTGATGAAGTATCAGGCGAAGTATTGTTTAACCTTGCTTGACCTGTACCATCAGAATAATTTGCATAAGAAACAACATAGCTTACTGAACTCGTTGTGCTAGGAGAGTCTAAGTAAAAGAAAGATGAACTTCCAATATTATTTCTTGTGCTTTCTTGTGTAGCACCACCTATGGCTTGAAATTGTTGTAAAACAGTTGCACCACTTGCACCTCTACTTAACCTTAATTTAAACCCAGTATTACCACCAGTTTTAACTGATTTAACTTCTATCATTATTAAAACTTTGTTTGATGTACTTGCAGGTGTTATAGCTTGTACTAAAGGTGTATCTGCAAATGTGCTACTAGAAGTGCTTTGATATGTGCCATCAGTTTTATTTAAAACTTGAAGAACTTTTCCACCACCAGCACCTGTAACAGTACCAGTAAAAGCAAAGGTTTGACTTAAATCAATTCCTGTTGGTTTTAATAAAGTAAAAGCCATTATGCGTTCTCCAATGTTTGTACTCTAGCTTCAAGAGTTTCTATTTTTGTTATTGCTTCTTGCAAAGCACTTGTCAGTAAAGGAACTAATTTAGCTTGGTCAATACTTTGCATTTCTGCACCATCTTTTTCAC
>Ga0208919_1001189_pt1 | contig 15415 bp, 18 predicted proteins | sample 4_EtaG_FD_184076 | JGI IMG/M metagenome (GOLD analysis project Ga0208919, IMG submission 184076) | Marine viral communities from the Subarctic Pacific Ocean - 4_ETSP_OMZ_AT15127 metaG (SPAdes) (version 3) | ecosystem: Environmental > Aquatic > Marine > Oceanic | place: Pacific Ocean | collected...
CCTTTTACACCAAAAGAGAAAACTAAAGGTGGAATAATTATTGCACAAGAATCATTAGAAAAATTACGTATCGCTACAAACTGTGGCTACGTTTTAAAAATTGGACCTTTAGCATATTATGATAAAGAAAAATTTCCAACAGGTGCTTGGTGCAAAAAAGGTGATTGGGTAATATTTGCAAGATATGCTGGATCACGATTACCAATTGAAGGCGGCGAAGTTCGTCTTTTAAACGACGACGAAGTTTTAGGAACTATAGGTGATCCTGAAGCTGTGTTGCATAATATATAACATAGAAGGAGATAACTATGCCAGACGTAGAAGAAAATAAGCAAGATCTAGTCGACATTGATACATCAGGCCCTGATGTTGATGTGCAGTTAGAAGAACCTAAAGAAGAAAAAGTAGAAGTTGAAGAAACTAAAGTTGAAGAAGTAAAAGAAGAACCAAAGGTAGAGGAAAAAGTAGAAGAGAAAATAGAAGCAAGTGACGAGAAACAAGAACCTAAAAAAGAAGAAGAGTTAGAACAGTATAGTGAAGGTGTTAAAAAAAGAATTGCTAAGCTAACTAAAAAATGGCGTGAAGCAGAAAGACAAAGAGAAGCTGCTTTAGAATTTGCAAAAGGTGGTCAAACTGAACTAGATAAATTAAAAGAAAAACTAGCGAAGTTAGAACCAGGTTATGTAAATGCTATGGAAGGTAAATTAAAAACTGGACTTGAAGCAGCTAAAGCACAACTTTTAAGAGCAAGAGAAGCTGGAGATATCAACGCAGAAGTTGAAGCACAAAAAGAAATTGCTAGAATTGGTGTTGAAGAGTCTAAAGTTAGCACTTTAAAAAGTAGATACCAACAACAAGCAAAGGAAACTGTTGCACCAAGATCACTAGATCAAGCTATTCAAGCACCTGCTGCTGATCCAAAAGCAGAAGAGTGGGCTGAAAAGAATCCTTGGTTTGGTCAAGATAGTGCAATGACATATACTGCTTTTGATTTACATGATAAACTTACTAAAGAAGAAGGGTTTGATCCTAAGACTGATGAATATTACGCTGAAGTCGATAGAAGGATGAGGCTTGACTTCCCACATAAGTTTGATAAAACTGAAACAACGGAAACGACTAAACCTACTCAAACTGTAGCGTCAGCTACGCGGAGTGTAAAACCAAGTCGCAACACAGTGAGACTCACTTCATCTCAAGTAGCAATTGCTAAAAAATTAGGAGTGCCACTAGAAGAATATGCGAAACAATTAAAAATCACGAAGGAGGCATAAGCATATGAGTACAGATAAAATAAAAACTTCCCGTGCGAGTCAAACAAGAGCTAAGACAGTTAAAAAAACCGTTTGGACTCCACCGTCATCTTTAGATGCACCCCCTGCACCAGATGGGTACCATCACAGATGGATAAGAGCCGAGACTATGGGTTTTGATGATACAAAAAACATGTCAGGTAAATTAAGATCAGGATACGAATTAGTAAGAGCTGATGAATATCCAGAAACTGATTATCCAACTATTAACGATGGAAAATACAAGGGCGTGATCGGAGTTGGTGGCCTATTGCTGGCTAGGATATCGATAGAGTTAGTTAAATCGCGTGAGGAATATTTTAATAAACTCACAAAAGCAAAAGACGAAGCGATTGATAACGACCTCTTGAAGGAACAGCACCCAGGTATGCCTATCGATATTGATAGACAGACTCGTGTAACCTTCGGTGGTACAAAAAAAGACTAATAGTTTTTTAGTAATTTTTGCCAACGAATAAATTAACCGTTTACCTTTGGTAAACAAATGGAGATAATAATATGGCAAACCAAGACGCAGCTTTCGGATTAAAACCCCTAGGCAAAATTGGTCAAGCAGCTGATAACAACGCCGCTACTGAGTACGAAGTAGCAGCATGTGCATCTGCATTTGCTCAAAACGATATGATGTTAGCTTTAGCAGCTGGTACAGTCGGAATTGCAGCGAATACAGATAACGGAGTTCTTTTGGGCTCTATGCAAGGTGTTTTTTTCACTGACGCGACTACAAGTAAACCAACCTTTGCTAATCACCTAGTTGCTTCAAACGCAGCTACTGATATCAAAGCGTTTATTACTGACGATCCTTTTCAAGTTTATGAAATACAATCGGCAGCAACTGGTGCGACTCAACAATTAGACGTTTTTACAAACGCTGATTTAACTGTTTCAGCAGGTGTTACACCGAATTTTGTTTCTAAAACTGAATTAACGGATACACAAGCAACAACAACAGCCAACATGCGAATCATTGGAGTTTCTGATGACCCTGACAATAGCGATTTAACATCTGCTAATTGTAATTTTAAGGTAATCATTAATGAACACTTCTACATGACCGCTACTGGCGTATAATAGCAGAATAGGAGAATAAATTATGGCTATATCAAGAGGACAACTAGTTAAAGAACTAGAGCCAGGTTTGAATGCACTATTCGGCTTGGAATACAACAACTATGCTAATGAGCATGCGGAAATTTTCGATACAGAAAATAGTGACAGAGCTTTCGAAGAGGAAGTAATGTTATCTGGTTTCGCAAATGCACCAATCAAAGCTGAAGGAACTTCAGTTTCATTTGATAATGCACAAGAAACTTTCACAGCTCGTTACACACATGAAACACTTGCTTTGGCATTTGCAATCACAGAAGAAGCTATCGAAGATAACCTCTACGATAGATTAGCTTCTAGATACACAAAAGCTTTAGCGAGATCGATGGCTAACACTAAACAAGTGAAAGCTGCTAATGTGTTAAACAACGCTTTTGGAACTGCAAACGGTGGAGATGGAAAAGCACTATGTGCTGACGATCACCCAATCGTAGCAGGAACAGACAGAAATGAGTTATCAACTGCGGCTGACCTTAACGAAACATCATTGGAGCAATCTTTAATAGATATCGCTGCAACGACTGACGAAAGAGGTCTTAAAATTGCATCTCAAGGTATGAAATTAATTGTACCTTCAGCTTTGCAATTTACAGCTGAGAGATTAATGAAGTCTGCTGGAAGAGTTGGAACAGCTGATAATGATATTAATGCTGTTGTATCTAAAGGAATGGTTCCACAAGGATATGTGGTTAACCACTACTTAACAGATACAGATGCGTTCTTTATCAAAACAGACGTGCCTAATGGTCTAAAACACTTTGTTAGAGCACCGATGAAAACAGCTATGGAAGGTGACTTCACAACTGGAAACGTAAGATACAAAGCTAGAGAGAGATATTCTTTTGGATTCTCTGACTGGAGAGGTATTTTCGGATCACCAGGAGCATAATCATAACATTTTTGTGGCGGGACACAGTCTCGCCACAATTGACTTTTAGAAAGGATTAATCATGAAAAAACTCTTAATAAACATCTGGGCTTATAAGCATCACGCTAGATTTGAAATATTAGCTAAAGATAACCCTAAATCAGTTGAACAATCTATCCTTGACAAGATTGGAGAAAAGAGTATAACATGGGAATATCTCGGAAATAATTACTCAGACGAGATAAATCGAATAACTTTTGAGGAGGTTATTAATGATACAAGACCTATACAAACAAAAAAGGTCCTTGGAGTTGAAGTGGGAACAGGAGCATATTAACAATGGTAAATATACTCTTGATATGGTCAGAATTGATGACAAAATTAAAAAAGTCATTACTGACATTAAGCTGGAAGAAGCAGCTCTTGCTCACAGGCAAAACACTATTGAGGATGCCGCTCCGCAAGTTTCTGTAGCTACTTAATAAAAAGCTACATCGTTGGAAAATTCACTCCACATTACAGGCTCTCTTGCACTCTACTAAAAACTGTTGTACAAATATCACACTATACAAAAATAAAATAAATTAAATGTAGACGCGTATAGTCGACATTCCCTAGGGACTACATTTAAAATATCTAGGAGGATATTAATATGTCAAATACAACTTTTTCAGGTCCAATAAGATCTGAGAGTACACTTAAAGCTATTAGTAAAAACTCAAGCACTGGAGTAATTACTGAAATTATAACTATGGGTGATGCGCCTGTAGCATTAGGAGATGAGAATAAAACTCTTGACGCTGCAACACATAGTGGAAGAACTCTTGTAGTTCCTGCACTTGGAGCTAATAGAACAATTACTTTACCAACTCCAGTTGCTGGTCAAAGTTATAAACTTATCTACGGCGGTGCTGCGGAAGAAGCAGAAAATCTAATTATTATAACACCAGGAAATTCTAATTTTTTCATTGGTTGTATAGCTCATTTAGATTCAAATGCTGATAACGTATCAATTTACTCTAATGGAAGTTCTAACTCAAAGTTAACTCTTACAGACTTTGGTTGTTTTGAAATTAACATTTTAGCTAAAGATAGTACAAACTATTTTATTTGGGGATATCAAGAAGGTGCAGATGCACCCGCATTCGCAAATCAATAATAATACTTAATGTGAGGGCTTCGGCCCTCACAGTTTCTTAATTAAGGAGGGAAACATGGCAGACACAGTAACAGGACCAACTATCATGCAAGAAAACGATGTTAGAGTGGTTATTAAAATAGTAAATCAATCAGACGGATCAGGTGCAACAACAGTATTTGGTGACGTTTCAGCAATGGCTAAAAACGCACAAGGTGCATCTTGTTTACACTTAGTTTTACAAAGAGTATGGTATTCATGTCAAGGTGGTGACGGTGGAGATTCTTTTGCACGTTTAGATGAAGAAGATGATGATGGAGATATTCCTATTATTGGATTAACTAATGCAGGATATTGGGATTTTAGAGAATTTGGAGGATTAAAAACTGATAAGTCAAATAACACTAATGAAAGTGATGTTAATCTTGTAGTTCCAGGTACCGCTGATTCTGGTAACATGTATACGGTAATAGCAGAATTTAAAAAATTATATTAGGAGATAACTGATGGCCAATACAACTTCAGGCACAGTTACTTTCGACAAAACTTTTGCAGTTGATGATTTAATTGCAGAGGCGTATGAGCGAATTGGATCACAAGTAACTTCTGGATATCAATTAAGATCTGCAAGACGTTCTTTAAACATAATGTTTCAAGAATGGGGTAATAGAGGTTTGCACTATTGGGAAATAGCTGAAACTAATATTGATCTAATCGAAGGTCAAGCGGAATATAATTTTTTTAGATCAACAGGAGATGGAACAAGTTCTGGTACAAACGCAACATCAGATGTTTATGGTGTAGCAGATATTTTAGAGGCCACTTTAAGAACTAGTAGAACTTCTACATCACAAGCAGATCAAGCATTAACAAAAATAGATAGATCAACATATTCTGCATTATCTAATAAATTATCTAAAGGCACACCTTCTCAGTATTTTGTACAAAGATTTATTGATAAGACTACTTTAACAGTTTATCCAACAGCAGATTCATCCAATGCATCTAAGGATTTACATTTTTATTATGTAAAAAGAATACAAGATGCAGACTCAACGTATACTGATGCAACAGACGTACCGTTTAGATTTGTACCTTGTATGGTATCAGGGCTTGCATTTTATTTAGCACAAAAATTTGCACCTGATAGAATACAAGCTATGAAACTTTATTATGAAGATGAATTTCAAAGAGCATTATCAGAAGATGGTTCTTCTACTAGTGTACATATAACCCCTAAAACTTATTACCCAGGAACATAATGGCAAGAGGAAAATATTCAAAAGCAATATCAGATAGATCAGGAATGGAGTTTCCATATAATGAAATGATGAAAGAATGGAATGGTTCTTTTGTTCACAAATCTGAATATGAAGAAAAACATCCTCAACTAGAGTTAAGAACAAGAGGAGCTGATGCGGAGGGATTGTTAAACGCTAGAGTTGATAGAACTGAAAATGAAATTATTGCAATATTAGGACCAAGTCCTTTTGAAACTATTGCAGCATCATCTGGTATTATAAACGTTTCAGAACCAGCTCATGGTAGATCAACAGGTGATACTGTAAGATTTAGAGGTGCACCATCTACTTCTGCATCATTTAATAATCCACAAAGTTTTGATGGTATAACTGGAACTAATGTTGCAAAAGCTGCTGGCTACTCGATTACAGTTGGCAAACGAGATTCAAGTGGAAACATAACACAAACAGACAACTTCTATCACTTTACTGTAGACACAAACACTGCTACAAGTGGAGGAGTATCAGGAGGAGGCAATAGTTGTTCGGCTGGTCCAGCAACGTTGACAGCATAATATGGCAGGATTAAGTGCATCAGGATTAAAAACACAGATAAGAAGTTACACAGAAGTTAGCTCTACAGTGTTGTCAGACAGTGTTTTAGAAAATATTATTTTAAATGCACAATACAGAATTTTTAGAGATGTGCCAATTGATGCTGATAGAAAAACATCTACAGGTAATTTTACATCTGGAACAGGCACTGTAACTGTCCCAGCAGGAGCCGTGTTTATTAGAGCAGTGCAAGTTTATACTGCAACTGGATCTACCTTTACTGGCGCAAATGTATATTTAGAGAAAAGAGATTTGACATTTTTAGAAGAATATATTTCGGCAACTACATCTACTGGTACACCAAAATACTACGCTATGTTAGATACAGGAGCAACTGGGGAGAGTTCCTCAAACTCTGGATCTATAATTGTATCACCAACACCAGGTAGTACATTTGCTTACAAAATTCACTACAACGCAGCTCCAGCACTATTAGAAAATAATGATACTAATTATATTAGTTTAAATTTTCCAAATGGTCTGTTATATTGTTGCCTAGCAGAAACTTATGGTTTTTTAAAAGGTCCAGCTGACATGCTGCAATTATATGAACAAAAGTATCAACAAGAAGTACAAAAATTTGGAGGAGAACAAATAGGTAGAAGACGAAGAGATGATTACACAGATGGAACAGTAAGAATCCCAGTGCCTTCTCAAACACCTTAAGGACTAAATTATGGCATCAACATTTTCAGATCTTGGTATAGAACTAATGGCAACCGGCGAAAACGCTGGTACATGGGGTGATAAAACTAATACCAACTTACAAATTGTAGAAAAATCAATTGCTGGTTACGTAGAACAAGCAGTAACTAGTGGTGGTACAACAGCATTAACTATTACAGATGGTGATGCAACAGAATCTACATCAGTTGCTCGTCACGCTGTTATAAAATTAACAGGGACAATAACAGGAAATTCTATTGTAACTGTACCAGATTCAATTGAAAAAGTTTACATTGTAACTAACGGCACGTCAGGTGCATACACAGTTCAATTTAAAACAGCATCAGGAACAGGTATAACTTTTGGTGTATCAGAAAAAACTACGAGGTTAGTTTACTCTGATGGAACAAATCTTGTTGATGCAGGATTTGGTGGATCTCTTGATTTAGAAGGTAGAGAATTAGTTTTAGATGCTGATGGTGATACAACTATTACAGCAGATACAGATGATCAAATAGACATTAAAATTGCTGGAGCAGATGATTTTCAATTTACAGCAAATACTTTTACAGCGCAATCAGGTAGCAGCATAGTTGTGCCAGATGGTGGACTTACTTTTGGAAGCACAGCAATTACTTCAACAGCAGCAGAATTAAATATTTTAGATGGAGTTACTTCAACCGCAGCAGAGTTAAACATCTTAGATGGAGTTACTTCAACTACAGCAGAACTAAATGTGCTTGATGGTATAACAGCAGTCGTAGGTGAATTAAATGCTTTAGATATAGGAAGCACAGCAGTTGGAACAGCTGTAGCAAGTAAAGCAGTTATATTAGATTCAAATAAAGATTATACAGGTATTAGAAATTTAACATTAACAGGAGATCTTACTGTTGGTGGTGATGATATTACTATGGGTACTAACACTGCAGGTAATATTTTAGTTGCAGATGGTACAAACTTTAATTCAATTGCTGCAGGTGATTTATCAGAAATATCTACAGTTGCTAATGATGATGTTTTTATAGCAGTAGATACTTCAGGTGGTGGACTTAAAAAAATTGCACGATCAGCAATTGTAGCAGGGCTTGCTACATCAGGTGCAATATCAAATGTTGTAGAAGATACAACTCCACAATTAGGTGGTAATCTTGATATGAATGGTGCAGATATTGTAACTACTTCTAATGCAGATTTAGAATTAGCTCCTAATGGTACAGGTCATGTAACTGTTAGAGGTAATACAAATTCAGGTGCTATTCAATTTAATTGTGAGTCTAATTCACATGGTCAAATTTTAAAAGCTCAACCACACTCAGCAGCTGTTACAAATGAAATGTTATTACCTGATGGTTCTAGTTCAACTCTAGTATCTCTTGTTGCAACACAAACTTTAACAAACAAAACTTTAACAACTCCAGCGATTGCTGAAATAGATTCTTTATCTTCTGGAGATATTACATTGGATGCAGAAGCAGATATTGTTATTGATGCAGCAGGTGGAAATGTAGAATTTAAAGATGCAGGGACATTACAATTAACATTAGATATGGATGGCACTGCAGGTGCTCAAATTATTCAACTTGGTGTAGACAGTGATGATTTAATATTTAAACAATATGATGGAACAACAGTATTAACTTTAGATGATGATACAACAGTTAAAGTTGCAACAGATTTAACAGTAGGTGATGATTTAAGTTTAATTTCAGATTCTGCAGTATTAAAATTTGGTGCTGATGGTGATACAACATTAACTCACACAGATGGTACAGGATTAACTTTAAACTCTACAAACAAATTATGTTTTAATGATGCCACTCAATTTATACAGGGTGCAAGTGGAACAGTATTAGATATTGCAGCAACAGATGAAATAGAATTAACTGCTACGTTAATTGATGTAGTTGGAAACTTAGCAGGTTCTGGAACAGGTACTTTTGGTGGTATTTTAAAAACAGATGATACTACTGAAGCAACTTCTACGACTGATGGATCACTACAAACCGATGGTGGTTTATCTGTAGCCAAAGATGGAATTTTTGGAGATGATGTAACACTTCTTAGTGATTCTGCCGTACTTAAATTTGGTGCTGATGCAGAAGTTACTTTAACTCATGTTCACAATGATGGTTTATTACTTAATGCTGATAACCAACTTCAATTTAGAGATTCTGCTATTAATATTAGATCAGATGCTGATGGTGATTTAGATATTAATGCTGATGACGAACTCGAACTTAATTCAACTTTAATTGATGTTAACGGAAACTTAGATGTTAGTGGAACACTTACTCAAGCAGGAGTTGCTACTTTTTCTGTAGCAGCTAATGTAGCACAAGTGGCATTATCATCTTCATCAAATGCAGTAGCTTGGGATGCAAGTGCTGCAGCAAACGCTTTTCATGTAACAACAGAAAATACTACTTTCTCTGCACCAAGTAACGCAGTAGAAGGTGCTTTTATTTGTCTTGAAATTAATTATAATGGTTCACACACAATTGCTTTTAACACCATTTTTGAATTTGCTGCGTCGACAGCTCCAACGACAACAGATACAGATGGTAAAACAGATATTTTAGTATTTAGATACAATGGTTCTGTATGGCAAGAAGTAGGTAGAACATTAAATTTAAGTGAAAGTTAGGATATAATATGCATGCAATAATAACGAGCGGATCAATATCAAAAATTATTAATCACCCTAAACCTTTGGTTATAGGAGATGTTCAATACCCAGCTAGAATTTTTTCTGCATGGACTGCAAGTGAATTAGCAGCTATTGGAATTATAGAAGTAACTTTTGATGACAGTAAGAAAAAAGATGAAAAATGGTATATAAACACTAATCAAACTTATACTTATGATGCCTCCGCTGGAACAGTAACTGCAGCATATGGGGACGCAACCGCTAAAGCACATGCAGATAGTTTATTTACCGCACAAGATGAAACAGATGGTTTAGGAACTGAAGGAGAAATAAAATCTAGAGGATTAAAATATAATTTAATACAAACTTTAAAACAACAAGCTGCAGGAGAACTTCAAAAAACAGATTGGTATATAGTCAGAAAAGCAGATGCAGGTACAGCAGTACCATCATCTATTACAAATCATAGAGCAGCAGTAAGAACTAAAACAGCAGAAATGGAAACTGCAATTACAAATGCAAGTGATACTCCAGCTCTTGAGACTTTATACACGTACACAGAACAAGAGGATGGCTCAATTACTAGACCATTAGGTGAGCTTCCAAGACTGGAGTCTTAATATGCCATTAATTTTACCTGGCAATGTAGGATCAGCAACAGCAGCCACAAGCTATAATGTAGCTAACTCTGCAAGATTTAATGATGGTAGTTCAGATAATCTTCAAAGAACTTACGGTACTCCAACTAATAATAAAATATTTGGTTTATCATGGTGGTTTAAACTTGGAAAAGCTTATGATGGGTCAGGCTCTCAAGATTTTTGGGGAGAAAGAGCCGATAGTAGCAATAGAGTTTTTATGGGTATTAATGCAGATGGTACTTTTGAATATTTTGAAAAAAATAGTGGTTCAACAGTTTTAAATATAAAAACAAACAGATTGTTTAGAGATAATAGTGCTTGGTTTCATTTTTTGCTTTTAGGGGATTCGACACAAGGCACAGCTTCTAATAGATTAAAATTGTATGTTAATGGTGTACAAGAAACAAGTTTCGCTACTGAAAGTTATCCAGCAGAAGATTATCAATTTAGACTTGCAATAAATACTACAAAATATTTTGGTAGAATAGGATTAGGTGGCTCGTTATCTACTAATTATTTTGATGGCTATTTAGCAGAAGCAGTCTTTGTGGATGGGAATGTTACTGCACATACAGATTATGGAGAGTTTAATAGTGATAGTCCAACAATATGGAAACCAAAAGATGTGTCTGGTTTAACTTTTGGCAACAATGGATTTTATTTAGACTTTGAAGATAGTTCAGCTTTAGGTAATGATGTATCAGGTAATGATAACGACTTTACTGTAAATAATTTAACAGCAGTAGACCAAAGCACAGATACCTGCACTAATAATTTTGCAACTATGAACCCACTTGATAATTATTTTGCTGGTTCAACTTTTAGTGAAGGTAATTTAAAAGTTGTAACAACAGGTGGAAATATAACTTACAATACTTCTACAATAGGTTTCTCCTCTGGTAAATGGTATATGGAAACTAAATTATCTGGAAGTGCTGGATATACAGTAGGTGTAGTTAGAGGTGTTGCAACAGCAAATGATAATGGCAATAAACTTGGAAACAGAGCAGATGGTTGGAGTTATGATGATGGTGGAGATGTAGAACATAATGGTGGATCTTTAACTGGTAGTTTTGCTTCTTATAGTTCTGGAAATATAATTGGTATTTATGCTGATCTTGATAATAATAAATTATATTTTTCTAAAGATGGATCATTACAAAATAGTGGAACAGGATTAACTTTAACTGCTGGAACTTATTTTTTTGCTGTAGGAGATAACAACGCATCTAACTCATCTACTTATGAAGTTAATTTTGGTTCTCCATCATTTGCTATTTCTTCTGGTAATACAGATGGCGAATATGGAAATTTTGAATATTCAACAACAATAACAGGAGATGGTGCTAGTAAAACTTTTAAAGCACTTAACACAAAAAACCTAGCGGAGAGTGGATAATGGCTTTACATTCGTTACACTCATGCAAAGAAATTAAAAAAGGATTTTAATGGCTTATACAACTATAGATAATCCTGAACTATTTTTTCAAACTTTAATATGGACAGGAGATGGTAGTGGAACTAAAAGTTTTACTTTAGATGGTTCTGAAAATATGCAACCTGATTGGGTTTGGTCAAAACCTAGAGATAGTTTAAGCAGTATAACTGGTAATCATTTTTTATTTGATTCTGTAAGGGGTGCTGGTGCTGAAAAAGAATTAGTATCTAATAATACTGGTGCTGAAGGTGCAAATGCTAATCAAGTATATGGTTATATATCTTCTTTTAATAGTGATGGTTTTACAACAACTGCTGGTTCATCAAATAATGATTATTTTAATAAAAATTCTATAAAATATGTAGCATGGAATTGGAAAGCTGGAACATCATTTACCAATGATGCAAGTGCAACAGGGATAGGAAGCATTGATAGTACTGGAAGTGTGTCAACAGATGCTGGATTTTCAATCTGTTCATATACTGGAACTGGAGGAACAGAAACGATAAAACATGGATTAAGTACAAAACCTGCTATTATACTTGTAAAAAAAAGAAGTGGTTCAGCTAATTGGTATATGTATCATCACAAAAATACATCAGCACCAGCAACAGATTTTTTAACATTAAATTCAAGTGCTGCAACTTCTGACAATGCAAATAATTGGAATGATACTGAACCAACCTCATCTGTTTTTAGTGTAGGTGCATCAGGTACAACTAATCCTAGTGGTGGAACCATGATTGCATATTGTTTTGCAGAAAAAAAAGGCTACTCAAAATTTGGAAGCTACACAGGGAATGGAAATGCTGATGGAACATTTGTTTATACAGGATTTAAACCAGCTTGGATTCTTACTAAAAAATCAAGTGGTTCAGGAGATAGTTGGAATTTATTAGATTCAATTAGAAATCCAGGAAATCCAGGAGATAAAAGATTAACACCAGACACAAGTAATGCTGAAGCTACTACAACTCAATACGATATACTTTCAAATGGTTTTAAAGCAAGAGCAACAACAGGAGCAGTTAATACTTCAGGTGCAACATACATATTCATGGCTTTCGCAGAAGCACCATTTGTTAATAGCAAAGGCGTTCCAAATAATTCTAGATAGGATAAAATTATGTTACAAAAAGTAAAATTTGCACCAGGATTTAATAAACAAGTAACCTCAACGGGTGGCGAGAGTCAGTGGGTTGATGGTGATAATGTTCGTTTTAGATATGGCACACCTGAAAAAATAGGTGGTTGGTCACAATTAGGTTCTGTTCAAATTACAGGTAGAACTACGGCTATTCATCATTTTGTAAATACATCAGGTATTAAGTATGCAGTTCTAGGAACTAATAGAATATTGTATGCATACTCTGGTGGTATATTTTATGACATACATCCTATTAAAGCGACAACAACTTTAACAAGTGCTTTTTCTACAACTAATGAATCAAAAGTTGTAACTTTAACTTTTTCTTCTGCACATAATATTAATCAATTTGATATTATATTGTTAGATAATTTTACATCTATTACTAACTCTGGTTTTGTATCTGGTGATTTTACAGATAAAAAATTTATGGTAACTTCAATACCAACAAGTACTACTCTTACAATAGAAATGGAATCTAATGAATCTGGATCTGGTGCATCAACATCTGGTGGTATTAGAGTTCAACATTATTATCCAGTAGGGCCAGCAGTTGAAGTTGCATCAACTGGTTGGGGTCTTGGATCTTGGGGCGGGCAACAATTAGGTCAGTTTACATCAACACTATCGTCATCAATAAATACAAGTGTAACATCATTAACCATGGCTAGTTCATCTTCTTTTCCATCAACAGGAACAGTCATCGTTGGATCAGAATTAATAACATATACAGGTAATAGTGGTGGCACGTTATCAGGATTAACAAGAGGTGCTTTAGGAACAACAGCTGCATCACATTCATCAGGTGCAACAGTAACAGATGCATCAAACTTTTTTGCATGGAACGCTGCAGCATCAGGAGACGTTGTAACAGCACCAGGACTTTGGTCACTAGATAATTTAGGTAACAAACTTGTTGCAACAATTAATGGTGGTGAAAGTTTTGAATGGGATTCAAATCCAACTCTTGCTAATAATACTAGAGCAACTATTATAACTAATGCACCAACTGCATCTGCATTTAGTTTAGTATCTACTCCTGATCGTCACTTAATATTTTTTGGAACAGAGACAACTATTGGAACTAAGTCTACACAAGACCCAATGTTTATAAGATTTTCTTCTCAAGAAGATATTAACACATACACACCTAGTGCTACAAATACTGCAGGTACACAAAGACTTGCAGACGGATCTAAAATTGTTGGAGCAATTAGAGGTCGTGATGCGATTTACATTTGGACAGATAACGCGTTATTTATTATGCGTTTTGTTGGTCCACCATTTACTTTCTCATTTCAACAAGTTGGTACAAACTGTGGATTAATAGGACAGAACGCAGCTGTTGAGGTTGATGGTACAGCATACTGGATGTCAGAAAATGGTTTCTTTAGATATACAGGTAAACTAGAATCACTACCATGTTTAGTTGAAGACCATGTCTACGATGATATTAATACAATTCCAAAACAACACATTAATGCAGGTTTGAATAACTTGTTTGGTGAAGTAATGTGGTTTTATCCTAACTCAGGTTCAGGAACAGTAAATAGAATGGTAGCATACAATTATCTAGACTCAAGCAACGAGCGACCAGTGTGGACTACGGGAACATTAGCTAGAACAGCATGGCAAGACTCTGCTGTATTTGGTAAACCACATGCAACGGAATATGATTCAAGTGCAGAGACAGCTGATAGTGATGTTAACTATGTTCATGGTAATAGTGATGGTGCATCAACATACTACGAACATGAAACAGGATTAAATCAAGTTAAGTTAGGTCAAACAACTGCTATAACATCAAATATACAATCTGGTAATTTTGATATTGGCTCACAAGGTTTAGCTGGTGATGGTGAGTTTATGATGAAGATTAGAAGGGTCATACCAGATTTTCTTGCACAAACAGGTGATGCAAGAGTTACATTAAATTTAAGAGATTTTCCAAATGATACATCAGCCAGTTCTACATTAGGGCCATTTACAATATCTAGTGGTACACAAAAAATAGATACACGTGCAAGAGCTAGAGAGATATCTTTAAAAGTAGAAAATACTAGTACAAGTCAGTTTTGGAAACTAGGAACATTTAGAATAGATTATCAACCAGATGGGAGAAGATAATGCCATTAAATAAAAAAGGTAAAAAGATTATGACTTCAATGAAAAAACAATATGGTAAGAAACGTGGTGAGCAAGTTTTTTATGCATCATTAAATAAAAAAACTATTAAAGGAGTTAAAAAACGTGGCTAGAATAGTACAAGCATTAACACAACCCGCAGAAAAATATGATCAACAAATTCAACAATCGTTTGTTAGAGATGTAGATAGTATTGTGCAAAAATTAAATACTACTTATCAACAAGATCTAAAAGACGAAGCAGAAGCGGAGGCTTATTTCTTTGGCTAATTCATTTGTAAATAAAAAAGTAGATTTAACAACTACATCAGCTACAACATTATATACAGTGCCTAGTGCTACAACTGCGATAGTAAAATCTATAATAGTATCAGAAGACTCTGGAAATGCTGATACAATTACAGTTACTATTACAGATACATCAGATGCTGTATTTAGTTTATTTA
>Ga0208919_1001190_pt1 | contig 15398 bp, 27 predicted proteins | sample 4_EtaG_FD_184076 | JGI IMG/M metagenome (GOLD analysis project Ga0208919, IMG submission 184076) | Marine viral communities from the Subarctic Pacific Ocean - 4_ETSP_OMZ_AT15127 metaG (SPAdes) (version 3) | ecosystem: Environmental > Aquatic > Marine > Oceanic | place: Pacific Ocean | collected...
GAAAAAATGCAAAATGATGTAGAACAATTAAAAGATAAGGTGCGACAAAATGGCAGTGATTGAAACAGTATTTGCAATGATGATGATAGTAAACGGATCCATGGATGGGTTTATGAAAACAGATGGTCTATCCCACTGTCTTAAAGTTAAAAGAGAAAGTGAGCGAAATTTATCAGAGAGCAGAACAAATGTTATTCGTTATGAATGTGGTCAAGTAGTGGCAGAACTAGAACCTGACTCAGAAGGGGTGCTTAAAATAAAAAAGATTTTGGAGCGTAAATAATGGCGGCAAAATTACCCAACAATCAATACTTTACACCAGTCAAAAAAAGAACTAGCATAGGGAATTCTTCACGCAGTAGGCCAAAGAATAAAAACAAACGACGTCAATACGTCAAATACAGAGGTCAAGGTCATGGGTAAATTATGTGCTAAAGGAAAAGAAGCAGCAAAAAGAAAATATGACGTTTATCCATCAGCTTATGCCAACATGTATGCTTCTGCAGTTTGTTCAGGAAAAGTAAAATCAAAAGCTAATGGAGGGGCGATTGCATCTAACAAGCTTTCACAAAAAAGAAAAAAAGTTTCTCATCTTAATGGTGGTGGTATTGCAAGAGGATGTGGTGCTGTTGCAGAGAAAAAAAGAAAAGTAACTAAATATACTTAATGGGAAAGAAAGGATTAAGAGCATGGGTGAAAGAGAAGTGGGTGGACATTGGAGCCCCGAAGAAAGACGGAAAATATCAACCTTGTGGCAGAAAAAGCAGCAAGGGAAGCAAGAGAAAATATCCGAAGTGCGTACCCCTTGCAAAAGCCACACGGATGACAAGTGGGCAAAAGGCGAGTGCTGTCAGCAGAAAAAGAGCTGCAGGTAATCCAGGCGGCAAACCTAAAAATGTAAAAACATTTGCAGCTAGTGGAGGTCTTATCTCAAAAGAAAGAAGAGCGGGAGCAGCCGTAAGAGGCTTTGATTTTAAAGGTGTATTCTAAAAAAGAAATAACAGACGACGTTCGTAAGTGGTCAGAACATTTTTTAGAAGTTCCTAATAAACATTTAGGTGGTTTTCCAGCATGTCCTTTTGCTAAAAAAACATGGAATGATAACAAAGTTATTATTGAAGTAAAAAGAAAATATAAACAATATAAAGCAGAATTAAACGCACACATAAAACAATTAGATTTTAAGGTGCATGAAATATTAATATTCTGTGACCCTTACTTTAATTACTCACTTGATGAGTATCAAGAAGTAATAGATTCTTATAATGAGTGGTATAACAAAAAAGATATATTTTTTATGGGATTTCATCCTAAAAATCCAGCTAATGAAGAAGAACAAGAGTTTTTGGTAACACCAACTGGAGAAATGCCTATAGTTGAAAGTGATTTAGCTTATTCTATGATGCTTGTACAAAAGTTCTCGCAATTACAGGAAGCTTCTGATAAACTGCACAAATCTGGTTACTATAAGTTGTGGCCTAGAGGGTACTATCAAGACGTTGTAGTATCAAGACAAAAAACCTATAAACGAATATTCGGAGGTCAACATGATGGGTAAAAAGAAACAAGCAATGAAAAGAGGCGGTAAGCCAGTTGTTAAAAAACGTGGAGGCGGCGCAATGATGGAAAAAATGATGGGCGGCGGCGTAATGAAAGGCAAAAAGAAAAAAGTTGTTAAGAAACGTGGTGGCGGTCTAATGGGTGCTAAAAAGAAAAAAGCAAAAAAATAGATGCCAACTTACGCTTCAACAGCAACATTTGACCTCTCTATAGATGATATAGCAGAGGAGGCATTTGAACGATGCGGTTTACAAATTCGTAGTGGCTATGATTTAAAAACCGCACGTCGTTCTCTTAATCTTTTATTAGCAGAATGGGCAAATAGAGGATTAAATCTTTGGACTATACAACTACAAGAAAAAACTATTGCAGCAGACACCACAAATTTATCTGGTTCAAATTTATTTGGCTCAGGTGCTAATGCTGCTCAAGAAATAATTGATATTACAGATGTTGTTATTACAGACAGTAGTAGTAATGATTATTCTGCAACATCAATTAGTAGATCAACATATTTTAATTATACTGTTAAAACGACCAGCGGGCGACCAAGTCAATACTATTTTGAACGTACGATAAACCCAAAACTATATCTATATCCTGCAGCTGATACAACGTACACTCTAAAATATTACGCTCTTCTTCGGATGAAGGATGCGGGCGCTTACACCAATAATGCTGAGATTCCTTTTCGTTTTCTTCCATGTATGACTGCTGGGTTAGCTTATTACATAGCTATGAAAAAAGCACCAGATAGAATTCAACTTTTAAAACAAATTTATGAAGATGAGTTTCAAAGAGCAGCAGATCAAGACGGCGAAAGAACGAGTTTATTTTTAACACCTAAAGTTTATTTACCGAGTGCTTAATGGGAAAGTATGCATCTGGTAAGTTTGCTAAACGCATATCAGACAGATCTGGTATGGCGTTTCCTTACAATGAAATGGTGCAAGAATGGAATGGTTCTTGGGTTCATACCAGTGAGTTTGAACCAAAACAACCTCAACTAGAACCTTTACCAATTGTTACAGATCCACAATCTTTACAACACGCTAGATCACAAATAGCTAACTCAAGAGTTTTTGTTGGTCAAGATGGGGTAACAGTAAATGAGTTTCAAACACTTAATATGCCAGTGACTAATTTTTATGCAAACGGCGTATCTTACGCTTCTACACAAAAAAGCATGATGCCTTTAAGTGTACAACAACCAAATAAACCTACACGATTGATTTCTCGCGTAGGTAATGTTACAGTGAGCACGTCATGACCGATTACTCTGATTTAACTGATAATGTAAGAAATTATACTGAAACAAGCACAAATGTGCTTTCTAACACTGTTATTCAACCTTTTATTGAATCGGTTGAAGATAAAATGTTTAGAACAATAGATTTAAATTTTTATAGAAAATATGACACTGCAACACTGACAGTTAATAACCCTTTTTTACCACTTCCTTCTGATTGGGAGGCAACAAGATATGTTCAATTAATAGATTCTAGTGATGACAGAACTTTCTTGATACAGAAAGATATTTCGTTTATGAATGAATACGCACCAGATAGAACGTCTGCTGGAGCTGGCACGCCTAAATATTATGCGATGTGGGACCAGGACACACACTTTCTAGCGCCAACCCCGAACGCTGCCCTTACGGTAGAGATCGCATACACGTATAAGCCTACTGGTTTATCTAGTACGAATACATCTACTTGGATAAGTCAAAATGCTCCGAACGTGCTATTATATGGTTGTATTTTAGAAGCACTTGGATACTTGAAAGGTCCAGCGGATATGATACAATACTACGATAAAATGTATAATCAGTCTGTACAGGAACTTGCCACATATGAGATGGGGCGTGACCGTAGAGACGAATTTCGGGACGGCGTTATTCGTATCCCTCTCGAATCAAGGAACCCATAGGAGATTATTATGGCAATTACTCAAGCTGTATGCAACAGTTTTAAAGTGGAGATCCTGAAAGGCCTACATAACTTTACGGCAACGACAGGGAACGCTTTTAAACTCGCACTATACGACTCAGAAGCAACATTAAGTAAATCAACAACTGCATTTCAACAAACTGACGAAGTGGGTGCATCAGGCACTTACGCGGAAGGTGGAGGAGCATTAACTTCAGTTACTCCTACTTTATCTACAGACACTGCTGTTTGTGATTTTAGTGATGTATCATTTACAAGTGCAACTATTTCAGCACAAGCTGCTGTTATTTATAATAGTTCAACTGTATCTGGTTTAACTACCAATGCATCTGTTTGCGTATTAGATTTTGGTGCGGTTAAATCTTCAACTTCAGGAACATTTACTATTACGTTCCCTGCTGCTGAAGCAACTGCTGCAATTTTAAGAATCGCATAGGAGATAAAACATGGCCTCTATCCAAGGATGGGGCCGACAAACTTGGAACAGTGGTGCGTGGAACCAACAAGCACCTGTTTCTGTTACAGGTAATGGCCTCACGTCATCTCTGGGAACTGAGACAGTTGCGACTGATCAGATCATATCTGTAACTGGCATTGGCTTAACGTCTGCGTTAGGCACAGCTACTGGAACTGGTATTGCAGAAGTTAATCCAACTGGCATTGCTCTTACTACCTCTTTAGGGACTGAGACAGTTGCCACTGATCAAAATATTTCTGTTACAGGTATTGCTCTTACTTCCTCTATAGGAGATGAGTCAAGCTCAGTTACAAAAACAACTGGTTGGAACCGTGATACTGATATTAATACGGGCAGTTCTATTGGTTGGGGCAATCAACAATGGGGTGCAACAGGTATTTCTCAAGCACTTACAGGACAAGCACTTACAGCTTCTTTAGGAACAGAAACAGTTTCCACCGATCAGAACATATCGGTGACTGGAGTTTCAACTACTTCATCAATAGGAACTTTCTCTATAACAGGTGATTCGCAAGTCACTGTTGTTGCTGCAAGTGAACCTGAGCTAGATATTAGCGTAGGCACAGCAGAGGCAGATCCAGAATTTGTTGTATTCCCTTCAGGCAATGCAATGACTTCGGCATTAGGCACTGCTGGAACATCAGTATTTCTTACTGGTCTTGGAACAACACTTTCTTTAGGGGATGAAACACAAGAAACCATCTACGAAGCACCTAGTGTTTCCGCAACATCAAGTATTGGAACTCTAAGTATTAGGACAGATGTAAGCTTTACAATCACTGGCGTTTCTGCTACAATTACAACTGGAACTTTACAAGGGACTTTTTGGTCCGTTGTAGATGATTCTAACTCGGATATAAGTTGGACAGAAGTTCATCAAGCCGCATAAAAGTTTTGACAAACTTAAAAATAATTACTAAAACTTTATTAGGAGATTAAATGAGTTCAACTTATTCAACAGGCTTACGAATAGAGCTACAAACCACAGGAGAAAATTCAGGTACTTGGGGTACTATTACAAATAATAACTTTTCTCAGGTTTTTGAATTTGCTATTGCTGGTGTTTATTCAAAAGCAATTACTACAGGGACTTCAACAACGCTAACAAACGGCGATGGTCCTCAGACCCAAGCGAACAACGAAGCTAGACAAAACCAATTAATTTTCACAGGAACAGTTTCAACAACTCATACAATTCAATTCCCTGCTACTCAAAAAACAATGGGGATTTATAATAACATTTCTGGTGGCGCGGATATATCTGCAAGACTAGGAGCTTCAGGAAACACTGTTACGGTAACTAATGGTAAATATAGATTATTAGCTACTGACGGAACTAACTGGTATGATATTTTTTCATTAGCTGGTTTAGGTGAAGCATGGGTTATTAAAACTGGTAACTATACAGCATCAGATGGTGACAATCTTTTTGTTGATACGTCTGGTGGTGCAGTAACAATAACTTTACCTGCTTCTCCTTCAATTGGAAATCAAGTAAAACTTATTGACGCTGAAGGAACTTTTGGTACAAACAATTTAACAGTAGGACGTAACTCTCAGAAGATACAAGGTTCTGCTGCAGATTTAACAGTAAGCACCGATGGTGCGGGCATTGCGCTTGTTTATGTAAACAGTGACAATGGATGGAGGTTGAAATATAACGACTAATGGCTAACTTACAAGATATAGTAAATAGAAGTGAAGTAGGAGCAATCAAGCCTTGGACTGCTGCGGCGGCTCCAGCTGGTTATGTTTTATGTAATGGAGCAGCAATTTCAAGAACAACTTACGCGGATTTATTTGGTGTAATTGGCACCACATATGGTGCTGGTGATAGTTCAACAACTTTCAACGTTCCTCAATTACAAGGTAAAATGCCACAAGGTTATGATGGTAATACATATAACTTAGCAGGTACAGGTGGAGCAAATACAGTTACAGTTGCTGTAACTAACAACCAAGCTGCAACAAATGCTACAAACCAAGCTGTTACTGTAACAGGAAGTATATCTAATACATCTTTAACAACTGCTCAATTATCATCTCATTCGCACTCAATTGAACAGTCTCCAGAAGGTCATCACAATAATGCAATGAATAACACTCCTTTTCCACTAGATTCTAATGGTAGAGGTGAAACAGATAACAGTACACTTAATGCAGGATCAGGAACTGGTCACAACCACTCTCATACTTTATCTGGTACCTTAACAGGTAATATAACAACAAGTTTAACTGGATCCGTTACGGCTGCAGGAACAAATTCATTCTCACCTTTTGTGGTGGTAAACTATATTATAAAGCATTAGGAGATATTTATGGCAACACAGATTGTAATACAAAATGGAGATAGAATTTTAATAGACAATTCTTTTGGAATTGATTGGGCAGATAAAGGTAAAAATTGGGTAGATGCTTGGTGTCCAGATACAATTCACGTAGTTATTTGGAATAGTTTAACAGGACAAAATGAAATTCAAAACATAAATCCTTCTACTGGAATGATGACAGGAAATACTAATTTAAGTGCTACTAGCGACGCTGTAGGATCAACAACTATTGCTGCTTTACTTACATGGGGAGAAACTAGAAAAGGTCAAATTGAAGCTGCATTTGCAGCTTTAAATACTGCTCGTGATGAGGATATAGCTAATGGTACAACAAACGCTGTCGGCAAGACTTGGCGAGATTACGACCCAAATTACTCGTAAAAAATACCTCTAACTTGTAAAACTTTTCTTTTAATAGGGCCTGTTACAGGGCACACTTTGTGTGGTATTTTATTTTTAATTGCTAAAAGTGTATTGGAATAAGGATAAGAAACTAAAGGTAATCCTCTTTTTGTATCTATTAAAGTTTCACCTCCCCAATTATCATCCCAATTATCGTGAATATAAAAAGAATAATTTAAAGTATATTTACCATCATCATGCCAATTAATGCCTGAAAGTTTATCATATTCATAATATGAAACTGATATTCTTGAATTGGATTGAAAAGGAATAAAAGGACAATCAATTAATATTTGGCAAAAATCTTCAAACACTTTATGTTTTGCTTCAACTTTATTTTTACATATTATTGCAAGATCTTTTTCAGTATTAACTTTTTGCATTGTTTTAAAATCATTTTTATCTAAATAAAGAGTTTTTTGCCACTCTGTATGTGAGTCAGAATCAAAATTAAAATTAAAATTAGATATTTTTTTAAATAAATCATTAGGCAAAAAATCATTAATAATAAGTGCACAATCATCTATATTTGCTTTTATATACATTTATCTAAAAGATTTTTTCTTCCAAAACATAGTTTTATATTTATCTGCCCATTTACTTAATAATTTATTAAGAGTTTTTGAATGAAGTTTTTCCATATAGAAACCTGACCATTTTTTCCATGATTCTCTTTTAAAAGGAATGACTTGAATCATAGGTTCACCTTTTTTTATTAAAAATTGTTTATCTCTTTTGTGAAGAATAAAAGGAAAGTTGATTGTATTGATATATGTATCAGTATCCACAATTCCTGATATTATTTCAAATCTAGGTTCTAGCCTATTCATTGGTTTTATAAATAAACAACTATAACCAGGAGGAGTTTTTATTAACCATTTGTTATGAAATTTCCCTGCATTTTTTCCTGATATTTTACGCCATTGTTCAGGTAATTGTGTTTCATTATGAACTCCAAAATCAGCTCTATTTTTATTTGCAGGAGTGACAGAAAAATCTTCTTCCACAGGATCAACTAAATAATCTTGATCAAAAGGAATTATATATCCCATCGTTAAAGAATCTAAAAAAGGTATGCATGTTTTTAAAGTTGGAGCGTGCATGTTGCTATTATGAAATCTTTCTAATTTTTTATATTCTTCTGGTATAAATTTAGAAGCAGGTTGTGGGTGTGGCCACACCTCTGACATTCCTTCATCTGTTGCACAGAAAGTAATTTTTTTATTTAACATATTTTTGTATAAAATTAAAAGACATAGACCTTCTAACTTCCCCCTTTATTTTTGTTTTAAATGGCATAACACAATGTTGATGCTTAGCTTCGAAAATATAAAAATGTCCTACTTCAGGTTCCATCCAAGTCATGTTTGTACCATTAACATCTGTAAAACCTAATTGTCCGTCTCTAAATTTATGTGGATCTTTTACATCATTAATAAATTCTGGAATTTTTAAAAACAAAACAGTAGACCAACCAGTGTTATCATGATGAGTATGAGGAGGATTGTATTCTCCTTCTTCCATGTCGTTTATCCAACAACTTAAAATTTCTAATTCTTTAGTCCCTTTAAATAAATTTATTTTATCTAATGTTTCAATGTAGTCATTCATGCAATCCACTATATTTTTAGATATTTTAGTTTCACCAATTAAATGTGTAAATTCTAATTCTGAATTAAGTCTACCTGCTAATCTTGGACCAAAAGAACCTAATTCTTTTTTACGTTCTTCATATTTATTATTCAAATCATCTATAGCATCTAAAGGCATATCATATCTTTTAATTACTCTTCCAAATACATTTGTTTGAGCTTTCATTGTAAACTTATCCAAAATTGAATACTAAATCTTTGTTCTAAAAAAGGAACATCCTTTTTATTTTTAGAATATAAAGGAGTTATTGCATGTGGTATATAAGAAGGAAATACTACCATAAAATTATTTTTGTTTTTTACTTCTATTATTTTATTATCATAAAAAAGCATATTACCTCCTTCAAGAGAATCTCCTTTATTTAAAACTAAATTAAATGTAAACAAATTTCTATTTGGATTATCTCTATGCCAGTTATAATATCCACCATTATTATAACTAATTACATGTATATTCCATATTAAATCTCTTTCTAAAAACTCGTAAACTCGCGGTGCATTATCTTTTACATAATAAAACAAACCTTGATGCAAAAACCATTGGTGAAGACTTTCAAAAAAATTATCATTGTTTTTTTTTGTTTTATTTTCTAACCAAAAATCTAAACCTCCACACTTACTACTAAATAATTCTTTACCTTTAGTCCAATTAGGAATATTAAAAATTTGTCTGTTATTTAAAATATCACTGTAAAGTTCATCTATTTTTTGTTGCGGTAAAAAATCATCACAAGCTATTATGTTTTTTGACAGGTTATAATATTTCATTTTTTTTTAATCCTCATATTTAAAATTAAAAGCAAGTGACATTCTTTCTTTTTTAGAATGTTTAACTCTGTGATGTAAATCACTATCAAAAACAATTAACTCTCCGAGTTTAGGTTTGTATGAATGAAAAGTATTTTCTGAAAAAACAGCAAACTCAATCTCAGAGTTGTCATCTGTTAAATAAAAAACACCAGCACCTTGTTTTAAAAGATTTTTTTCTATGTGATTGTGAAATTCTTGATAGCCTCCGTTTTCATAAACGTTTATCCAAGAACTTGTTATCATAAAAGGTTTTTTTAAAAATTTACTTATTTGTTTTTCTATGTATTCTCTTAAATATATAAACTCACCTACTGCAAATAAAATATTTTTATATATACCATACGATGTGTAAGCTTCACAATCCCAACTTCTTTCCGTAAATTTTTCTTTATTTGTTTCTATAAATGTTTTTGTTGTTTCCAACATATGTTTATTGTCAATCTGTGAAACAAAAAAACTTTTTTTAACTATTACTGTTTCTTTCATTTTGGTAAATAAATATTGTTAATTTTAGAATTTTTTATTGTTTTAAAAGCATCTTCTAAAGTTTCAACCAGAGGAGCCCCTGCTAAATTAAAAGAAGTATTAAACAATAAAGGAACTTTGGTTTCTTCATAAAAAATTTTTATTAAATCATAAAAAAATTTATTTTGTTTTCTAGTAACTGTTTGTAATCTACAAGTGTTGTCTACATGTATGATTGATTTTATCATGTCTTTTTTATGCGGAAGAGGTTCAAAAACATAAAGCATGTAAGGAGACTCATTAATATTTTCCATATTAAACCATTCTTTAGCATATTCTAACATAATTGTTGCAGCGAAAGGTCTATAATTTTCTCTTTTTTTTATTTTATTAACAATTTGTTTAGCATTATTATTTCTAGGGTCGAAAAGAAAAGATCTTTTTCCTAAAGCCCTTGGTCCAAGTTCTGAGGACCCATGAAAAATAGCTAGTATTTTTTGATCTAAAATAACTTGTAAAGCTTCATATTTATTAGAGCATATATTCATTCAATACTCCTTTTGGCTGTTTATGTTTAAGTCTTAAATATTCTACTATACCCAAACTTAATCCTTCATCTCCACAATAAGGTGGTATCACTAAATTAGGAAACTGTTTTTTTAAAGAAGTGTTCCACACCACATTTTGTGCTACACCTCCTGAATATGTTATATAATCATTTTCATTATCCACTACCTCTTTAAAAAAATTAACCATAACAGAACTCATATAAAAATGAATAGTGTGAATCCAATCCAACTTTTTATGAGAGGCTAAAAGTTTATCCCCTACATGTTGTTCATATAAAGAAAAGTTAAATATTACATCTACATTTTTTAATGTAAAATTTTTTATTTTACTTAAATATTCTTCATCTAATTTTCCATACGATTGTAATCCCATAAGTTTCCCTGCAGCATTCAATCCACCTGCTCCTTCAATCCCTAAAAAATAACATGCGTTATTATAAGCTTTACCCACACTTTCTTTTTTATCTAAATATCCAATGTCGTAAATTTTGTTATTTTTAAAAACAGTCCATCCAATGTTTAAATCACCTTCAGCATCAAAAACAAAATGCGTATTACATTCTTCGTATAAAGGCCAAGAACTTAGTGCGTGTGCATAATGGTGATTTATTCTTGTCATATTATAAGGAAGATATTTAAAAGTAGTTTCTGGAAAGAAAAATTGATCTTTAAGTTTATATGCCCACGGATCAAAGACAATTCCTATTTCTTCAAAGTCATTGGGTGTAACACCCCATATTTTTTTAATATCATCAATCCATAATTCAAAATTATTATAGGCATCATATTTTTTTTGTGTGTGTCTTTCTAATTTATAATATAAAACTTCTTCGCCTGTATAATACGAAATATTAGAATCGTGTTCACATAATCGTAAACCTAAAAATTTCAATAGTCTTTTCTTTCTGAATTGTAATCTACTGTAAAGTTGCAAGCAAAAGTAACTCTAAGATTATCTGTGTAATTAGGAAGTACACCGTGATAAGTATTACCACTAAAAAAAATTACCGTTCCGTCTTTAGCACTTAATTCTTTTCTATTATTAGTTACAGTTTTGTCACCTTCTCTTTTTATAAGCCTATATACATCTTTATTTGAAAATAAAAAATTTGCATTTGTTTTTTCAACATCTACAAAATAAACACACGCCACGTGACAACCGTGATGGTGGAACTCTGCAAATTGATCTTTTTTATACCAGTTAACCCAAGCGTTTATTGGTGTTAAAACAGGAGCGTCATAGTTATCTTGTTTTATAGATTGATGAATAACATTTTTTATATCAGATGTTAGTTCGTTTATTACAGGGTATCTAAAATGTGAATCCCAAGCACTTCTGTTAGCTTTTACATTGTCTTCTTTATCTGGAACAGTTGAAAATTTATGAATGCTTTTATTTTCTTCTATTTTTACAATTTCATTAATTTTTTCTTTGTAATATTCGTGATTTGGTAATGTAAAAACACTTACCTCTTCTACAAAAATAGGTATCTTGGTTATCTCTATCATTCTTTTTTCTGTCCCTTCCATAACATAATTTTCTTGTCAAGAAAACAATTTAAAAAAGATTACTTGATATATTCTGTACACATGTTTAAATTAGATCTCACCCAAAAAATTACAAATCAAGGAGATATTATGGAAAATCAAGAAGTATTGAAGGCTATAGCTACCCTTGCTGATAAGGTGAGTCGTTACCACGAACGTTTATTAGCAGTGGAAAGAGACAACGAAAGACTACAAAAAGAATTATTAGAACACAAAAAAGGTCCTCATATACATACAATTCAAGGTAAGCCAAATAACTCCGATGCAACAGTTATGGTAACGGGTTTAGATTCTGATTTAGAATGTGAAGCTTGTAGCGCTTAATTACTCAGGAGTTTCGCCCAACATATCTGCTAAAGAAGGAGCAAATACTTTTACATCTCTTCTTATTTTTTCGGCTGTTGTAGATGTTCCTGGGTTATCAACATCAGCTTGAGCTTCTGCTTCTGAGTTATACTCAGCACCTGTATCTACATGTGTAATAGTAGTTTCAGTTTTTACTTTATAGTGCGGAATTTTTCTTCCGTCCTCTGTTGTTATATGTCCTAGTAATTCAGCAGGTTCAACTATCGGCATCGTCTTTTCTCCAATTTATGTTAAAACTAATAATAACTCTATCATCATTAGAACTATTTGTTTGTACTTCATGTTGTAACCATGAAGGAAAAAAAATCAAGGAATTTTCAACAGGTTCCCATTGTACGCTGTGAGCGAGGTGTATAGAGGCTTTATCTGTTTTTGGGGGTGATAACACCTCTGACTGTGGTTTAGGCTCTAGAAACACAATATTTCCACACTTTTTAGGAGCTTTAATATAAAATACACCAGATAAATAGTTGTATGGATGTGTATGAACATTGTTTCGTGATCCTGGTGGATTTATCATACCCCACATACCCGTCATCTCAGGAGCATAATTATCTTTAACGTCCATGTGATTAAAACAATCTTTTGCATATTTAAGAATATCGCTAACCAAAGGTTTAAATTTTTTTATATTATGTATTTCATCATCACTGTGCCAACCACCAATATTAGACCGTGGCATACCTTTCTTGTCATTCTTTCGTATTTGATAGATGTTGTCGACTAAATGCTCGTGGCCCTTCAACTGTAAAGAAAAAACAGGTGTAATAAATAACGAATGAAGATTAATCAGAGTTGTCCTTTTGTGATCTCCATAAAACTAGCTATAATATGCACTTGATTAGCTGCATTAGCTTGAACTTTCATAACATCACTTTCTTGTAAAATTAATGGTTGTGTTAATAATTCTGTTGTTGTGTTTGTAGCAACACTTTTTGCTTTAAATACTTCAAATGTAGCTGACGATCTAAGAACTTCTACATCTAATAATGTTGTGCTACCTGAGTCATTACAAACTAAAATAGATTTTACCACTGCCGTTGTAGGTGGCACGGGTGGTGTTGAACCAGGATTAGCTGTTGGTACGGTAATCAAAGTTGTTAAATCTGTTGATGTAACATCTAACATTGAGCTTTTAAATACGTTAGCCAAGGAAAAAGACCTCCTGCTCCGACTCTGATTTTATGTCAGCTTGATAGTTTGTATTTAACAAAAGAATTATTTGATCAAGTAGACTTACCATTTGGTCAAATTGACTAGCATCGTATTCTGGTGTAGCGTTTGGTAATCTAGTTATTGTTATCTTTGACATTATCTTCTTCCGTCTGGTCTAAGTTGTAACTTGGTAGATCCAAGTCTCCAAGCTGTGTCATTAACTGTATTAGTTTCATATTTAATTTTAACCGCTCTACCTCTACCTCTTACATCAATTTTCTCTGTGGTGCTAGTAATACTGCCTGTTGTGGTTACATTAGCTGCAGATTGTGGATACTGCTCAAGAGTTAAAGTAGCTGTCATTGTATTGGCTAAGTTATCAAAGTCAGGAACTAATCTACTTACTGACATAAGCTCGTCGCCATCAGCAATCTCTACGGAACCTGTTTGTAAAAATGCTGAAATAGCCGTACCGTCTGCTTGATTATTACCTGTTTCTTGTTCATAAATAAAAGATGCACCCGCTGTTAAACCTAGTATGGTTGATACGTTTGCTGTTGTACTAGAGTTATATTCTGTAGCAATTGGTAGTTCATATACGTAAGCACCAAGCCACGTAGTTCTTCCAAGGCTAACCGTATACCAAGTATTCTCTAAATAATTGTAAGCAACTCCTCTATCTATTTGCGTTGCACTTGAAGAAGGGTAATACCAAATTATTTCATTAAATGCTGTATTAAGTCCAACAGCAATATCATTTTTATTTGTATAACTTAAATCATCAAAAACATAATCTTGCACAGAACATGGCATTTTTTTGACAACACCATCATATAAATAAAAAGCATCATCTGACATCCAATACGCTCTACCATTAACCTCAATCGCTGCGTGTTGTGATATGAGTCCACAGTTTGCACCAAGTTGTCTAAGACCAAAAGTAAAAGGTGTGCCAACAAATTGAATACCATGAAGTGATGTATCGGTCCAAACAAGTATTTGACCTGAAGATTTTACAGCGCCTACTATTCTAGAACCATCAGATATACGTAGTGAACCAGCTTCATTTGTTGCAACTGGTGTATAATCAGTAGCGTCTTCTCTGTCAGAAAAACGAAATAATAAATCATCTTGTGTAGCAGGTGTACCGATAGTGGTTTCTGTACCAAATATAAGTAAATGTCTAGTGTCCGTAGATACCAAACTAAACCTAGATGCAGTAGGAGCGTTAGACAATGCTGTTGCTCTTACGTCTATTGAACCAGAAATATCTTTAATAAACGTGCCACCATTTAAAACGGTAGCTATTAAATCTTCACCAAAATTATCTAATGACCAGTTTCTTGCAGCCACAGTAACGTCAGAAGAAGAACGTGCCGTATCCCAAGTACTTGATCCCCATGCTTCAGTGCCCCACCCATAACCATATGTGGATGTAGCAGGACCTGTGGTTATTTGATATTTAGCATTACCTGATCCACCACCTCCTGATGTAGAACCAGAAGCTGTACTTGTATGTGTTACCTTGTATGTGTTGGCGTCAACATATGTGGTTATTTCAAATTCTTGATTCATGTTTAAACCATTAATAGTGGAAAAAGAATCAAAGGTTACAAAGTCACCCTCTGCAGCCCCATGACTTGAGTCTGTAACAGTAACTGTCGTTGTACCGTTAGTTGTAAAAGGATTTGTCAAGGCTGCTGTTTCTCTTATTGGTGTAATGTCATAAATTGATCCACCAGAGTATAAATATAATTTTCTATCAGTTCCTAAAGCAAGATACCTTGTGCCATCTAGACCAATCCAGCTATGTGTATCACGGACCACGCCCACAATAGTTTTATTTGGATTTGGTAAATAAGACCAACCACCCCATCTTTCAGGTTTTCCGTAGTGAAATCGCACAAAATCTGAGTCTGTATATTTTCTTTGATCCCCTGCTGAATAAGCAGTATCTTGTTTGTCAACACCTGGTTGGAATTTTAAGTCTACTAATTTCATGTCGGAGTATACTAAATTATTTATTGTTTTGTGGCAAGAATTGAGTACCTACGTTGCCTTTAAATGAGTAATTACCATAATGAGTCATACCACTTGCAATATCAGCATATATT
>Ga0208919_1001191_pt1 | contig 15394 bp, 22 predicted proteins | sample 4_EtaG_FD_184076 | JGI IMG/M metagenome (GOLD analysis project Ga0208919, IMG submission 184076) | Marine viral communities from the Subarctic Pacific Ocean - 4_ETSP_OMZ_AT15127 metaG (SPAdes) (version 3) | ecosystem: Environmental > Aquatic > Marine > Oceanic | place: Pacific Ocean | collected...
CCTATAAATAATATAGATAATATAATTATTCTCCACATAATAATATAACACTTTCTTTTTTATTTGTCAAGCCTTTATATTCTAATTCTTCATCGGTCATATTTTCAATGGCAGTAATCATTGTTGTTCGTTGTTCTCTAGTTAGCGTTTTTACATCAGCAACAAAGGTTCGTATCAAAAACAATACACTCTGTATAATAGGAAACCCTTGTAGTACTTGCCGTTCAATTCGCAGATAAACATTACCTGTATCAAAATCTTTACCAATATTTTTGGTAGGATGTTGGTTCAATACTAATGTGTCGGTTAACCCCCAATTATAACGTAAAAACGGACCTTTATTGAGGCAAGCATTCCATATCTGTTTATAGTTGGTATCATTCATCCCTGGCACCTTTGAATGAATTTCAGCCATATTCATACCCATTTTTTCCTCTACACTCCACCACGAAGGTAAACAAACATGAGAGGCAACGAGTTCATCATTTTGCATCACACAAACATCTTCTTGTATCTGAGAACAAAGCGCATCAAATAATGTAGCATAAGGTTTAGGGTATGCACACCCACTGCATTGTTTAGCGCAAGTACACACAGGGCTTTTTAATATTTGCACAACCTTAAGCTTCTCATCAGCCCAAACAGATTCACCTGTAAAATCATTATCTAAAACATAATGCTCTCCTTCACTTTTAAAGCTTATGTGCTTATATTCTTTTGATAGTTGTTCTGCCATCCACATAGTAGTAGTCTTCATCAAAAAATCTTGATTACCTTTGTGAATATCTGCAAATGCTGTTTGATGGGTAGTTTCTCTTTCCCTATAATACTTTCCTAAATCTTCTAAACGTGCATCTTCCTTTTCATTTTTATATGAAGGTAGCATCTCATCAATAATAAAATGCTTTTCACCATTTAATTTATGAAGGCCTGGTTTGACGCTATACTCAATAGGAATATAGGGAAGGTTAGTCATTATCTTGCCACTTCATCCTCTCTGCTAATACTGAAGGTATTTTTAACCATGCCGCAGGCTTTGGTTGTTCCGGCATCTTTCCACCATGCTTTATTCTTACTTTAGATATTTCACAATATTTTTCACTCATATCAAAACCAATATAATTTCTTCCTAATTCTTTAGCAACCACACACGTACTTCCTAAGCCATTAAAAGGATCTAGCACTGTATCATTTTTATAAGATAACATCTGAATAGAACGTCTAGGCAACTCCAATGGAAACATAGCACGATGGCCCATCTTTTTCTGTCGTGTCTCTGGTGCAAAAGACCACATAGCCCAAGAGTTTTTAATATACTCCTCTCTTGTTATTGTGATATTTTCTTTATCACCAACTTTCTTTTTACTATCCTTTGCAAAAACTAATACAAATTCATAAGGACAAGGAAAGCTAGGTGAAGATGGAGACATATAACTACCCCATGCAGTTCTATTGCCTGTTTGATTTTTATTCCAAATAATAGTGGTCATAAGAATATAATTAAGCTCCTTAACCATAAACTGAATTATATCAGAATGCGTAGATACTGACCCATTCTTTCCATCTCCAATATTAATAACCACTCTGCCGCCAGTTACCAACTTTTCTTTTATACTACCAAACAAAGTTTGCAACCAATTAATGTAATCTTGGTGGTCTTTGTTATCGTTATAAAGATCGTACGGATCTTTGTGATATTTATTGTTTCCTAAGTCTACATTATAAGGAGGCGAAGTCACTACCAAGTCTATAGAATTATCGTCTAACTCCTTTACCAACTCTAATGAATCACCACAAGTAACATTGTTTATGAAATTATTATTCATTACTATATAACCTCTTTTTTATTAAAAATATAGTCATAGATGTTAGAGTCAATTAGTCTAAACGCAGTTCCCCGATCTCGTATGGAACAACTTTCATCGGCATACCCTTCTCGCGCTCTTAATTCAACAATAACTGAATTTCTCTCTATAAGTTTAGCAAAATTAGCAGGATTAATCTGCCTATATAAAATACACTCCCTAAAAATAACCCTATCTTTTTCTTTTTCATATTTTACATAAGCGAGATTAGGCATCTTACCTACAAGTTTTTTTATCAAAACATCTATATCCCAATAAGAAAGTTCATTATTATTTTTCATTAAAAATAAACGATCTTTTTTTACTTTTAAATAAAGACCTAAATTATTGGGGCGAGTATTAACGCTGGAGTTTAATTTTAATATCTTTTCTCCACTATTATACCCACACCTATAAACTAATTCGCGAATACTCAATCCGCCACAAGGGGAGCTGGTAAAAGAAGTTGTTTTCTTTTTGCCGCTTGATGTTTTTAATTCGGTATCAATTTCACTCAAATCGGGGCTAGATTCATTATCTACACTTTTTCCTAATAACCCTTCAAAAAAATCACCAACATGACCATCATGTTTAATTTTAAAATTATAAGGCTTATTTTTTATGTACGAAAAACTTTCTTTAAAATCTTTTAAAGATTTTATTTCACTCACAGTAACTCCTTAACATTTTAGGCGACTTTATAATTTCCGCTATACATGCATCATATTCTATTGGAGATTGATCTATTAACCAGCTATCATACTCAAGCCAGTTGTGCCGTTTATATTGAATACCATGCTCCTTTTGTCTAGCGTGTTGTAGTTCGTGACTAAGTAAGGTTAATAAGTAAGAGTGAAAAAACCTATGAGTTCGTGGCCAATTGGGTATTTTCCAACTCCTACATTCTGTTGACGCTTTTACCGATCTATTCTTTGCTTGGTAAAGGTGATGATACGATAAACTTATTTTATGAAAATGACCTTTATTCTTTTTTACATCATCTAATATGTTATCCTTTATAAGTGAAGGTAATTTGTTATAAGTTTTATATGACACGCATCTATGCAAACCATGCGCACGATGAAGGTTTTTATCTATGTAAATAAAAATAGGTGCCTTAATGGTGGAATAATGTTTACGAATACAATTTTTAAGATGTTGTTCATCTATTTTAAGTTCTGGATATTGTTCTATATTAGATACTATCTTCATCTAAGAACCTTGCCTATAACTTGAGGCAACAAAATAATAATGAAATAAGACACAGATAATAAAAACATTAACAACATCCATTTAGGGTAATCATCAAAGGGGCTTTTCATTTTATAGTAAGGTTGGTTTTTCCCCTAAAAGGATAGAGAGTGCAATTATATGACTCGCATTCTCTAGGGTGTGTTTGCCATCCTAAACATTCTGTACAAAATGCTTTGATAGCAGTTGCGCGAGTTAAACTAACTTCCTTCAAACCACCGTCCTTCTTCCTTACTTTGTGTTTTGTTGCCATAGGTTATATATCTCTCCTAATGAAATGTAAAAATTAGCACACTATAATATACGAAATTATTGAGGGTTTGTCAAGCTATTTATGAAAATAGTTAATTCACCTTTGGTTAGACTTTCCGGACCTACAGTGTCATATACACTGGGGGAAAATCTATGACTATTAATGGCGGTTGCAATTGTGATAGGGTCATCAACCCATAAAAAATAATTACCCTCTACAGCTTTTTCTTCTATCTTAGTTGCAAATGCCTTACCTGCTGCACCACCAACTCTACGAACCACTAAATTAGCTTCTGTTTGCCTTACGTAATCTTTGGTGATTTTAACAATCTTTTGTTGAACAGGGTCATAAATATCTTTGTATAATGTAAAATAGTTTTTCACATAGGAAAAACCAATTGGTTTAATCATTTTTGTCGAACTAACATCTCTTTTTTCTATACTTCTGACCCATACTTGAAAAACACAAGGTGTACGCCAAGAACTATCTTCAAATATAAAATAATCTTTTTTGTACAAACCTATATCTTTAACAAGCCAAAAATTTTTATTCAACCTGCGTTGCAAAGATTCTTTTCTGAAGGATTTAGGAAGGATAAATGCTATAGTATCGGCAAACTCTGCAGCCTTATTAAAAAAATCAACAGCACCACTACCCAATTTTCCGAAGGGGGGATTACCTACTACTAAAATTTTATTCTCCTCTCTCATCTCATCAAAAAGAAATTCATCTTTTAAAAAATTACCCTTCATTATGTCGGGATGTTGAGGGTCTATGTCTATTGCAAGACAATCTTCTATTTTTGAAGACCAACTACCTGTACCTGCTGACGGTTCTACCACCACATCATAATCTTCTACTGATATTGTTTTTAATAATTCATCTACTATGGAAGGTTTTGTATAAAACCTATCAAGTTCATCTTTATTAAGGTTTTGTGATGTTGACATTATTTCTCCTTAAAAAGTAAAACCTCTAAAAATTAACATACTATAATATAAGGAATAATTAGAGGTTTGTCAAGGCTTTTTAATATTATGACAATCTTTCCTCAATAAGAGGTTTATAATTGTTATTTAATTCAAACCCAATATAATCTCTATTCATTTCCTTACATACTGCAGCTACTGTACCGCCACCCATAAAAGGATCTAAAACTATATCACCTTCTGTAGTTAACCACTTCATAAACCATGTAGGTAAGTCGGGATGAAAAGGCGCTGGATGTTTAGAACCTGTACTTCGCAACGTGCCTGCGCCATTGAATTTCATAACTGTAGAAGGTATCTTACCTTTATGATTTGGCGTTCTCTTTTTATCATTTAGTGTGGCAATACCTTTTTCATCAACTTTTTTATTATAACTTAATGAACCCTTCATTCTCTTAAGAGAAATATCAGCATACGGTTCGCGTATCGGATCTACATTCGCCTTAAAAGATTCGGGTGTTTTTTTGTACTCACCCTTTTTATTTATTTCTTTCCTAACAAAATGAAAGATAAATTCCATTCTATCATCTAATCGTCTTGGAGCGGCACCCGATGGAATACCATTGGTCTTTGCCCACACGTAACGGTCATGCAAACATAAACCAGTTTCTCTTTCTATACGACATATTAAATCAAACACATAAATACTTCGTTTCTTACTAAAAACCTTATCACTTATGTTTAATATAAAACTACCTGTAGGTTGTAAGAATCTAGCGGCCTCATGGAACAATGGTAAAAACCAATCCGCATAATTATCTACATGGCAAGTATTAACTCCCTCTCCATATGATAACGTATCAGCATAAGGTGGTGAGGTAACTACTAGGTCTACAAAATCATTTGGCAGTTGTTTGGATAACCCCATACAATCACCATAATAAATTTCATTCACTTTCAATTAAAGAATCTCCTTATTATCAAAAATGTAAGTATAATATTCTTCTTCAGTAAAAAAATCAATATACTTACCATGCATTTTACTAAACCGTTCGGCATGATTTTTTAGGTGAGGAATTAGGTCTTTTTTATTTATAGTCCAATAGGGGCCGCTCACTACCACAAAACCTGCATGGCAATCCGATAATCCTATATCATCAAATTCTGCTCTTATTTTCTTATCAACAGAGCCCGCAGTGTTCTGATATTTGGCTTCGACTTGAATCTTTTGACCGTTATTCATAATAACGAAATCACGGCGGCAATCGTTAAGGGGATCTACAGTTCTATAAGGCCACTGCGCTACAATGTGCCGAGCGAGTACATCAATGGTGGGAGATTCTTTTAAAAACTTAGGAGCATTTTTTCCTAACCCCGTCCCACGCATATATTCCGCATGGGTATAAGACTCTATATCTAATTGCTGAGCAGTATAGTCAATAAGTTTTTCCTCAAATAACCTACCATGCCTACTAGCCTTAGCACCACCACTCTCATTCATAACTACTCCTTAACAAAGAGAAAACCTCTAAAAATTTCTTATACTATAATATAAGGAATAATTAGAGGTTTGTCAAGGCTTTTTTTAATCTTTTTTTACCACCATAAGTGGTTGTTTTTATTGAAGTTAAGCCGCCACCTTCGGTAATAGGAAGATATTTCCGTTGGCATACCTAAATGGATTGTCAAATTCTTGATCCCAAACTCCCATATCAGTGCCGGTATACTCCCACAATTTTTCTTCTCTCTTAATATAACCAAACCAGTCGTATTTGTCAAGGTTATTCTTCACATAGGTGTCCAACTCATTATGATAACGGGTTCCCCATGTAACCATAAAACTATCTGACTCGTTTGTGATCTTGTCTAAAATACGAATAGCCTTCTCCGTATCAATATCAGTGTTGTCATAGTCTTCTTTACCGATATGCTCAATGGTTGAAAGACACAGCACATTTTGCCCAGTAAAATCGCAGGTTTCTGCATCTATATTTTCAATTACTCCCGCTGGACAATCAGCCGAAAACAAATCAACAATTCTATGCTCTGCATATCCATAGTGCGGCATAACTGCACCAACTTCAGTAAGGTTATCGTGACCAACCTTTTCCATGTACCGAAGACCAAGCGCCAACTCAATACACCTTTCATTAATCATGGTAGTATTTACGGGATCATCAAAATATTCATCAACCGTCAATTCTTTATTTATCATTCACACTTATCCTTGTTATAATGTTTTCGCCACTAATTCTTACAACCGGAATTGATTCTTCATTTCCATAAGTAGTAGAGGCGTATGCTGTAGTAGACCCTAGTAATTTTATATTAATACCTTCTACGCTAAATCTAAACTTTCCATGCTGCCATGTTAACAATTTTCCATTGCTTACTTTTGTTCTATCGCCGGGAAATCTAACTGTCTTCTTACCACTATCTTGTATAACTAAAGTGCTACCTTTTATATCAACAACCCTACTATTTGTTTTATCTATAGACCAACCAACTCTGTGCCTCCAAACAATCCACCAATCCCAAATAGTTTCAGTAAAGAAATGATTATTAGGTGAGCGCCACTTCAAGGGTCTTGCCATGACTTTTTTATACGTAGGCATTCCACTACCTCTTATTAACCAATCATTTTGATGAGCAATTAAGATTTCGTCACCATGCGGATGTTGATGTAATGAAAAGGGGTTTTGGCGATGGTTCTTTATAACTACCCATTCACTTCCTCTTTGTATAGTCATGTCTTCGTAATAGAAAACTCCATTTTCACTAGTAGGTACTACTTTTTCATACCAACCATCACCAACAACAGCCATAACACCATCCGTATCAGAAATTAATTGCTGCCATAGTTTTACTTTTTTAAGATTGTATACGATATGATTCCACGCAGACCGTAATATAATGTTTTCACTTTCGCCGTATACTTCTGAAAACAAATTAAACACACGATCAAAACAATCACTAACATACTTAGAGTAATGCGCCCCTTCTGTAAAAGCCCCATCTTTTACTGTACGACTAAAAACCTCATCTAGTGTGACCAAATTCTTTTCATCAATTTCACCGGTTAATGCTTCTATAGCACACAACCCTACATAATGAGAAATACTTTTATTAGAGCAGAGAGGCATTGTATCGTGTAGTTGTTTATATGCTGTCTGGTATTCTACTAACTCACTAATAAAGTTTGCATACCCACCATTCTCTCTCATTTGACAAGCAACTTCTAAAGCTAAGCGATGTGTCCAAATAGCATTCCAATGAAATCTAAATTTAGGAAATATTTTGCGAGGTACCCATTGGTTTAATGGGAATAAAGATTGTACCGATATTCTTTTACTGACTAATGAATGGTATCGCTCAGCAGTTTGTGCAGTAGAAGGCATTCTTTTTCTCCAAAATAAAAAAGGGCAGCGGCCCGAAAGCCGCTACCCTTCTGTGTAATAGGGAACACCCTATTTAGTAACTCCGTTCTAATCTCTCTTAGTTAGATGCCGGAGCGCCGATCACATTAAGATCGGTAACCTGAATCTTACCATAATACTCAGGTCTTACCATCTGAGATGCGTAACGAGTCATCGCACCCTTACGAGGCGTGAAATCGTTCGGCTCAAAGATGGTCGGGGTGAACACCAGCGGCACATAAGGAGCGTAAACAAAACCCGCATCCAAGAAGCCAGCGCCCTTGTATCCCACAAGAATCTGATTAACAGGGAAATACGGATCTTTATAGACCGTAAATCTATTGGTGAGAGTACCAATCTTTTCAACACCTAACGAATACTGAACTTCGGTAGGATCAAATGTCGCATTCGGCTTGAAGTAAGCAATAGCTTCAATTATCGTAGCAACATCGGGAGAAGTAACGAGCCAGTTGGCACCACTTCTCAAGTTACGCTTGTGGATTTCATTGGAAACAGTAATGATTGTTTCCGCTAGCGTCTGATACCAATCCTGCTGAGTGCCGGTAAAACCAACATTCTGCGAGTAACCACCAGGAGAAGCAACAGTATTAATAACATCACCAGAAGCGGTGACATAACGACCAACACTACGCGACCAAGCAGCCTTCACAGCAGCACCACTCAATAGCGAACTAAGAATTTCACGATCAACTTCCGTAGCAATAATATCGGAAAGAATAGTCGTTAGTTCAACTTCAGCATCAATAGCATGATAAGCATTGATATCTTGTGCCAACTCAGGTGTCCATGTGGCTTTCAACTTACGTGTAACAGCCATAACAGGAACACTAGAAACAGCAATGTTAATTTCGGGAATAGCCGAAGTCGATTCAAAATCACCCAACTGAGAATCAGCGGGATTATCGGTAGCATTCGTTTGTGCAGGGCCAACGAGAACAGCAGCAGTTAGCGATTGATCAGCACCCCAAACAACATTAGGACCACCAGGATTAGCAGTACCACAAGTGTTGGTATAAATCTGAATCTTCGCAGCGGTAAGAACCGTCAGCGTAGGATCAGTAACACCAAACCAAGAAGTAGCAGAAAGCGATTCAATGGCACGAAGCGCACGGAATGTTTCACCTTTGTTACCAGTTTCAGCTTCACCCGAAGAGGCGATACGAATCTGATTCAGCGTCTTGAGGTCTGTCGCGCCCGAGCTAGACAACGTAAAGTCATAACCCGAAACAGTAACATTACCCAACAACTCAGAAGTCGTTGTAACACCAGAGAAGGTAGGAGCCGAGTTCGTAAGAATGAAGTTTCTACGCGAGTAACCAACGCCAGCGAAGTTATACATACCGCCTGAAGCAGTCTGCGCACCAACACCATCCAAACCCTTATTGCGATTCGGGCCAGCATTATCAAGGTTACCATAAACACTACCACCAGCAGTACCACCACTCTTATTGCGATCATACTTGAAGTCCAAGAAGAACAACAGACCAGACGGTAACGACATAGGCTGAACAGCAACAAGTTCCGAAGCTAACAACTGACCAAACACTCTACGAACGAGAGGGAAGGCGATCTTGTTATAGCCAGCAACATTGGCCGTCTGCGATTCTTCATTCAACATTTGATTGCGAAGTTCAACTGCCTGGTTTTCCAACAACTGAGCAACAACTTGGCTCTTGCTGTCGTCCAACTTACCTAACAGGCCAGTGCGACTCCACTTTTCCATAATAGTAGACAACTTAGCATTCCTGTTAACAGGGTTATACTCCGAAGTCATTTGTTCAACAATATTAGACATTATCTAAATCTCCCTTTTAGATTCTAAAGACCAGCTAGCTGAGCCATGCGATCATACTGACCGTCATTCTGCTGCTTCTGTTCTTCCGAAATTACACTCTGTACATTAGGTCTTGCAACACGTTGCTTCTTAACGCCACGATTAGCAGCATTGTAACCTTCAGCCAGCGCTCTATGTGTTCTCTTCACTTCACCAACGGTGCGAGCCTTGTCAAAATGCTCAACAACTCTTTCCTTCTCACCCTTCGTCAAACTAACCTTACGCATCAAGTCAGATGCGGCAGCCAAACGAGCGTTGAAAAGATTAACTTCATCAATTCTCTTCTTCAAGAAAGTAAGAGCCTTTTCGTATCTGCGATTTTCACGGCGTAGCTGACGGTTTTCTTTAACCGAAGCTTCCATCTTCTTCGCCATCATGCCGCGTTCTTCCAACTCTTCATCATCGTCAACATCAACGTCAACATCAACGTCTTCATCATCACCTTCTAAGGCAGCTTCGTAATCACGATGACTGCGAGATTCATCGCCCTTATTACCACCGTAATCTTCATCTTCATCTTCAATGATTTCTAATACTTCATCAATATCGTCATCATCTTCTTCATCGTCATCGTCAATATCAATATCAATATCGACATTATCGTCTTCTTCTTCATCTTCATCTTCTAATGCAGCTTCATAGTCACGATCACTACGGGACTCGTCACCTTTGTTGCCACCATATTCATCATTCTCATCCACACCAGCTTCAATAATTGCAGGGCCATCACCTTCATCAGTAAGGTCATCGCCATCCAACTTTTCGATACCGGAAGGATCGTACTGAATGTTAAGATCGGCACCCTTCGGGTTGCCAGTCTCTTCAATCTTTTCACCAATCGCCTCTGTAACAGCAGCCTTCAGGTTAGTACTCATTGCATTTACCAAAACACTCTTGGCATTTTCATAAGCAGCTTCCTTCATGGCTTCAGCCTGTTCAACGGCTTCCTGTACAATGTCTTTTGCCATGTTACAGTTCTCCATAAATTAAATTAAAAAATTATTATTTTATTAGCATAAGCCAACTAAAATAAATATGGTTGATTATATGCAAAATACACGACACCCTATTTTAGCTCAGTGCCGTCAATTGCTTTTCTTCTGCGTTTCTTTGCTTTTTTGATTTCTGAGGGTTTCTGATAAAACTCTCTTCTTCTTAACTCTACGTAAAAATTTTCTCTCTTCAATTTCCTTTTTAACAACCTCAATGCGTGTTCTAAATCTTTTTGATCTCTTAACACAACACTTACACATCTTTTAGTACCGTTGTTTATTGGCATTAGTCCTCGTTTCTAATCCTTTTCTATTCTAGACGGAACCCCATACTTATCATATTGCGCCCATGCTAAGGCCCAAGGATTTGTCTTCTTTCGTTTACCTGTTTTTTTATCTACATATGTTTTTGGTATCTTGTCTTTACCTTTCTTTTGCGCCATATGTTTTTTGATACCTTTAACTTGGTGTTTTCTATCGGGAGGCGAAACCTCAATTACATGACTAAGTTTCATGTCAGCCACCTGTGCTTTTATACTTACTTAAGGCACCTTTTGCTGCACCGCTTGCTTTTGATAACACACCCCCCAAACCCATACCTTTTCTTTTTGAAGATTGGGTTTTTTTCTTAGAGTTATCTTTAGAACGCTGACGTTCTTTTTCTTGTCTTTTTCTTTCTAACTCTTTTTTATAATCATCAGCCGCTTTTTCTTTCTTTTTCTCATCATCATCTGGCTTTTCGGGTTCGCGTTTTGCCTTTTGTTCTGCTGCTTTTTTCTTAATATCAGCTTGTCTTTTTTCTCTTTCGGCTGCGTCACGCTCTCTTGATTTTTCCGCAGTAGTTTTATCAGAACCGGCGACTCTCTTCTTTACATTAGCCGCTTGTGTTTTTTCTCTTTTTTCAGTTTCTTTACCAATAGCTTTTTTTCTTCGTGCTTTTTCTTCACGCGAAACTTCGGGTAACGCATGATCCTTAACCTCACCACCTTTCCATAACTTATCTACATAAGCTGTAAAACCTTTTCTTTCAGCCGGTGTATCTAACTCATCAGCACTATGAATCTGATACTTCTTTAACGCCAACTTATAAGCGTGTTGATAACTACCTTTATCTTTCTTACCAACCTTACCGGTAGAAACATCTTCGTTATCGTCATTTTCCATTGGTGTAATTAAACTAGGCTCACCACCTAATCTCGGAGGATCTTCCCAACCACTTTCATTTTCATCACCTAATGCACCAACCACATTACCAACTGCCATAGCGCCTCTAGCTAATGCCGGTAAAATTTCTGTCTTACTTCCATCACTCTCTTCTTCTGCATCCCAGTTCTTATCTACATAGTTAAAAAACTTCTTTGTATCTTCTGGATTTAAATCAATCGGAGAAGACACACCAAACTTTTTCATAGCAGAAGCAAAAAACTTTTCATAGGATGTTTCTTGGGAGCCGGCTTCTGTAACATCTCTACCACTATGATGATTTTCAAATACAATATCATCGGGTTGTACTTTATATACACCCTTTTGATCTGGAAAAGTAATCATTAATGGTTTGTAGTTAAGGAGAATAGCTTGTCTACTCGGTCCAGCAATAGCCAATAACTCTTTAGGTGCTTGGTTAGTTAAAATAACCATTGTATTAGCACGACTACGAACTTCATCCGGTGAGAGAATTGGTACGCCTGGATCTTCTGTAAGAATATCTTTTAATTCTTTAGTAAAGTTTTTCATTCGGGGAAAAGCCTTTCCATTGAAGCAGAGTAATCAATATTTTCTGGTAGGGTTTTATCAGCCTTACCAACTTCTTTAATATCTTTCATTGGCTGACTTAATATCTGCTGCTCTTTTAAGTCCAATTCTTCTTGAGGATCTTCAGCACTCATAATCAAATCAGCAAAAGGGTCATCATTACCCATACTTTTTTCTAATATCTGTTGAGCCTTATTTCTAGAGGCTTGTCTTTGAGCGATAAGGCTTTTTGCAGCCGATGCATTTTTTGGTCGTTCTTGTGCAAAATCTACTGTGTTTTCACGTACCACATCTGGTAATGGCGTTTGTTGTTTCATTACCATTTCATAAATCATATCTTTCATGCTACGATCAATCTCTTCCCTTACCACTCTACGAAGTTTGGGAATAAGCTTCTTTGCTACATCTTTTGTAACTTGTTCTGCAATTAACTTTGTTAGTTCAGATGTTCTAATAGCCATGTCTTACCTCTTTATTTATTTAGAGCTGCTTACGAACCGAATGATTTCTTCCATATCATCGGCTATTTTACCTAAGCTTCCAGTGTAACCCCAATTCTTCGGATCTTTCTTTTGTTTGGCATCCATCTTTTTTAAAGCTGCCTGTAAAGTTTTTATATTTTTGTCCATTTGGGTACGCCGGTCTTTATATGACCCATCAGCAGTATCAGATATTTTATAATCTCTTTCACTCATCACTTCTTCTACTAATGTTTTTAGTGCTGACTTTCTAATTTTCATAGTCTGTCTCTACCACTGATTTTTAGGATTAGCTTTTAACCATCTTTCACCACTAGTAGCCTTACCTCTTTCGTGGCCATCGGGTTCGCCCATACCATCTGCATCAGCTTCGGGATTCTCACCTATTGCTTTAGATGCTTTACCGGCTTTATCTTTCGTAATCTTTCTTACACCTTTAATAGCGTCTTTGCCACCCTTTAGCTTACGAGCAACTTTCGCTTTGACTTCGCCCTCACTACTACCGTCAACAATAACAACGCCAATGTCTTCTACATCAACAGCGAATTTAGCTTCACTCAAAGGTAGTTCTGTAAACGCTGATACTGCTTCACTTAATTTTAGTTTCATAATATTATTTCTCTTTATGTGTACGAGCGTAGTCACTATATAAAGGTAACTCTTCACCCATTTTTTTTGAAGTCTTTAAACTTACCATCGTTCTTTTACCACCACTAGCAGCCAGCGGAAGAACTTTACCTAATACGCCAGCGTTCTTCAAATACTTAGCCATCTTAGAGGCTTCAGCCTTATCGCCAAAAATAAACGCTACTCCATCTTTAGTGGGTTGAATATCTTCCACTGTCTTAAACTTTAATTTCTTGGTAACCAAGTCATTCATCTTTTTGATTAACTGTTTGGTTTTAGGTGACTTAGCTAAACTACCCATCTCTGGTGTTTCATTAGTGCCAATAACACTGGCTCGTTCTTTACCTTGATCACAAGATGCCGTGTTAAAACTTTCATCAACCTTAATGCCCTTCTTCTTTCTCCAATGCAAAACAGTAACAGCATCATTGACTTCATCAGCCCACTTACCAGCCTTTTTCGCCATTGGTAATCTTTTAACAGCATCGCTAGCATCAGCTATAATATACTTTAAACTACTCTCAGGTAAATCCCAAAATCTTACATTCTCAATATGAGGTGCGCCTCTTGGTCTGCCACCCTTCTTTGCTTTGGGGTCAGCTTCCATCACATCGTCAGCAGCATCTTTCTCTGCTTCATCTTCGGGAGTATGTGGGTCATTAGGTTTAAGAGAGTCAACACCAGAAATCTCACCTACCATTCTCTTGTGAGAAGATTTTTCTACATCAGCCACAACTTGACGAATAACATCTTTAAGTGCATCTTTATTAATGTCAGTTTCATTAAACTCATTATTCAAAGAGCTTTCTAAATTCTTAGTGCGACCAACAGTGCCCAACGGTTGTGGGCATACGAAAAAAGCCCCAACTTGTTCTTGTATAACTTTTCTTAGTTGTGATTTTCTGATTTGCATTAAACTGTCTCCACACCTCTAGTTTTTTTAAGTCTTTTAATAAATCTATCCATATCAACCCTATCCTTTAACTCGCCTTGCGTAACCTTACCAATTAACATCTGTAAGAAATATCTTTTCATTTTTTTGTTATCCACTATGTCGGGATATTTGCTGTACATCAAATCTATTGCTTGGTCAATCAACTGATCCTGTATGGCATCATCTGCTGCTGCCGTTAGGTTTGGATCTTCACCTGTATAATATCCTTTGTAACCCCAATTATAAACTGAAGCCAGCGCTGGGCTTCTACCCATATAATTTGCGGTTGGCCCACTAGATTGCCATTCACCTTCTATTATCTTTCCTAATTTCATTTCATCTTACGAAGTGTTTTTGCAAGATTTAGTCTTTGCAGTTCTGTTCTCTCAGGTTTGGTTAACTTCTTATCGCCTTCACCCTTTTTCTTCAGAGTGGCGATCTTCTTGTTAATCTTTTCGGCTGGAATCTTTTCACCCTTCTTCACACCCATAGACTTACGGAGTGCGCCAGGCTTTTTGATGGCACCTTTAATCCAATTCTTCTCTTCTAACACTTCACGAATCAATTCTTTCAATTCTGACTTTCTAATTTTCATATTATATCCCCACCGCTACGGTCTGTTGAACTGGCGATACATCAAACCATCTTACTTTAAGTTTTGCCAAGCCAGCTAAATCTTTACCACTAAGCCTTATAGTCTTATTGCTGTGATCGTATCTAATATCTTTAAAGGCAACAATAAGGCCGTGAGCAGATTCCATGATATACTCTCTCTTACCACCAATCACTTTTTGTGCCGCCTTGATTCTATTTTGTTGCTTACTATCTAAATCCTCAAAATTTAATTCATCACCACCTTCGGTGATTATATCTTCTTTAATCGTATGTTGTAATTTCATTATTATTCCCTATTTTTTAGTAAGATCTCTGGATGTCTCTACATCAATAGTTTTTAAAGCTTTAACTAAACTATAAGCATGTGCGCTTTGAGGAAACCGCTTAATATTACTTTGAATATTCTTATAGTATTTGTCTGCCATCTTCATCCATTTTTTAGTACTC
>Ga0208919_1001192_pt1 | contig 15391 bp, 20 predicted proteins | sample 4_EtaG_FD_184076 | JGI IMG/M metagenome (GOLD analysis project Ga0208919, IMG submission 184076) | Marine viral communities from the Subarctic Pacific Ocean - 4_ETSP_OMZ_AT15127 metaG (SPAdes) (version 3) | ecosystem: Environmental > Aquatic > Marine > Oceanic | place: Pacific Ocean | collected...
CTGTTAATTTATGGGATTATGCAAAACAAAAAACAGAAAGGACAAAATGAGTAAAATACGTATGAATACCGAATTTAGAAATAAGATTTTAAATAGGTATGTTGAAAGCGCAGAAAAAGAAAACACCCAAGAACGAGAGGCATATCTTGGCGCAAGGGAAAAAGTGGACCAGATATATCCACAAGTTTTTAGGATTGCAAAAGAAGTAGTTGAAACTGCATATCCAAAAGAAGATGTGGACACTTGCAAAGGTCTTAAAAGAAAGTATGGACAACCTTTAGATGTTGTAGCAAAAGATAAATGCTTTTATTTTTCTTATGCAAAAGAAAACCTAGAAGAAGATGAAGATGAAAATGACAGAAATATATCTGAACATTTTGATTTTGGTCTATATGGTAGTGTGTCTGATAGTGAGTATGGAAATGGAAGTAATGAGGCAAAGAAATTTGCTTATGCTTATTATCGTGAAGAACTAAAAGCAAAGGACCTTAATCCTGATGTACTTGCACAACAAGAGGGCAAAGACGAAAACCCATATAAAACTAAACACGTGGACCTTAATGATAAGGCGCTTGGTTATAGTGGTTATTCTTCTTATAATTCTGATAATGATAATACTAATGGCTTAACTCAAAAATTTGATAGTCAATATTATTTAGATATTATTGGAACTAGCCATTGTCGTTCAAGAACTATTGCTTGTAATAGAGAGCAGTTTCAAGTTTTTAAAATGTTGAAACAAGCTAAATCTGATTTAATCACTTGCCACCAAAAATGGATTGATAGTATTGAAAAACAAAAACAAGCTATGAAAACTGGCTTAAAGGCATATAGATATTTAAGCGAGGGTGTTGAGTTGATGAAAGAACTAGACATCAATATTGATGAAGCTGAACTTGTAAGATGTAATTCAACAGGCTTGACAATTTATAATCCTCAAAATCTGGCTAGTATGATTAAAGGAATGAAGAATACAACCATGACTAGAGAGCAAAAAATAGCCATTAGACAACAATACGAAAAAGAAAATAATTTAAATTAATTAAATTATTTTGTTGCATTAATCTGGGATTAATATAAAATCCCAGATATAACAGAAAGGAAAATATGACAATAAAAAACACATACAACATGAAAGATGGTCAAACTTTCATAATTAAATACACTAAACTAAATGGAGAAGAAGTTGAAAGAAAAGCGAAATTTATTCTGGGCAAGTGTGGAGAATATATTTCAAAAGCTGGCAACAAACTTTTCACTTATTTTGACGTTGATCAATCCAATTACAAGGGTGGAGATCAATACAGAAGTGCAAGAGATAGTTGGGAGATTAAATAATTAAACAACAAACAGAAAGGAAACCATGACACAAGAAACAAAAAAATACTTCATAATAGAAAAAGCACAATATAATTTTGATAAGCAACCAAGATTTAATATTATGAAAGATAAAGCATACCCATTAAGCGAGGCAACAAAAATGTTAATTGCTTATGAACAATTAAATGACAAGGAAGAATTAACATATTATCTTCAAGAAGTTGATTTAATATTAGGACAAGAAAAACCATTAGTATTAACTGATGAAGTAAAGGAAGATAAGAGTTGGAAAGAGTGCATTGATGAAAGTCTGCCATTCTAAATAAATTATGAACATGGCGCAAGAGATTGCGCCATGTCCTATTTAATCCCATACCCTATGCAAGAACTGCAATGCTCTTTTTGCATACCCCTATATATTGTGGTCAATAACTAATCCCACATAATCCCACGCATAATGTCGCACCCCCAAAAAAAATACTGGGCGGGCCCACCCCAAAATTTTAGAGGTACCACGGGCGGGCCCACCCCGGCTTGAAAATTGGCGGGCCCACCCTCCCTTTAAATAAAAAGGGGTCCCAAGCTTACCCTTTATTGATTAATACAGACGATTAAGGTATAACTTTTCAAAACATATTGAAGATATGCAAGATACGGAAAATATTACAAAAAATTTAGAGGGATTGACCCCGGAAGAAAGTGCTAATCTAATAGAACTTGAAAGAAGTGTAGCATTGGATGACGCTCGTCCAAATATTTCAAAAAATTTCTTAAGTTTTGTTAAGTACGTTTGGCCTGAGTTTATAGAGGGGTCCCATCATAAAATTATTAATAAAAAATTTAATGACCTCGCACAGGGGAAAATTAAACGACTAATCATTAACATGCCGCCAAGACATACAAAGTCGGAGTTTGCCTCATACTTACTCCCGGCATGGATGATTGGGAACAATCCAAAATTAAAAATAATCCAAGCAACTCACACAGCCGATCTAGCAATTGACTTTGGACGTAAGACCAAAAACCTGGTCGATGAAAAGAATTACCAGGAACTGTTCACAACTAGACTTCAAGAAGATAGTCAGGCAGCAGGGAAATGGAAAACCGAACAAGGTGGAGAATATTTTGCAGCTGGTGTTGGCGGAGCGATCACTGGAAGGGGTGCTGATCTATTAATTATTGATGACCCACATAAAGAACAAGATTTAAAAGGTGATGGTAAAGCTTTTGATAAAGCTATGAACTGGTACACAGCTGGACCACGTCAACGTTTACAGCCAGGTGGCTCTATTGTAATTGTTATGACCAGGTGGTCAACTAAAGACATAACCGGTCAATTATTGAAAGCTCAAACTGAAGATGGAAGTGACCAATGGGAAGTTGTAGAACTTCCAGCAATATTGCCAGATGGAAAACCTGTTTGGCCTGAATATTGGAAAGCAGAGGAGCTTCTTAAAACAAAAGCCTCGATCCCCGTTTCCAACTGGTTGGCCCAATATATGCAACAACCGACTGCGGAAGAAGGAGCCATTCTAAAAAGAGAATGGTGGAGAGATTATGAGGAGAAATACCCACCTCCATTGGAATATATCGTAATGTCTATGGATACAGCATTTACAAAATCAACAACATCTGACTTTAGCGCCATAACCATGTGGGGAGTCTATTCGTCCGAGGACCGGGGACAAAATATAATTTTACTTAATGCTTTTAAAGGCAGGTACGAGTTCCCTGAACTCCGGAGAGTGGCTCTTGAAGAATACCAAGACTGGCGACCTGACATGGTAATTGTTGAGGCGAAAGCATCTGGACTACCTCTGACTCACGAGCTAAGACAAATGGATATCCCAGTTATTAACTTTACACCCTCAAAAGGAAATGATAAACACTCAAGAGTGAATTCCGTAGCCCCGCTTTTTGAATCGGGGAAAGTATGGGCCCCGATGCATGAGCATTTTGCCCAGGAAGTCGTAGAAGAATGTGCGTCTTTTCCATTCGGGGAACATGATGACTATGTCGATAGTACGACACAGGCCATTATGCGAATTAGACAGGGTGGTTTGGTTCGTCATCCTGAAGATTATAAAGATGAGCCTGTGGTAAGAGGACACGTAAAGTATTATGGCTAGTAAAACATTAGTAGATATCGCATTAAAATTATCCAAACAACTTGGAGCAAACACAAACAAGTTCCTTGGTTCCCGATCCAATATTAGCTTTTTAGGTAAAGGGCCTAAAGACGACTTGTTATTTCAAGCAGATATTAACACAGAAGCACTAGGTGCTTTTCCATTAAATAAGCTATTACCACAAATCGAATCTTCGATGGGTTATTTAACCGGTGGTAAATTAAACGATCTTCAAGCAAACAAATTAATCTCTAACTTAGAGAAGATTAAAGAATTTAACTTCCCGACTCAAACGGCAAACATAATTGATCTGGGAACAGGGACCAGGGACTTAACACAAGAGGGTATAATGACTTTAAGAAGAGGCGGAGACCCAACTAAATATAAACCAGGTGACCCGATCACATCAGAAAATTTTGGAGCAACAGGATTTGCACCTAGTAAAGTAGATTTACCTAAAGGTGTTGATCCAAACTCTGAAATAGCTGCAAGTCTAAGATTAGAAGAAAAGGGTAAAAAGTTAGCAGACTCAATGTCTGATGCAGAAATAGAATTAAGATCAAACTTTCCGAGAGCTTCGGACGAAACTATAAGCGCAATGTTGGCAAAAGGAAAAGGATCAAACGAAATTGAAGCTTTAGAAACTATGACTACAAATAGAGCGGGTACAGAATTTATTACAGGCTATGTAGATGACGTTTATAAGAATGCAGGCGTTACAGCTTCTGTTGATGTACCAAAGAAAAGAGCAGCAGCTAGAGAATTTTTATATAACATATTAAAAAAAGAAACAGACTTACTTCCTCCTGGAAAAGGTGGAACTTTAGAATCTGTTATCAGTGAAGCTGATTATAAACATGTTATGGAAGGTGGCGGTGGTGCTTTAGGTGATCCATTGATAATAGTTAAGAAATATTTCGGTGATACTATTGCAAAAAGAATTCCATTAGATACACGTGCAGAAGTTATAGATACATTTGTCGAAAACGTTCGTTTTACAAAAGACAGAGCTGGTCGTTTAACTGACGATCCAAGATTCAATCCTGATGACATTCCAGATTTTGCAGCTGGGGGAAGAGTTGGGTTTAGATGGGGATCAGGTTTATCTAAAGCTTTACTCAGAAAAATTGATAAAAAAGTGATCAAAGATGCTGTCGACGATATTTTTCCAACCGGTGATTATAAAATGGATGCAGAAATGGCGGCAGAAGCTCTGGTTGAAAACAATCCTAAACTTTTTGGTGGTAAACTTCTGGATGATCTTAACGATCGTGCAAGATTGGATGTTTATGGTTTGGTATTGGGAGAAGTAACTACAAGGTTTTCGTCGCAGGTTAGAAAAAACAGAGGCATAAAAAGTTTGTTAACAGATGTTAATGAACAATTTGGTGAAGGAACACTTAAAAGAGCTTCTGATGTAACCCCAAGTACTAAATACGATGAACTTAAAGCAATTAAAGATTTTGAAGCAAGGAACAGAACCTTTTCACCAAATAGAGAAAAGATAAAAGCATACTATCAAGGTAAAATTGATGATGAGCTTTTAGATAAGATATTGGTAGACAATGATCCTCAAAGAATAGCAGAAGTTTTAGCAACCATCGATGAAGCGTTGTTGATGCAGCAACGAGGCATGGGTTCAGAAACAATTATGCAATCTCTTAAAGATTCTTGGGGAAGAAAGAAAAATGCACATGGCGGACTAGCTAAGATCCTGGAGGTCTAATGACTTTACCTACCGATACTCAAAAAGTTTTTGACTATTTAAAAAGTCTTTTAGCAAACGGAGAAGAAATAAGTCTTAGCCTTGATGAAATAAAAAAGAAAGCAAAAGCTCCAAACATAGATAACAAGACTGTTAGTGCTTTAATAAAAAGAGAACAAAAGAAAGGTAATTTTAAAAATCTTACTGTTAAAAAATTTGTTGGTAGTACAGTGGCTGGAACAAGTATTCGTGATGCAGATTATGAAAACAATAAAAAATTTAGAGATTTCTATAATGAGACCTACAATAAGACAGGTAAAAACCCTTGGAATGAGATAGACCAAAAAACTAATCTAAAAGACGGTTCATGGAAAGCTTTTTTAAGAGATAAAAAACTTTTAAAAGACGCTAAAGGTTTTACCCTAACGACAGAGGAGATGGCCAAAAAACTTGGCCTCACTGTGCAGTCTTTAAGAACTTACGAATCAAAACCAAATCAAGACTCATCAACAAAATTTATAGCGGACAATATTGAAAAGAAAAGAACTGTTGGTGTTAATCCAACAACAGGAATGAGAGAGACTGTTGTTCGTTACAAAGATCCAGGAGTAAATGTTTTTAAAAAGTGGAATGCTCTAATAAGTTCGCCAAAGATAAGTAATAAAATGGTGGCTAACATTAAGGAGTATGACAAGTTATTTAGAAAAGAATTAAAAGATACTAAAGGAAAATTGCCTGACATAGGTGACGTTATCGATAAAACTTCTATGAAGACTCCAACTACAATTGCAAATACTGAAGCATTGTATTCTAGATTATTAAAGGGAGAAACATTTAGAACTAGTATTGATATTACAAAAGATGCAGTTCTTGGAAGAAGGGTTATGGATGCACTTGCGATAGACTCTGCAAACAATGAACGTAGAAGTGCTTTTTATAATTTAGCTTTAAAAAAGGTTGATGAATTATATCCTCAAAAATCTGGAACATTAGACGATTTTAAAACAAATTTTAGAACTGAATTAAGAAAAACATTGGGTTTGAAAAAAGGTCAAGCAGTTCCATTCAGTGTTAATGAAGTAATTAGTTTATCTGCAGGAGAAACTAGGAGTATTCAACCCTTTAGTGTTTTTGTAGATGTTGTTGACACAAATATTAATAATCTAGAATTAAGAAATTACCAAGGACAGTTTTCTAAAAAAGTAAAAATAATTGATAAATTATTGTCTGGCAGTGACCCGGATATTGATGAAGCAAAAAAAGTAGCGAGAAAATTAGATTTAAATAGAACATCATTATTTAATCAACTAACTAAAAAAGGTTATACCAAAGCTCAAGTTAATCAATTAAACTTACCAGATATAAAAATAGGAGAAACAATAGATCCAAAAATTTATTCTCCAGAAAAATTAGCTAGATATAAAGAAGCTGGAATTGATATTGGGCAGTTTGCAAAAGATAGAAAATTTTATATTGATGTTAAAAAAGGTAGACCTTATTTTGATGTAAGTGCAGAATCTTTTAAAAACACAATATTAAAAGCAGCAGAAAAAGACACAGGAAATATTTGTCAACTTTTTAGAAAAAAAGGTGGTAGAATAGGTTTTGCTGCAGGAGGGGGACCAGGTTGTGTAAAACAAATGTCACTTGCTTTTGATGATGATCCTATAAAACTTTCACAAGATATAAATAGACTTCCGTATGAAGAAGGACCAATTAATAAAGTTAAAAATGCTGCAACAGGTTTTTTAAACTTTGCAAAAAAAGGTGGTAAGTTTGGTGCGATTGCAGCCGGTGGTGCAGCAGCCGCGGGTCTTGTTAAAACATTTATGAACGACGATCCAACAACTTATTTATCTAATGAAGATCAACAGAAAAATATGTTAATTGAAATGTTAACAGGTTCAATGGATGATACTCCACAAGAAAGTCCAGAAATTTTAGATTGGCAACTTCCAGTATTAGGAGCAGAGACAGTAGCAGGTACAGCAGTGACTGCGCCTTCAACAATTGAAGCCGCTAGATCAGCAAGGTTTGGAAAAAAACCATCAGGCTTAACTAAGACTGCTTTAAAAACTTTAGGAAGAGGATTAGCGACTACTGGAACTCCATTAGGTCTAGCTGCATTAGAACCATTGCATATTGCAGGACAAATTCAACAAGGAGATTCTCCAGCAGAGATTGCAACTAATCCATGGAATTATGCGGGCCTAGCTTTTGCAGATGACTTAAGTAAATTTGCAACAAAAGGTTTAGGAGCCAATGTAGGTAAAATTATGAGACTAGGAATTAGCCCAGCCGCTTTAAAAGTGGGAAGTAGGTTCTTCGGTATGCCAGGTCTTGCATTATCACTAGGTATTAGTGGTTATGAAATGTATGATGACTGGAAAAATAAGAGGGGATGGTTTAGTGAAGAATAAAACTCTTGTGATAAATATGCCACATGTAAAGTGGAAGGAGATCCCACCTTTAAAGGGACCTGACTCACAAGGGTTGAATGTTCCCACAAAACAAGTTAAAACAATAGAGAACTCGGAGAATATAAATGGCAGAAATAGACAAACCATTACCAAACGTAAATACTGAAATTAAAGTACCTGGCGAAGAAGAAATTCAAGTAGCGCAGGAAGAAACTATTAATGAACAAGTTGGTTCGGAAGATATTGAAGTAACTGCAGAAGAAGATGGTGGTGCAACAATTAATTTTGATCCAGAAGCAGTTAACCAACCTGGTGGAGAAGGCCATTTTGACAATTTAGCAGAATTATTACCTGAAGACGCTTTAGGAAAATTAGGTTCTGAATTATCCGATAATTATTCACAATATAAATCTTCTAGAAAAGCATGGGAAGATACTTACACAAAAGGTTTAGATCTTTTAGGATTTAAGTATGAAAACCCGACACAACCGTTTCAAGGAGCTTCAGGTGCAACACACCCGGTGTTAGCTGAAGCGGTAACACAGTTTCAAGCACAAGCTTACAAAGAATTACTACCGGCGACTGGTCCAGTCCATACTCAAATAGTTGGACTTGCAGATAGAGCAAGAGAAGACCAATCAAACAGAGTTAAAGAATTCATGAACTATCAGCTCATGGATGTGATGAAAGAGTATGAACCCGAGTTCGATCAAATGCTTTTTTATCTCCCTCTTAGTGGCTCTGCTTTTAAGAAAGTCTATTACGACGAGCTTTTAGGCAGAGCTGTATCAAAATTTGTTCCAGCTGACGATTTAGTTGTGCCTTACACTGCAACATCTTTAGAAGATGCAGAAGCAGTTATTCATGTAATTAAAATGTCAGAGAACGATTTAAGAAAAAAACAAATTTCAGGATTCTATATGGATGTAGATTTAAAACCTGGATACAATGAAGAAACAGAAGTAGAGAAAAAAGAAAGAGAATTAGAAGGGATTAAAAAAACTAGAGATGAAGATATCTTTACAGTTTTAGAAATTCACACAGATTTAGACCTAGAAGGGTTTGAAGACAAAGATTCAACAGGAGAAGCAACTGGAATTAAACTTCCTTACATTGTTACTCTTGAAATGGGTCAAAGACAAATACTATCAATTAGAAGAAACTATAAACTAGAAGATCCGCAAAAAAATAAAATAGATTATTTTGTTCATTTTAAATTTTTGCCTGGAATGGGGTTTTATGGTTTTGGTTTAATTCATATGATCGGTGGTTTATCAAGAACAGCAACCACTGCACTACGTCAATTATTAGACGCAGGAACTTTAAGTAATTTACCAGCAGGATTTAAGCAACGTGGAATACGTGTAAGAGACGAAGCACAAGCTATACAGCCCGGCGAATTTAGAGATGTTGATGCACCAGGAGGAAATATCAAGGATGCATTTATGCCTTTACCATTTAAAGAACCTTCACCAACTTTATTACAGTTGATGGGGATCGTGGTACAGGCAGGACAACGATTTGCCGCCATAGCTGACATGCAGGTCGGAGACGGCAACCAACAAGCAGCTGTTGGTACGACCATTGCTCTCTTAGAACGTGGTTCAAGAGTCATGTCAGCCATCCATAAAAGGTTGTTTGTGGCGATGAAGTGCGAATTTCAATTATTGGCAGGAGTTTTTAAACAATATTTACCTGCAGAGTATCCATATGATGTAGTTGGTGGACAAAGAAATGTTAAACAAACAGATTTTGATGAAAAAGTTGATATTTTACCTATTGCTGATCCAAATATTTTTTCTCAATCACAAAGAATTTCAATGGCGCAGACAGAATTACAACTTGCAATGTCAAATCCGCAAATGCATAACTTGTATGAAGCATACTATGCGATGTATAATGCGATTGGTGTAAAAAATATTGATAAAATTTTACCACCACCGCAACAGCCGCAACCAATGGACCCTGCAGCTGAAAATATTTTAGCAATGAGTGGAAAACCATTCCAAGCTTTCAAAGGACAAGACCATCAAGCGCACATTACAACCCATTTAAACTTTATGGCAACTAATATTGCACGAAATTCACCTCCAGTTATGGCTGCATTAGAAAAAAATATTTTTGAACACATTTCTTTAATGGCACAAGAGCAATTAGAAGTAGAATTTAGAGATGAAATTATGAAATTGACACAAATGCAACAAATGGTACAGCAAAATCCAATGTTGCAGCAGGATCCACAGGTTCAACAACAAATTATTACTATGTCTATGCAATTAGAGTCTAGAAAAGCAAAATTAATTGCTGAAATGACGGAAGAATTTAGAAATGAAGAAAATAAAATTATGGGTGAGTTTGGAAACGACCCAATTGCTAAATTAAAAGCAAGAGAACTAGATTTAAGAGCTATGGACGACTCAGTTAAGCGTGATCAAGGCCAAGAGAAGATTAATTTAGATAAATCTAAACAATTAATGGGCCAAAATCAATTTGATGAGAAATTAGCTCAAAATGAAGAATTAGCTCAATTAAGAGCTGATACATCGATACAAAAACAGGCCATGTCTCAAGATGCTAAGTTGATCAATGATATGATCAAACAAGAAGACGTTAAGATCTTGAAAGGCCCTAGAAGATAGTATAAGAAACTAACAGGAGAAAAATATGTCAAAAGGAAAAACATTTTGGACAAAAAACAACCCAAACTATGTTGGTAAAGTTGTGTCTGACACGCCTAAAGCGGATATGTCAAATACATTTAATGTCAATAGTGATGGGTATGGAAAAGCAGTAGAAGTTAAAATTCCTAAAGGTGCACCAGTTGTAAATAAAGTTGGTGGACAAAGAAGAATGCTAGCTTCGAAAAAGTCTAAAGTCAGCTGGTGGTAATATGTGGTTCAGTGCTATTAAATTAGCCGTTTCTGCTGGAAGCAAAATTTATGCTAACAGGCAGAAGGCAAAAATCGCAATGTCTGATGCACAGGTATTACATGCAGAACGACAAGCTCGTGGTGAGGAAGCTTACCAGGGAAAACTTTTAGAATCCCGAGACAAAGATTTTAAGGACGAGGTCGTACTTTGCATTCTCACACTCCCAATTTTGGTGCTCGCATATGGGGTCTGGTCAGACGATCCGGCAGCCATGGACAAGATAAAAGTGTTCTTCGAACATTTCCAGGCGCTTCCGAGCTGGTTCACAAATTTATGGATTTTAGTCTGCGCGAGTATTTTTGGTATAAAGGGAACTCAAATATTCAGGAATGGTAAAAAATAAGGTGGACATTAATTAACAATTTACATATAAGGATAACACCATGGGAAAATTTACAAAGAAATTAAGAAAAGGCTTAAAAAAAGCAGCGCCATTAATTATGGCCGGCTTAGCGGCTAAAGCTATGATGGGAAGAAAAGGATCTGGATCTAGTCCGTTTTTAGCATCCGGAGCAGCAGGTGGTGCAAGACTACCTAAAGGTGATGCGAATGCCAGAGCTAAAAGATTAATGACTACTGACAGAGCTTACACTGGTGGTGGTTATGATGACCCAATTAGGACAGGTGGAGTTGGAGTTAAAGCAATCAAACGTCCAACATGGACAGGTGATCAAACTATGGCTCCTAATAGAGATATTTGGTTAAAAAAAGGCGGAAGAGTAAAAGGCGCAGGAAAAGCTAAACGTGGTTTAGGAAGAGCATTTTCAAAAGGGAGAAAATAATATGAGACAAAATGGAGTAAGACCAGGAAGAACAAGATACGCAACTGGCGGCAGAGCTAAAAAAAACATGGGCGGAACTATGAGACGAGACGAAATGTCTGGTTACTATCCTTCGGACATGGGAATGGCTGGTGGCGCTATGTATAAAAAAGGTGGCCGTGTAAGTAAAAAGAAACAAGGCTACAAAGATAGAAAAGATGAATCTATCGCTATGAGAATTCGTAAGAAAAGAACTAAGAAACAATTAAGAGCTTCTGCTAACGAATCTTATGGAAAATGGGGAAGCAAAGCTAAGAAGTCTGGCAAAATCAATAAATAGTCATGATCAAAAAAATTGTTAAGAAATTTAAAAATTTCTTTAAAAAAGATTCTAAAGCAAACTGTGACCATTCAAATGGTATTTCTAAAAAAGTTAAATACTGTGGAGATTGTCTAGTTGTTATAGACGAGAACAATGGCTAAAGATTGGATTCAAAAAGCTGTTAAGAAACCAGGGGCTTTAAGAAAATCATTAGGCATTAAAAAAGGCAAAAAGATTCCAGCGGCTAAATTAAATGCTGCTGCTAAAAAGGGCGGTAAGTTAGGAAAACGTGCAAGACTTGCTAAAACCTTTAAAAAAATGAGAGGATAAGCACGCTATGAAATATGAGACAGGCACTATTAACAGCATTAGAAAAAAGATATAAAGCTAAGATATCTGAAGCAGACGCTACAATTAAGATCTATTTGGAAAATCCTGTAGGTATTGGGGAACACCCTCAACACTTAGATGAAATTGACAAACAGATACAAATTATAGTAGATGCTAAAGAAAAACTAGAAGAGTTAGAATCTTTTAATATACCGAGGACGGAGCTATAATGCCTTTTAAATCAGAAAAGCAAAGAAAATACCTGTGGAAAAAAGAACCTGCCATAGCCAGAAAATGGACTAAAAAATATGGTGGTAAACCAGTTAAAAAACGAAAGAAAGGGAAGAAATAATGGAAGATTTTACATATGTAACGAAGATTAGAAAAATTATTAAGATGAGACATGATGATGTAGTTGCGGCTTTAGCATCGGGAGGTGTTGACAGCATGGAGAAATATCAATATATGTTAGGACAGATACGAACGTATCAATATTTAGATCAGGAAATATCCACCCTGCTAGACAAAAAGGAGCGAAATGACAAAGACGGAACAATTATTAACATCAACTCAAAGCCCAAAAATTGAGTTACCAAATAAAGAATTAGTAGGCGTTAAAACCACTAAACAAAAAGAAGAAGATTCAAAAATAGAATCCTCAAAATTACCAATCCCTACGGGTTGGAGAATTTTAGTTTTACCTTTTAAACAAAAGGAGAAAACTAAAGGCGGAATATTATTAGCAGACGAAACAGTAGAACGTTCACAAGTAGCATCGACTTGTGGTCTAATATTGGATATGGGCCCACATTGCTATGATAAAGAAAGATACCCAGAAGGTCCCTGGTGCAAGAAAGGTGATTGGATTATCTTTGCAAGATATGCCGGATCACGAATTAGAATCGATGGGGGTGAGATAAGGCTTCTCAATGATGATGAAGTTTTAGCGACCGTGGAAAACCCTGAAGATATATTCCACGAATTTTAAACATAGAAGGAGAAAAAAACTATGCCAGAAAAAGAAGACAAATTATCTAATGAACCTATGGTTGACTTAGATACATCCGGACCGGGTGCAAGTGTAGACCTTCCTGAAGTACAAAAAGAGGAAGAAAAAACATATGAGAAAGAGGAGAAAACAAATGAAGCAAATGTTACATACGATGATCAGCCCGCTGATACATCTGAGAAACCTAGTGAGCAGCCTGATGTTCGAGAGGGGAAGAATGAAGGAGGCGAAGTTGTACAGAAAACTTCTGAAGAAGGGAGCGATAAGCAACAAGATAACACCAGGGAAGTTGAAGAATATTCTGAAGGAGTTAAGAAAAGAATAGCTAAACTTACTAAAAAAATGCGTGAGGCAGAAAGACAGCGAGAAGAAGCTGTTAGTTATGCAAGACGTGTTAAAGATGAGAGAGATAGATATGAAGCAACCGCAACATCTTTAGATAGAAACTATGCTACCGAAATGGAAGGCAGAATTTCTTCTTCATTGGCTGCAGCTCAAGAAAAATTAAAAGCTGCTAGACAACATGAAGATTCTAAAGCTGAAGTAGAGGCTTTAACAGCTATTTCACAACTAGGTTATGAACAAGGTAAATTAGCAGAATTGAAGACACAGCATCAAATGCAAGATACTGCTGCTAAAGAAGCAGAAGAAAGACCTGTTCAACAACAAAGACAACCAATACAACAACCTGCCAGAGATCCCAAAGCGGAAGCCTGGGCAGAAAAGAATGAGTGGTTTGGTAAAGATAACGCCATGACTTACACAGCTTTTGATTTACATAGGAAACTTACCGAAGAAGAAGGTATGGATCCTCAATCTGACGAATATTATAGGGAAGTTGATAAGAGAATAAGACTTGAATTTCCCAATAAATTTGGTAAGGTAGAACAACAGACTAGTAAACCTACACAAAACGTTGCCTCTGCAACGCGTAGTTCAAAGACTGGTCGCAAAGCAGTGAGACTCACATCATCTCAAGTCGCAATAGCGAGAAAATTAGGTGTGCCACTAGAAGAGTATGCGAAACAACTTATAAACACGAAGGAGGTATAGGCATATGAATACAAATAAACCAACTCGTGCGAGTCAAGCTAAAAAAAGTGATACAACAAAAGTTGTAGCACAAGCAAAAACGGTTAAGCCAAAAGCAAGACCAAAAGTTTGGACTCCACCATCGTACTTAGATACGCCCAACGCGCCAGAAGGATTCAGACACAGATGGGTCAGGGTAGAAATCCTAGGGTTCGTCGACACGAAAAACATACAAGGACGCTTAAGATCCGGGTATGAATTAGTAAGAGCCGATGAATATCCTAATGAAGACTATCCAGCAATCACCGACGGCAAATACGCAGGGGTTATCGGGCACGGAGGCCTAGTGCTGACTAGGGTACCGGAAGAGATCGCAAGGTCAAGACAAGAGTACTTTCAAAGAGAGGCTCAAGATCAAATGACCGCAATCGACAACGATCTTATGAAGGAACAGCATAAGGGAATGCCTATCGATATTGATAGACAATCTCGTACGACCTTCGGTGGCAAGAAAAGTTAAAAATTTTTAACCAATCAACCCAGCGAATACATTAACCGTGACTGGAGGTCCGCAAGGACAGGTCACATAAGGAGAAACGACAAATGGCTAATGCGTCAACAACTGGGTTTGGTTATAGGCCCATAAAAAAAGTTGGTCAGAACTACAACAATGCTGGACTTTCTGAGTACAGTGTTGCGGCTTCTTCAGCGTTAATTTCGCACGCATGTTTAGTGCAATTAACTGCAGACGGAGTTTGCCTTGCAGCAGGGAGCGGAGGAACTAACAACCTTGGCACTCTAAACGGGGTGTTTTACACTGATGCAACTACATCTAAACCAACATGGAGTAACTATTCGCCAGCAAGTAATACTGCTACGGATATTGTTGCTTTTATTAACGACGATCCTATGCAGATGTATGAAATTATGTCTGCTGATACAGCTTTCAACCAAAATGAGGTTGGACACTGTGCGGATCAAGTAAACGCTGTCGGTACTACACCGTTGTTTATATCGAAATCAAAAATTTCGGCTACAACAGCGACTACACTGGCACAATTGTTTATTCTTGGTGTTTCAAGAGATCCAGATGCTTCTGATACAACTGCTGAGGGCTTTGCTCTTAGAGTTCAAATCAGAGAACACATCTTGGTTGGAAATGACACAGCAAGAGCAGGGGTATAAGGAGGAATAACTATGGCTATATCACGTAATCAACTAGTAAAAGAACTAGAGCCAGGTTTGAATGCTTTATTCGGCCTGGAATATAAACAGTATGAAAATCAGTCCGCTGAGATTTATACTACTGAGTCATCTGACAGAGCTTTCGAAGAGGAAGTTATGTTGTCAGGTTTCGCTCAAGCACAAGTAAAACCAGAAGGTTCAGGTGTTACATACGATAACGCTCAAGAAACTTTCACAGCTAGATACA
>Ga0208919_1001193_pt1 | contig 15386 bp, 12 predicted proteins | sample 4_EtaG_FD_184076 | JGI IMG/M metagenome (GOLD analysis project Ga0208919, IMG submission 184076) | Marine viral communities from the Subarctic Pacific Ocean - 4_ETSP_OMZ_AT15127 metaG (SPAdes) (version 3) | ecosystem: Environmental > Aquatic > Marine > Oceanic | place: Pacific Ocean | collected...
ATGCTCAACTATTAGAGATGCAAAGTGCTCAACAAGGTATGAGAACGGTAGCGCAAAGGAACAATATTGAGGTCCCACAAGTTAATTTTTACCCAAGTCGCCATCCTGACCCACGTAAAGCGAGGAAACAGGACATAAAACAGGCTAGGAAACTATTGAAACCTACAAAAAGAGGGTGGTATAACCCTCTTCGATGGGTCTGGGGCATGAAATATCGCTTTAATAAGAACACAGGGCAGTGTGTAATTGACGGATGTGATGTTCAAACCTTGATTACTTATGATAATTTGTACGCAAAGATATGTGATGAAGAAACTGGTAAGAGTTTGTGGGAGTTATATTGGCAAAATCCGGTTACAGGAGAACCTCAAGCCTTTTTAGCCAGAGAAAATGTCACTGATGGTAGACTTATGAGGGGTACATATTGTCCAGAACACCTGCATCTGTATCACTTGTTATGCAAGTGGGAGGCAGAACAGGAGAAAGAAAGGGGTAAAACCAAGGGTGGTATGCGTGAAATGGTCAAAAAAGGTGTAAGTACAGTCGCTGTACCCATCTCAATAGTTAAGAAAAAGGACAATACACCTCAGTTTTTGTCCAAATATGAGCCATTTTTCATTGAATTAGAGCGTGATAGCAAAGCACATTCGGGTATAAGTATACTACATTACAAGAATCCAGAGACAAAATTGAACGATGTGACCATGGTTATATTTGATTTAAGGCTATTTCAGAAGGAATTGATTGAACAAGGCACTCCTTTGAGTGATGTTTTGGATAATTTGGGCATTCAACAGAACTACAACCATGCAGTTATGAATGATAATATGTTGCATCAGCAAGAGGCGAGGGAGTTACCGCAACAATAGGAGGCATAAATATGGCACTTTTCGGTAACAATAACGTACAGCAACCGGGAGCGTTGCAATTAGGCGTTCCTCACAACTATAATCCATCATCTGTGGGGGCAAACGGTGGATTATTTGGTGCCCCTCAGTCTCAACCTAACCCTTTTGCTACTGGAATGATGGGTGGTATGGGTATGAACCAACAGCAGCAGATGATGATGCAAAATGGACAGATGGCTCCTCCAAGTGAAATGGAAATTATGATGGCTTTGATGCGTTCTGTTGCACCTATTGACAGGTTTGTAGCCGGTGCACAGATGATGACCATGGTTAGTATGCTCAATGACTTAGTTAGTTTCTCTGTTTTAGAAATTATGAAGAATGCTGTGTTTGTTATCAATGAAGACGAGGGTACAATGAAACTAGATGTCACCAGTTTACCCCAGAATCTTCAAACTATGAGTGCAGAAAATGTCACAGGTCAATTCAATTCCTTACAAATGGCAAGCCAGCAGATAATGGCTATGGCTCAGAACTCTATGATGGGTGGTGCACTTGAAGCAGCAATGGCTGACCCCGGTATGATGAGTAAAATTGGCGGTGGGATGGGAAGTTTCGCTAAATCAATGATTGGAGGTAGATAATAATGCAACAAGATAGAATGCCCGCTTTTTACAGAGGCTTTGCAAACACGACAATGGATGTGTTTAGTCCAGTAAAGACAGTTATTATTGATATGATAATGGTTCAGTTAATCACTGTCATGGTCACAATCTGTCTTATTTTGATTACTTCGACTTCTACTATGGATAGTGACCAAATCGCATGGATGATGGGAGGGCTACTGTTCTCAGTATTGATGAGCAGTGCCGTCTATTCTCGTATATCTTCGATATGAGGTCCCCATTTATTGAGTGGACATCGACTTGATGTCAGCGTAGTCTTGACTTTCATCTGACAACCGCATTCTGTGCACCTGTGAGAACGCTTATCCCAGTGTTCACAGCCTTGACATGTACTCATTCTCAATTGCTTTACTTCCTCTGGGACAAATCTTCTTTTGAAAACATCTCTTGTAGCCCTTGCAAGGTCTTTTGCAGTATCTATAGAAACGGGTACACCCATTATTTTAGGCTTTGAACGGGGTAACCTCATCACCTTTCCGCTATCCTTATTCTACAAAAGGGTTATTCAAGTTAATTACTTCCCCCCAGCATGGCGGGTGAGCGTCAGACTAAGCGTTCCTGTCCTTTTTGTCAACACGAAGACCGTGATGAACTAGAAAGGCAGGTCATTGACGGTGAAATTTCTGGCCGTGATATAGACAAAGAGTTTGGTTGGAGAGCCAATACTACAGAACGTCACATGAAGAACCACGTAGGAGACTATCACGCCGACTCAAACTACTCTTGCGTCGTCTGTACGGACGATAATCGCAGCATGTTTGAAGTGGGTTACTTTGAAGGCGAGTTGACCAGTGAAAAAATAGCCAAAGAATTGGGTTGTTCTGAGCAAACTGTGTTTAGGCACATGAAACATCACTTCCAACCTCTTGTCAAAAAGAGTGCCACTGCTATTGTAAGCGTAAAGGTTGGAGAAGAAGTAGACATTTTACGAGATAATGTGCAATCCCTTAATCACAAAATGCACCAATTCATGAATGAAACCAGTATCCATGATGACGGCGTTATCTCGGACATGGTCAAATTACACAAAGAAGTAAGGGAAACACTGAAAGATTTAACTCGTTACCAAGAACAGTGGTCGCAACCGGATAAGAGAGTGGCCGCTAATACTATCAACGTACTCAAATTAGAACTAGGTAAGGAAAGTCCAGAAACATGGAAGAGGATTAAGGCGAAACTTATGTCACAAGACGGTGAAGAATTAACACAAGATATACTGGATGTGATTTAATGCCAAGTGGTATGGGTGGAATGGGGACTGGTAGCGATACCAGAATGTATGCACCCCGTAGCGAATCAACAAACATGTATTCTGGTGATGATAATTACCGACATGGTATTGGTGACCCCAAGGCTATGGAAGAATATAGAGACAAAAAGCAGAAAGAAAAGGAATCTGCAAAAAGTCTTAATGATTTACCTCATTTGAAGGTTGAAATTGATAAGCCAGACATGCCAATGATGCCACCTATGCCTCCTCCCCCTTCAGATATGGGTCCTCCGATTATGGATGATGACAATGAGAATGCTGTGGGTGCAGAAGTTAGTCAGATGACAGGGATGCCCGACATGGGTAATCTCAGTATGGCCAATGCATCTGGACTTGTACCAAGTGGTAGTGGTCAATTAGTCGCAATGAGTGAACCTATGGACCTTGCTTGGAGACTTTTGAAGAAAGAAGGTGAGCCTTGGCATCAAAAACCGTTTGATAGTGAAATGCGTGAGAAAGAAAAACTTACACAAACCCACGCTAAACTAAGCGAATCTTCTTTACCTAGAAGTAAAAAGAAAACGGGACTTGACAGAGCACACTTGTCGGTGCATTATGGTCACAGAGGTAAGGGTAAAATCCGACCACTGACATTAGAGCCAGAAAAATATGCACAATATCAAGGTCAAAGGCAGCAAAGAGCATTATCCGGTAATATTTCTTTGCCAAAAAGTTTGCTAGGGAGAGCACCTTCTGGTGAAAGGGATACAAGACAACCATCAGAATCTCCTCCTACAAAGCAATTGCAGATTAAAGAGCCAACAGTAAGGGCACCAAAAGGTCCCCCGAAGATTAAAGACATGACTATTAAGTCAATGCAAGATGATATTGGAGATATCAGAAAGAAAATGAATTATATGGAATTCAATCAATTGAGAAGACTACTCAGAAGATTACAATCAAAAGTCAAAGATAGAGAACAGTCACTCAAAGCCCACGCTGACCCCGGAGAAATTAACGAAGTAGGACACAGAGATGGGGGCACGACAAATCCTCAAGGTGCTACTGAAAATATAGAAACAGAGGAAGTAAAAAGCGAGAACAGCGGAAGAATGTTTGTTGCACCGGGTAGTGGGAGGACTGCCTGATGTTTCGTTATGCCCCAATAAAAAAAATTGAACGCTGGGGCAATATCGATTTATTTAGAGATGTGATTAAAAAATCGTTTGGCAGATTCTTTTATGACGAAGAAACAGGCAAACTCGTACCCATCAGTTTCAATATAGGAGATGAACATCACAATAAAGAGGATGGGACTGACCATTCTCCAGTGGGTTTTGACCCTCGTACTAATGAAGTAACTGATGAATGGGGCAGGCATCCTATAGACGCCCTTGCCGATGAAGTTGCTAGATTATACGAGCGTAATACAGGTAAAAGAATGACAGAAGAATTTAAAATTGAAGTTATGGATGATATGATTTCAAATTATAATGATGAATTGACACAGGGTAAAGAGCCACATAAAAAAAGAGGTCATTATGATAATCATAGTAATGTAATGCAAGGTTTTACTCATCCTGAGCACAGAAGAAACCACCATGGGGAACATAAAAACTTTAAAGATTTTAGTCCCTTTAAACATTCAATTAGAAGTAAACCTAGTAATGAACACCCTTATGGTCATAAAGTAAACTATTTGAATCAAAAAGGCAATGTACTAGGTGGTGACCAAGGTGAATGGATTGATTCTGGCTTCTTGGCTTTAACTAAAGATAACATAGTAAAAACATTAGAAACAGCAAATCAAAGGGCTTTAAATGAAGGAGAGCCTCAGCCTTTTGCCAATTGGGATAAACAAAGTAACATAAAGAAATTTACTAAACACATAATACCTTTGCATTTACTTAGTGATAATAATATTATTTCTTTGAATAAAAACGAAGCAAACCAGTTGATTCAAAATAATATGTTTCCACATACGAAATTGGCAGGAAAAATAGGCCCTGATTTTCAAGTGCCTCAAACTGACCACATAGTCCAAGACCATCATTCTTCTCAAATTGTAAATTCTTTACCACACGAACTTTTTCTATCAAGTAGACGAAGTGGTGGTCCAAAACCTACTGTAGAAAATATAAGAAGAATAGCACAATTGATGAGAACTAATCATCCTTCGGATGATGTAATACAAAATATGTCTAATGAAGAATTGTATAATTTGTCAACTGTACCTGCGTTTAGACAAGGTATCGGAGGCATTGGTTATGATAATAAAGATAAAGATAGCAAAGGGGCTAGAAGACATGCAAAAGTGAGTGAAAAATTTGATGAAGAAAATTTAATTAATTTTTTAGATAAAGTTGGCGTAGATAGAAATTTGTACCTTTCAGCAAAACAAGATATACGCTATATCACTGATGCTGCCACAGCAAAAGGTGGTAATGCTGCTTCGAGAGACCAACTTGCTGCTCTACATGCTCTTCAACAGCATTTTGAAAATAACCCTGACCCAAGTAACCCCGATGCTTTTGCCATGGCTCAAGAAACAATGAGGAATTCTTTGAGGCAATTATCTCCAGAAGAACAAAATATAGCAGATGAAAACAGATTGCTTATTATGCGTATGATAAAAGAAAGAAATCCAGAAAGAGGGTTTCATGGTTCAAAAGAACATGAAATTACGGGTGAATTAAGATATTTTGCCCCTAGACATGAAAAGTCAGAACTCAGTCCTTTAATTAGAACACAAAGAAAAGTAGAGGACTTCAATAGTATACCTGACATATCAGAGCCAATTCCTGAGGCAAAGCCTCTGTCTGTTCCAACTACTCCTGCGCCTCCTCTGCCTTATTTACCACCACAATATTTACCACCATCTGACGAACCAGATGAATCGTGGAACGAGGCTGATGTCAAAACAGCATCAGAAAATACAATGCAAATAAATGCTGCTGATTCTATCAGAAAGCAGTTAGAGGGGACATTAGAAAAGATGCAGTATAACCGTGCTAAAAATAACAGAGAATTACTCAAATCATTACCTTCTACTGATATGGACTTGAATTCAATAAATGATGTAAGAGTCTTTTCACACCAGTTTGGTGTAGCAAATATGGATGTTCACGGTATTATGTCAAGCCAAGGTGATTGGACTAAGATAGCAAAGCAGTGGAACATGCCATTGCAAACAGTTGAAGCAATAAAATTAGCATTTGGAGGTATATAGATGGGAAGAGTTTTCGTAAAAGCAGAGGCGACACATGCGCCCCAATCTTTAATGTTTGATAGAGCAGGTGTACCTTTAATTACACCAAGTCCTTCTACTCCTTTAAAAGATAGTAAAGGCCCACTCAGTAGTCTTGGTGGAGGAATAGGTACTGCATTAGGAACAGGGTTAGCACTTACTGAACAGCATAGAGACTTTAATTCATTTTTAAATTCTTTAATTAGACAAGGTGTAGACTTTGGTAGACTAGGTCGAGGACTAGGTCGAGGTGCAGACAATTTGTTTGCTGAAAAACCTACACCGGAACAGTTGAGATTACAGCATAACAATATGCTGAGACAAAGGGCAATGGACAGATACCATACCAACAGACTTGTCGAAAGTATGCGTGATGCAGCAAGAAGTAAAGTCCAATCCCAACAAGAAGCACAAGGTCGTGTTAAAGATTATGAAAGGGGAAGAGGCGGTTATTTAGACAGTTTTGAAGAATTTGAAAACGAAGATTTCCTTAGAGCACTTGGGCAAGCAGGACCTTTGCCACCAGAGTATCAAGAAAGGTATGAAAAGTTGCGGAGTAAACTTGAAGAACAGGACAGGGAAGAAAAACTTTACCAACGAGCAAAAGACAGATTTGATACAAATCAAAATTATAAACAATTTCTAGAGAATAAAAAACAAGACGAAGAAGAGAAAAGGCGTCAACAAGAGGCAAAAGCGGCTCAATTACAGCCTAATTTACCAACAAATGTTGCTGCTGGACCTGCTGCCTCTGCTGCTGCTGCTGGTGCTGCTGGTGCTGCTGCTGGTGTTAATCTTAATAGGCCTGTACAACCTTTAAAATATAGTCCTGATGCTAGTAAAGAAATTGCTAGAGATGAAAACGGTGCTAACAAGTCTAATGCTACAATAACTCAAGCACATCTAGAAAATGATTTGAACATAGAAAATCATGAAGAATTTCAATCGCCAAAACGTCTAGGTGAAATTTAATGACAGAATCCGTGAAAGACTTGGTCCATCAAATGGACATGGAGATGTGTAAGAAGTCTTTCCGTTATTTTTTTGAAGATATATTGGATTTTGAATACTCAGACCACCATGGGCTCTGGAACAAAGGGTTAGACGAAAATCGATACTATTGTGTAAAAGCAAGTCGTGACCACGGTAAATCTGTATTTTTTATGAGTCATGCACTTTGGTTGGCTGCTTTCAAACCTAATACACACATCATGATTTTCTCTCACTCTTTAGAGCAGACTTTAGAACACATGCGTTTTATTCGTAATCTTATCGAAACCAATGACATACTAAAGCGATTAAAGCCACAAGGTCGCCCTTGGAATAAATCATACTTTGAGTTCACAAACAAAAGTCGTATCATGGCTAAGTCGGTTGGTGGTGCTACTCGTGGTTTTCACCCCGATGTAGTTGTATGCGACGATATCCTTTGGGGTACAACTGCCACTGAACTTCAAAGAGCGGCTGATTGGTTCTATACTGTCTTGTTACCTGTTCTTCACCACACTGGTAAACTAATGATGGTAGGTACTCCTTTCAGTTACAATGACTTGTATGCGGAACTAGAGCAGAAAGAAACCTTTACTGTAGAAACTTATCCTGCTATTTTATCAAATGGCAAACCACTTTGGCCTAACCGTTGGCCCCTTGATGCTCTCAAACAACGTGAGATATCTATGCCCGCTATCAAATTCGCTCGTGAGTATTTATGTGAACCTATTCACGATATGTCTAGTATGTTTCCAATGGATATTTTGGAACCATGTCGTGATGAAAATCTGGTTTTACTTGATAGGGCAGAAACTGAATTCGACGAAGAGGGTAGACCTGCTGGTGTATTCGGTCAACACTTTTTTGGCTGGGACCCAGCGATTGCATCTGACTCTAATGCTGACTATACAGCGATGATTGGTATGCGTATGCCCCCAGATGGTGAGGAAAAGCAAGTTATCTATGCCCTTAATGAAAAGGGATTATCAGGTGCTGCTCAAAAGAAACACATACTTTTAATCAATTCACGCTTTCAACCTGATTTGATTGAACTTGAGGGTAACAACTTTCAAAGAATGTTTGAAGCAGAACTCAGAGAAATGCGTGACGATATACCCATCAAGACATTTATGACTACAAGGCAAAGGAAAGAGAGTATGTTCATGTCTTTACTAATGGCTTTTGAACAGGGTAAGATACGCACACCTTGGGGTGACGAAAGAAGTAGAGAGTTCACCCGTAATCTTGAAACTCAATTGAATCGATTTGGTATGACAAAATCAGGTAAACTTGAATCTGTAGGTTCTCACGATGACTTGGCTATGGCTTTGGCATTATCGAATTGGGCTACAAAAGAATTCAAAGGTTCAGTGGTTCTACTTGATGATGTACTCCCCGGATTTGACAATTGGTTTGCTGAGAACCCAAGAGGTAAAGTAGCCGGTGCAGACTGGTTCATCGCATGAGAGGGAAATTAAATGTGGTCATCAATGAGTGTTGGCGATATTGACGCTGATATCGATATGGGTAACCACTTGCAATCAATAATTGCTTCAACACTTTCTGTTCACCCATTATTGAAGTCTAATGTTCAAGACGCCATGACTATTGCAAAGGGGGCTGTATTCTATACAGAGCCGATTGTTGTAGAAAGACCTGAGTTTGCTTTGAATGGTAAGGGATGGGTAGAAGCAAAGTTTGGAAAGTCTGCAGATGAGATAAAATCAGAACTTGCTAAAGCGCACGAATATGGACTTTTAGATGATGAGTTAGAACCGATTATAAAATCTATAGACACGTTACAGGAGATGGAATCTCAAGCAACTGTTGCTTCTATGGAATGGGCTGATGGTTATTATGAAGTCATGAAAGAACTTGGTCTTGGCGAAAGAACACTTAAGGCCTTAAGAATTCATGGCAATGTCAGGAAAAGCACACTTATCAGAGCCTGCAATGAGTGGCAAAGTGCTAATCAAATACTTAAGACTCTTGACGAATTCCAAGATGTTTGGGGAGAAGAAGAAACAACGGCTTGGAAAAGTGCTATGACACAAAAGCAAGATGCTAAGCAAATATGGAACAACACTCTTCATCAATATGATACTCTAAACAAAGAGCAAAAGAAATGGTTGAAAATGGCTTACGAGGAGTTGAATAAGTCTGGACCACTTACTGCTCGTATTATTGGTGAAAGAATGATTGACAAAGGTATCAAAAGAGTCAATGTGAATCGCCTTGCTAAATTACTAAAGATGTATGGGGAAGATGTAGGTATTACCAAATCGATGAAAAAATCAGAATACATAGCCGTGGGTGAATCTGAATTAATCATCAAAGATGTATGGCCTTATGCAGCATCAATCATAGATGAGCATGGTGTTTTCAAGATTAGTCAAAGAGGTGACCCTTCGGTTACTCTTGTTACAAAAGGAGATAGAGGCCGTATACACTGCAACCAACTATATAAACAGATTGGCTTTGGTAAGTTACAATTGAATAATAGGATGCAAAGGGGCGAGCCTATGGAACATAGAATAGAATTTTTGGAAGAAGATGTTTCTAAATTATTAGTTGGTTCTTTACCTTATATTGAGCAGAAGTCAGAAATAGCCAAGGCTATGTCCCTTTACATACTCGGTGAAGACGACGGTAACATTTTGAATAAAACTATGGAGGAAGAATGATGGCAGAAGAGAATCAAAGTAGAGTAGGAAGGGTTCTTAGTAACGTCGCTAATAGATTCCGTCGAAGAAAAACACCAGCACCACAAATGCCTCTTTGGACAACTGGTATACAAGAACCAGCACTTGTTCAAGGGATTACAATGCCAGCACTTTATTCAGTGGCCAGTGAAAATTTAATTCTTAGAACAGTTCTTACCACTTTGCAACAAGAGATATTTAGGCGTGGTTATTATTGGGAAAAGAAATTTCACAAAAAATGTATAGCCTGTGATAAAGAGTATCAACATGATGTAGACATTTGTGATGATTGTGGTAACCCTGAGTTAAAAGACCCTGACCCTAACGATTTGGTTTATCCAAAATGGCTCATTGACCAAAGGAATAGTATGGACCAGACCTTTATGGATGTCCTCAGAGAATTGGAGTATGACTTAAACGTTGTAGATGACGCATTTCTTATACTTGTCAAAGAATACTATGTTGACCCAGAAACGAATGAAATTGTATTTTATAGAATCAAAGAGATGATACGAGGTGACCCGATATTCATGCGTATTGTATCTGATAAGCGAGGCGTGAGAGGAGGTCGTTACAAGGTCTGTCCAATTCACCGTGATGTTGTTCGTTCTTTTATCGATGATGACAAAGTCTGTGATACTTGTGGACATGAACTCCTTGATGTTCACCACGTTAATACTGGTGGTTCTGGTAAAACTCAATACTATGTTGAAGGAGAAGTTGCACATGTCAGTAAGTATCATCCCGGTAAATTGTACGGAAGAAGCCCTGTATCTACACTTTGGCGACAAGCCATGACGCTTACAGCAATGGACAATTACATGTATACGGCTTACAGTAAGCGTAGAACTCCAAAAGGTTTGATTTCAGTTACTACTGATAACTTAGAATCAATGAAGTCTTTCTTTAAAACAATGGACGAGAAGTTAGAGCGTGACCCTCACTACATTCCAAAGATAGGTATTGAATCTAATACAGGTCGTGGTGGTGTAAATTGGGTAAAGTTCATGGATACCTTGGAAGAAATGCAGTATATTACTGTCCGTGATGAGATAAGACAAAGGATTGCTTCTTTCTATGGAGTATCTAATGTATTTATGATGGACACTGGTAAATCTGGTGGACTGAATAATGAGGGTATGCAAATCCTAGTTACCAATCGTGCTGTAGAATTCGGTCACAAAGTATACACTGAGCAATTGTTCCCAAGACTGATGGAACAAATGGATGTAAAAGATTGGTCTTTGACACTGTATCCAAACGAAGAAGAAGATGAAGTTACCCGACTACGCCGTGATGAGATGGAAGTCAATATTGCTCAACGTATGGCACAACTTGGCTTCAAACCAGAGTTAGTAGAAGAGGGTAACAGAGATGTAAGATTCATTTACAAACCTCCAGACCCAATGCAACAAGGTATGCAACAACCCGGTATGCCTCCGGGCATGGGAGGCGGTATGCCTCCGGGCGGTATGCCTCCGGGCATGGGTGGAGGAGGTCCTTCTCCAGTGGCCAATCCGGGACAGTTACCCGGACGTAATATTCCTCCACAATTAGCAGGCGTAATGGGAGGTCAGGCTAGTGGTGCGACGAGAGGACAAATTGGTTCTCAACCCGGAGGAGAGGGGATGGGCATAAGAACACCAAGAGGACCTGCAGCCCCACAAAGAAGAGGTAGCATGGGAGCCGGTTCACCTATGTCAAGTGTGCAACAAAGAGGCACCCCCAGAGGACCTATGGAACAAGTAGCAGAGAATTTACTCAATATCCGTCGTTTGAAGGGTGCTTGAGGACAAGATTAAAGATGAGTAAAGTGGTGGGGCTTGCATGGACCTGTTGAAATTAGACCCAATGGCCAGAAAAATGAGAACCCATATTGACGAATTTTACAAGGCTTTAGAGCATAATGATTCTATGTCTGCAAGAAGCAACATCAATGAAATTATCAAGTATGCCGATTACCTTGCAAAAGATGTAGAAAGCATGGTTACTAAAGCAGAAAACTCAATCGGTGTCAATGATATGTATGCTGGCGGTACACCTGTTATGAAATTTAACACCATTGAAAAGGTACACAAACCCTCTGATGCAGTCCTTCCCGGAACTATTCGCACAAACAGAATCGGAAGTATCATGCGAAAGCAAGGTAACCGAACATTGTAAGGTGATATTGTGTCCAAAGAGGGGGAGACAAATGTTGCTGAAAAACTAATGGGGGCACTCATTAGTAAAATGGAAACTATGGATAGTGACCTTCAAAGTCTAAAAGGAGAAAACGCTTCTTTGAGAAAGGCTTTGGAAAACCCTGCTGTCTTACTTAAAAGAGCAGGGTTTGTTGCTGCTCGTAATAATATGCCAGAAGATGTTTTCCCTGATGAGTTTAGAGGCTCTGATATTTTGAAGGGAGATAATCTAAATGGTATGAACCTTCCTCGCACCAACGAAGAATTCCACAACATGGAGTGGGCTGACATTCACGCTTTAGCAGAACAAGCAAAAAGTACAGGTGCCATTGGTAACGAACTAGGCATGGAGTGATAACATGAAACCAAGATTTGAAGAAACAAGCACAGAATACAAACAACTTTTACAGAAAGCCATTGAATTAGAAGATTTGATTGCTAAGAAAGAAAAAGAGGGAAGCATGCCAGATTACACTGGTCAAGAAGCAGGTGCTACTGTAGGCTACCATCGATTAGAAACTCAACCCGGTAAAGTTCCAAATGCTTTTTACAACACAAACAATGTAACACTTAGCGATGTTGAAGATGTACCTAACAAAGGTGCAACAATGGAAAACAGTAACGTGTTAGATAAGAACCCACACTATCCTACAGCCTTTAGCACCACTGGTGCTTTGGAAAATTTTGCTGGTGAGAAAGGCACACCAGTCCAAAAATCTCTAGGTGGCGATATTGAAAAATTCCGTCTACAAGAACTCAAAAAGAAAATAGACGTACTTTCCAGCCGCATACTATAAGCGGCTGGTGATGATTTTGATAGAGACTCCTGTCAATATACTTGAGAGGAAAAGAGACGTTTTTATCAAATCAATCGCAGATGGCGTAGGTTTGTCAGAAGCCGCTCAAGAATATTTGTTTGCTTATGGTATAGTTCAAAAAGCAGATTTGTTTTTTACACCTGTTCCAAGTGAGTATAATTTATTGTCTATTGCAAAGCAACTTGAAGAACCTCAAGAAGTTTTAGAACCACCAGTTTATACTAATGAAGCCTTAGTTCCAATGCCATTTCAGCCTAAAGAATTCGCAACTAATCCAGAGTTGAATCCTTTAATTCAGAACATAGGCCAACAATCTCCCCTTTTTGCTACTTACGGACCAATAGATAAAATGACTAATGCTATTTTGACAGGTACTTTACCAGAACCATCTTTACCAATTGACCCTGAAACAGGTACTCACTATACTCCTGATAAATTCGACCATTTAAGAAGAATTAAAATTCATGAACATGCTAAAAGAAAACAAAGGGCTTCAGGGGGTTCTAAAAATTTATTTTTCAACAATCGATATGGGGTAGGAGAGAATTATAATGAATCAGATTCTCCTCACCAGAGATATGAAACTCATTTTGAAAACTGGAAATCTTTTTCAGGAAAAGAAGGAGAGGATGAACAGTCCTTGAGAGAAGAGCATAGGAAACTATTGGCTCAAAATCTAATGGACAAAAATTACAAATTAGACTTAGTAGATTACCTATTAGGGTTAGAGTATGAACCTCCTAATATTAGACAACAATTAAAACAAGCGTTCTTCGATAAATATTATCTTACAGATACTAACGATAAAATAAGAAATTTTCAACATTCTGATTACAAGCATCACGAGCCTCTTATTGATAGTGATTACACAGATATTTCTATGCAAAGAATGATGCTTAATTTAAGGGAAAGGGGTTCTAAACTAAGTGAATTTTTGGGTAGACCTGAGCAACATAGACATCATAATGCAAAATTCTTTTCAGAGCATATCCCTGAAAATTATTTTGGAGCCAAGCCTAATCTAGTTTATGAAGTCCTTAGCAGATTTGGAAATACTAATTATGATAAAATGAGAAACCACGCAGTCAAAATGTTAGAACCAGAAAAGTATGAGCGTTATAACGAATTGATTGAATTGAAAAAAGAAGCAGATTTAGATAGAAATAAAAGACTAAATCCGAATTTAATGGAGGAATTAATAGAACTTCAATCCGCCGTCGGTAACAAAGATATGCCGAAATTTGTTGGAGGTAAGTATGTTATGGAAACAAAGCCTGCAGGAAAGGGGTTTACAAAAACAAACTTAACAAGAAGTGGCTTGCTTTATTTGTTAAACGTCAATCCTGAAAATAACATTTTTTTCCCTCCGGGAGAAAACCCTCTCTTTCCTAACATGACTTTAGAAGATGTGCCTTTTTCAAAACAAGAAATTGAAAATTTTACTCACTTATTAGAACAACATAGGCAAGATAGGTATTCTCACGTAACTGCAAGAACAACAGAAGCACCTTTTACAAATACCCGTTTACATATTGATGATAAAAATGAAAATTATATGATGGGAGAGGAAAGAGGCATTTCTTCTCATCACTCAGATATTTATGACAATAGTCCGGGTTTAGACTTACATCACAGTTCTTTTATTCACATATTGCATGAGTTAACTAAATTGAAGTTTGCTCTAAGAGAACAACAAGAAGGTATGGCTAAAAGTTCTAGTAGTTATTTTGGTGAAAGTATCATTACTCCTCACCCTGCTAATTCAAATCGATTTGTAAAATTGTTTATGCCTCATGTTCATACAGAGGCTTTATTTGGACCTATGTCTTTACCAGAAAGAGAAATTTCAATGAGGCCAAGAAAAGGAGGAGGTTACGATTCAAGTAAGTCACCTGTAAGGGCAGATTTAGCAAGAAGGGTATATGAGGAATTAGAAGGTAGGAGAAAAACGAAAATAAGAGGAGGCTTTACTCCTTCAAATATTTATGGTAATTCTAGGCATTATCAGAGCAGAGTAAAGGCTGGTAAAAAAGGTATATCTCCTAACAAAAAACATCATGTTGATGGAGAGTTTGCAAATCAACAGTTGGAGGAATTGAAATCTTCTTACTCTGAACCATTTACAAGTCATGACATATCCAGATATGAAGAGGTCCCAAAACTAGATAAAAATGGAAAAATACAAAGAGACCCCAACGGTAATGTAAAAATGGTTGAAAAAAGAATGTTTAATTTACCAAACCCAGTACAAAAGGTTCTTCGTAATATTACAGGTCAGGGAGAAGACGTAATACCCTCTGACTTAGACGTAGTGTTGAATAAAGTGAATCAAGGAACTCAAGGTATACACAGAAGTCATGTTGGTAAAAAGGGTAAGTTACATTTGATTGCTTCGATGATAAATGCTGGCAGTGCACCCGGTAACCCTTTGGACATTGGTCAAGGCAATACATTAGATATGACTGACCCGAATAATTTAATTCATGCTACAGATTTACCACTTGTTCATACCTTCTTGACGCAAAAAAAGGGCGTATTTAGAGAAGGCATGGTTCACGAAGAGATTGAAGATTTAAATAAAAAGGAATCAGAACTACTTGGTAAATATCACAACATAACCAAAGTTTTGCTACCAGAAATAAAAGAAAATCATCAACAATTAAAAACAGAATTTACTCAAAAAGAATATGATAGTTTGCAAG
>Ga0208919_1001194_pt1 | contig 15385 bp, 19 predicted proteins | sample 4_EtaG_FD_184076 | JGI IMG/M metagenome (GOLD analysis project Ga0208919, IMG submission 184076) | Marine viral communities from the Subarctic Pacific Ocean - 4_ETSP_OMZ_AT15127 metaG (SPAdes) (version 3) | ecosystem: Environmental > Aquatic > Marine > Oceanic | place: Pacific Ocean | collected...
GGGGGGGGGGGGGGGGTTCAAGCTCACTTGTGGTTCATCTTCTTTTCAACGACTACTAAAAACCCATCATCTTTGTGGGGTTTATCATGGCCTTCGTCGTGGTGTCCTTCCTCGTCGTGGCTGCTGAAAACGTAATCGCGGGCTGAATCTAGATAATCCGTGGCCAGTGTTATCTTTTTTTTAATCCACTCTTCCTGCAAATGCTCCGTAGAGCACCCGGACAAGTGCTGCAGCAACTGCTCTGCGTTCTGTTGCAGATTCTTGAGTTGGTGCATCACCATCTTATGGCCGTCGTGGACTTTGCCCCCCTTAGCTTCAGGGGAATCCACGGGGACCATATTGTCGTCGTTATCGTAATTCATCATTAACCCTCTTTCATCTGCTCTACAGACTGAGCCTTCATCCGATCAAACGCTTTTCTAGCTACAAGCGCGCGCTCATCACCTTGGGGAAACTGCGCGTCCCGCAAAAACTTAGCCAAGAAGTCCATGCGCCTGCGGTCAAGGGGACTGGAGGGGTCATAGGCGTAGCGTGCAAATTCCACAAAAGCTCCCCGCAGGTATTCCATTCCCCCCGGTTCCCCAATAGTGTCTGCAGCAAAAGATTTGATCTCTTCCGCACTTGGTGTGTCTTCTTGTTCTAGTTCAGCATCAACATCGACGGGTTCTTCGGGGAGCGTGGGAGGTTGTGTCACCGGAAGTTCATCTACGGCTTCGGCTTCCACCATCGGGGGGTCTTCGGGTCCTTCGGCCAATTCGACCAAAAGATCTGGGTCATCCGTGGGTTCCGGTAAGGCCTCAGGGTCTCTTGCAGAGAGTGCTCCTCTTTGGGGGGCACCCGTCGCGGCTGCTATAAGCTCCGCGCGCGGCTCTTCTTCCTCTACAGGCTGGAGAGCCTGCTGCAGTTGGTCAAATACATCTTTTTCGTCGAGTTCCCTCTGAATTTTTTTAAGTTCCTCGTCAGATGCAGGCTCGTCCTCCGGTGGGGAGGGTTCTTTTTCGGGGTCTTTACGCTCCCGCTTAGGTAAAGCGGGGTCTTTAACGACGTCGCCAACATCGGGCGGCGAAGACTCCGCTTTATCTTCCGGGGGTCGAGATTTAGCCCGTTTGGTCGCTGGTGTTGCGCGTCTGGATGTGTCTGTTGTCTCGGCGCGGCCCTCGGCTTGGGCTTTCTTATCCCGTTCAAGCCGTTGAGTTTCCGTGATATCCGCCGCAACATCTTTACTCTCTTTAACTGGCTTGTCTGGAACTTCTTCTCGCTCCTTAACTTGCTCAGGTTCGGGTAGCGCGTCCCCAACAGGATCGCTATCCTTTATCAGCTCGGGGTTCCGTACGTCATCATCTAAGCCGCGGGCGGCTCCGGGGCCTAGCTTATCAATCTCTGCTTCTACGCGCGCAGTCGCCTCTTTCTGCTGATAAATATCAAAGGGTACGAGACCAAATAATCCATCGCGGCCTCGGGAGAATTCCCCCTGCACCCGGCGTCTGTCTAATTCTTGTTGCAACTCCGCGGCATTTCTAAAATGAACCGTACGTGCCGGATACTCGCGCTCCGTATAAGTTACATTGCCCTCGGCATCTTTCTCTACATATACCACTTTGCCCTCTGCGGGGGCGTGGAACTTCCCGCCGCCTTTGCCCTGTGCAGGGTCATACCCCTTTGGCGGGTCAGGGACGGTTACAAAAAACTGAGGGCTTACGCGGACTGTCGTCTTTGACTGGTCAAAGTCGTACCCCTCTTTATTGGTGAGCATGTCATAGTGCATCTTCTCCACAGGGAGAAGGCGATCGTACTCACTCCTCTGAATCGGCACAGGTAGCTGTCTAGGCATCGTATTAGCGCGTTAAAAAAATCCCGAACCCCGAAGGGATACTCAGGGTTCGGGATTTATGGTTGGGATTGCGGGTGGGATTAGGTTGCAGGAACGATATCCTTGAAGTCAGCGATTTCAGTCATGGCCAAGAGAACCACAAGTTGCCCCGCAGTCAGTTCTTGCAACTCGTCCCCGTTAGTAGAGGGGTCAAAGGTAAGTATCACAGATTGGTCAGAAGCAGTTACAACATCAATTTCACCAAAAGTATTGATCTCAGCTCCTAATGGATTGACTACGGCCGTTTTTGACTTAACGGACACGGCCTCAATGTAACCATTTTTGACTCCGGTTCTGCCTAAAAAAGCATTACAAGTTGTAATGCCCGCAAATGCTTCTGTAACAACAAACATCGCCTTGGTAAGAATGGAGTTAGCAGGGATGGCTCCCAGCGTAATTTCCTCGTCAGTGTCGTCAACTCCTTGAGCTACTAACTCTGCGTTATCGTAGTTAATTACCCAAGCATGGGTAAACCCCAACCCAAGAAGGGCGGCGGGGACTTGCTGAACTTGGGAAGATGCGTCTGAATCTTTGTTTATAATCGCAACCGCATCGTTAACGGCAACGGCTACATTCTTCTGTAGCGTGGTGGTATCATCTAAAGTAGGCATGATCGTATAGTGGGTTATGCGCGGGGCGGCAGTATTAAGCTACCGCCCCGCACAAGTTATGAACCTACGCAGCAGGTGTGGTGCTGTCGCGCTTGAAGAGGATGACAAATCCGCAGTCAGTCTTGATAGGCTTGGAAGCGCTAGCAAGAATTCCACGGAAGTATCCGAGCGTCCCGTCTGGATTGGCTACGTTATCCTTGTTGTTGGTCCACGAAAATTTTCCGCGATAATTAACAGGATCGAACGTAACTCCGTTCCCACCAGTGAAGGGGTTAGGAATCTGAGACTCCATAACTTCTGGGTGGATGACGTAGGCAGCTTCGTAGCCAGCAGTGTCGTAAGACGCATTGATAGTAGTCAACTGACCAGAAGCAACCACGTATGGCATTTGGCGTGTGGCAGTTCCGTCATCAGCGATGGTGAACCGTGGGGCGAGGTCGTCAATCAAGTGGTAGAAACCGCGGAAGGACTTCTCAACACCAAGGGGTGCGATCAGGTCGCTGACCTTCGCATTGTTATAGCGAACGTCGTCACGGAATCCTGCTTCAGTCTGAAGCTGGTAAGACGCCTCGGAGGACATAACCGCCGCGAATACGGGCCGACCGTTTTCACGACCGTAAGCATTGTTGCCAGCGCCTTTGCGAACAAGATTGAAGTAAATCTTATCCATGATGGCGTTGGAAATGTTAGCCATTGACTCGCTGACGTTGGTGGTCTCGGAGGCGTTCGTGGAGTTCTCCACGTTAATGGAGGTGGAAGCGGTTCCGCTGGCAATCGAAAGGCCCTCGAAACTCTCGTCGGCGGTGGTGCCGCCGTCGCCAGAATCAACACCAGTGGTACTCTTGATCGTGGTTCCGGTGGTCTCGCAAAGAACGAGGTTTCCAGCAAGCCGCTCAAACTCGTCGCGGTAGCGGTTTTCCCAAGTGTAACGGGTAGCTTCGGTCATGCGATCCATGATCGCCCGAAGCTGCTCAGTACGATGGGCAGCAAAACGGAGGTCTTCCGTTGACAGTCTAGGAGACTCAATGATGGTCCTCTGAATGCTGTATTGCTTGAGCTGCTTCGCAAACGCGACGTTAGACCGCTCATCGGTAGATGCGTGCGTGCCTGAGGCACCACCTACGTTCTCGGCGGAATCCTTGAGGCCCTGTCCGAGAGTGTTGGTGAATGCGTTGGCACCCAGTTCATTACCCATGTCGCTCCAAGTTACACCATGAGCACTCGCTGTGGTGTGGGGGATGGCGCGGTCATAGATAAGGGTAGTCTGTGTGTAACCCATACCGTCTGCAAAAGAGGTTTGCTTGATGAGATCCATCCAAGGAGACGTATGGAGAGTACGAGAGTAGATGTCCTGACCGATGCGATTTGCCTCCTCGGTAAGGACGGTGTTAATTAGGTCGATACCGGCGAACGCGCTAGCATCAGAAGTGTTGTTAATGAGAGCCATTGTAAAATGAGAGTTGTGCCCCCACGATGTGCGGGTGCTGAATTAAAAAAGTTTTCGGGCGAAGGCGGAAGTAGAACTATTTATGGCAGAGCAGCCGGGGCCTATCTATGTGGGTGAGACAACGCTCGTTTTTACTCAGCAGCTTGTAGAACTATTTTATGGCTAGAGCAACCAGCTACGTTGTGGGTCTATATAAACGTAAACCCACCTATTTGTCAACCTAGTAATTTTATGGGTCTTAACCCATACCCGCGAAGGCGGCATTAACCGACTCTTCAAAGGTCATGTTATCTCGGGTCCGTCCTGCGGCTGCTGCTGGAGTAACTGCAGAACCACTGGACACCGTGGGTTCGGCTCCTTCGTACTCCGCTAGGCGGTCGGTAAGCATCTCAACTTCTTTTCGCATGGATGCGTATTCTTTCACCACTGTAGGTAGAATCTGGGACGCGATAGCGTTGTAGGCGTGATCGACGGGGTGAATCGTCGAGGGGTCTGAGTTAGATGCGGCTTCCGTAGCGGCTGACATATCAAACCCTTCAAGCGCTTTGAGAAATGGCAATTTTTCTGTAACCCGGTCCCCGACTTCGGATGCTACTTGCTTGCGAATCGCAGCTTGTTCCACAAGTTTCCTTTTTTCGAGCCTTTCATCCGATTCTTTTGCCTCAGCCACCGCTTGTTCAACATCTTCGTACATAGCAGACCTTACTGCCATGATGGGCTCTACGTTTTCAATTACACGGTAAATGCGTGACTTGTCTCTGTCACTAGCAAGACTCATCAAATCTTCTAAGGCTTTATCCTGCTCTCCTTCGTCTTCCATCGCTACAGCATCAATCAGGGCTTCAGCATCAATCCCATATTTTTCAGCTATCTCTTCAGTCTGGTCTAGTAGACTTTGTAGGGGCTCGGTGACGCGTTGTTTATACGCGTCTGTTTCTTCCAGATTAGTGAACATTTTTTCCTGCTCATACTGGGCGAGCTTTTCCTGCATCGCTTTGGGGTCCTCCGACTCATTGATCGCCGTCAGCTCCTTGATTTGGGCTTCGTGCTCAATGTTTTTCTGCCGCAAGGTTTCTAGTTCAGATGAACTGTTTTTAAGCTCTTCTTTGAGCTGCTTGAACCTATTAGCCGCTTTGGGAGTCCAATCATCCCCAACATCCTCACTCAACTGGTCGAGGGGGGCTACATCTGACTCTTCTGAATTTTTTTCGGCTTCGGGGGGCGCTTCTGCTTCGGGTGCGGGCTCCGGTTCTGGTTCTGGTTCTGGTTCCGGTTCTGGTTCCGGTTCTGGGATCGCTTCCGCGGCATTGTCCATCTTTGACAAAGCCTGCTCTAGCGCGTCAGTAAAGCTAACCCCACTATCTGCGGGCTCGGGTAGGGCTTCAACCGCAGACTCTGGTGTAGGTTCGGCGGCTTCGGTGGTCTCTGGTGCTGGGGCAGCGTCTTCGCTCATGGCTCAATGTGGGTCCACTCATTAGGAGTGGGGGTACTGGATTTGGTATCGTGGATCTTTGTTAACTTTTCTAAATCATTGAAAGCGTCTCGGTATCCCGCGTACCACGCGTGGCGGATACTATTATGATCCCCATCCTGCAAAGTATTGAAAGAAGGTCCAGCTATTTCTTTAAGAACAGCTACTGCTCTCTGGAAAGTCTCCGTCTGCAATATACCTTGCAGTTCTTTTACCGCCGCCATATCTCCGTACCAGTGCTCTACGGGTATGGGGGGAGTTATGTGTTTAGCCATCTGAAGAAATTTTTTCTCTTTCTTCCACAAGCATCGCCTTGGCCAATATGGCATAATTAACGATGTCGTGGCAGGCGTCTTCTACACTCTCGTCGGGCACCTGTAACTCTTTATCGTTAACAAACGAGCGAATTCTTTGAATCTTATCCAACACACGCATCAAGAGGCCGTGTACGGGGTGGATTCCTATTACTACACTGCTTTTGAAATTAGCGAACGGGTCCACGGCATCTTTGCCCCCCGTGTAGTCAGAATTTTTCGTTCGCATGATGTCCTTGCATTCCTTGCAAGTCTCATCATGTAGCTGGAGGAGTTCTTTAGAATTCACTATTTTCGCGGAACTCTAGGGCAGCTTTGGCATCACGCAAAGCTATTTCTTGCTCATGCTTCTTCTGTTTAATGGCCATATCCAGCTCCGCTTTCTCCTGCGCGATCCTCATCTTGACCTGATGCTCCATCATCTTGGGGTCTTGCTGCTGTTGGGGTTGGGCTTCTTCTCCCTCGGCCTCGGCCTGCTGCGCTTGGTCTCGTTGAATTTTTTGGATGGCTTTGGCGGTATTGTTAATCGCCTCCTCGGTAAACTGGAGTATCTGGTTGGTCTGCCCGACAATCCCTTCAAGGGCGGGGTCTCCCCCGGCAAATTGGACGGTTTGGCTGATATGCTCATAGAAAGCTTGTAACGTAGGCATCGCCTGCATCGGATCGGCTTCACCTGTGTTTAGCTGCTCGATAAGTTGGGCGAGTGCTGGAACGTGTATCTCCAGATGCGTTCCATGTAGTTCATTACCAACAACCGGGACCGCTTGGCCCGCCATCAGCTGTTGGTTTTCAAAGTAAGCAATCTTGATATCAATCGAGGGGCGCTTCTCGATGTCCGCGGGCACATACCGGTCGGCTAAGTCGTGGCCTACTCTGGTAGATACAATGTCGCGGGTCAGGTTTCGTCGGCCTACATCATCGAACTGCCCACTGATTCCCTGTAGCTCTCGCAGGGCTACCATCCGGTTGGCGTGGCTACCATTTCCAATAGATCTTACCGCCTTGGTGCGGGCGACATCCAATGTTTTGATAAACTCTTCTGGCACCCCGCGCGCTTCGCACCGCTCATAGAAATCCTTGATTGCAGTGTCGGGTCTCTTGGTGGTGACAACGCGACGTACCACCTCCCGCAGCAGCCTATTCCAACTAGCGTAGAACAGGTTCAGGCTAGCGCCGGATAGTCTGGTAGTGACATCCATGTCAGCGACCACCTGCATCTGATTCCTGTACGGTGAACCCTGATCCGGTCCATATGTACTCACGGTGTCAGTATTTAACTGCAACTGCTGGGTGAGGTCCTGCAGAGCGGGCTGGACAGCCGTGCCAAGATTCGGGATGGCCTTCTCAACAATGTTTACATTCGGACTGAGTACGGCGTACGCGCCATAGTAGGTGAATTGCAGCTCGTCCAGAGACCTTTGAGTTTCGGGTTGGATCATCACCGCAGACGCGAGCATAGCTCCGTCAATCTGCTGGCAACGCAGTCGGTTACTGGTCTGTACGTGGGCGAAGATGCGTTGGCCTAGGCCACGAATCGAATGGTATGTGCCGTTGCTGCCGACGCCATAGGTGAACATCACGTATGCCTGCTCGGCTTTTTCGTATCTAGAAACTTTCTTATACAGGAAATCCTTTGGGCTATCCTCTGCGGAAATGTAGTGGCTGACGCTGCCGTCCATCTCCTTAACCCAATAGTGCAAAACCCGCACGGTAGGGTTCTGGATGCCCGTGTACAGGTCGTTGTTCTTCATCTCGGCCTGCATTTTCTCGTAGTCGTAACTACCAGAATCCCTGCTTGTGGTCGTGGCGTTCTTGGTGATGACGCGCTTTACCTCTTCCACGTTCCAACCAACCTTGGTTGCCGCATCAGGGTTCTTGATGTAAGAATAAAGTTCGTGCAGCAGGTAATTGCGTCGCCCGATTGCGATATCAATGCACTCCTCGTTCGCAGGGGTTTGCCTCGGAATAACAATATCCGTAAATCCCCCAACACGGAATCGCCAGTCATCGGGAGAGTCAAAGTAAGCTACGGCTACGCCATGCTTGATAAAAGTCGTGCACAGCCGGAGGTAGGCATTGTGGAACTCGGGCCAGTTCCGCATCAAATGCGTCAGCTCTTCCGCGACGATTTCTTCCGACGGTTTGATTTCACTCGCTTCTCCCTGCGTACCTCGTACCTCGACAAATCTTTCCAAAGAAGAGTAAAGGTCAACATAAGCAGACAGAGCCACATCCAAGAGTCGTTGGGCATCGCCAAAATTTAGGTTTGTTTTGAGCTGTTGCCCACTCGTAGCTAGTCCAGCCGAGTTGTATGGGGCGGCTCCGTCGAACATCGCATCAACCCTAGCGCGATTTACTGCGGACCTCTCATCTGCTTTCAACAGAGTATTAAAAATACCCACGGCGCTTTTTACGTCTTTGAGGCGGGTAGCTACAGGTTTCCCTTTTTCAGTCAGGGAGCCCAGATCCAACCCGTCGATGTCCAGTGGGCGTTCGCTCATCGTTTATGTGATAGCCTTTTGGTGGTTAATAGTCAATTATGTAAATATCTACACAGGTTATGATAGACGACCCGAGTATAACAGTCATCAGTCTGGTAACCGCGGTATCAATCTTGTGGTTATCACTGAAAATTCTGGACTTGTAACAACCCGAGCGATAAAACGCTTGGGACATGAAAACCAAACTAATTCTGATTGGTGCCGGGTGCGTCGGACTTATGACCTCCTGTTCCACAATGGATTTGGGCGGATCGGTGCCATTGCCGTTCACTGAGCCTTCAACATCGGCTCAACTGGACCTCAATCTCCGACCCATGCCCCCGCGGTTCTGCATCGGAGTTGACCTCGTTCCTACTGAGGAAGATTCCGCTGCGGAGAGCGAGACAGCAAAATAGGGCTCAAGCGTGGGGTTTTAGCCCTATTTCATTCGACTGTCCATCGGCCAGAGGCCAGTCGGCCCCACGCTTTTCATGTCGATTTTACAGTCTTTTTTCGACACATCCGTGTAACGTGTCGTGCCAATCAAGGTTTTCACGGGGGTGGGTTGGGGGAACCTTTTACGGTTTATACTTCTCCCCACACACTCTTGACGAGTTTGTCCACAGGTACCTGCTTCCTGATTCCTGATTCGTGTTTCAGGGATACGTATCGTGTATCCCCGCGCATAAACTCCGAGACTGCAGATACACGGCCCGCGGTACGGCCTCGGGATTCGGGTTTGATGCAATAGACACACCCATAGGAGGTGATCGCAAAACGGGGGAAATCAGGTAAGGGTTTGGCCCCCTCAAACTCTAGTATGTGCTTCAAAGATAACTCGACGTCAGGGGAATCGAGAGAGTCGTGAGCAAAATGTACGCGTTTGCCGTCATTATTAGTAATCAAGGTCTTCCAACGCTCCCCATTCCACCACCTGCGAAGGCGTTTACATGTCTTGGTATTGAACACATAACCCGAAGGTAACAGAGCATAATCGCTGGCGTTGGGGATCGGTCTGGTCTGTGGGAGCGTCGTCATTTTCAATCGTTTTCGTTACCCCCTATATAAAAAGTTTCTTCTAGAGAAGGTCAAACTTAATTTCTAGAAATTTTGTTGGAGTTCCTCTAGAAGAAACTTTTTAGGTGGGGGGTCTGTTCTGAAATATTGTTTGACTACGTCTTTTTTGCTTTTGTGGCTTCTTTTGCTAACCGCCGTGCTTTTAAGCGTGCACGGTTTTTAAGGTAATATGCACGGTTATATGCACGCTTTTTCTCGGCCAGTTCTGGGTCCACAAGCAGGTCTAATTCCCTCTTTTTGAGTATCTTACGCTTATTCGCAGCATAGTATGCCCGCTGGTACTCTTTGCGCGCTTCCTTGTTCTTTAGGTAGTACTGGTGCTTCTTCTCGTCACGCATCATGCTTTTTACCGTGCATTTGGGGGGTGTCAAATTTTTTCACACAACATACACACACAACACAGGGTAGCCCACAAAAAGCGCGGGGGGACGGGTGGCGTGGTTCGTGATTCCTGATGCATGATTCATCGGCCCGGACCATCAGGCCCCTCTCTGGACCCATAGGGGGGTGTCGAGAGACCGCCCGAACCGGGCCTCCCCCTCAGGGGGAAACCCCCGGAACTCGGAAGTCTCCTGACCATCGGGGGACCCGGTCCCTCTCCGGCAAGCGGAACTCTGCACGTGGAGATCTTGACAACATATCACGTAACCATCCGTATGAAGTGTGATGACCGAAAGGGATTCAAGAAGTGCTGACACAATGGGGTGCGACTAACCATAGTGGTTCATGCTGACGCGTGTTTGCAAGGTCTAGGATTGACCGATAGTGAATACTCCGAAGTGAAACCAATCGGGAAACCAGAGTTAGTGCATAAACCCGGCGAAAACAGCGGATTGCACAATCACCCCACCGTTATGATCGGGGGTTGGGTGAAAGTAGGGACCTACTCAGTAATGAGACGGCGCGTAGTCGGAAGTCACCTAAGGAAGTAACTGATAATCCGTTGGATTCTGGCCTTACAACCCAGAACCGGCTAAGTGAGGACGCCCCTCACCTCTAGGCAGGGTTTTCCCGAGCCTACATGGACCGTCGGAGGATGGGACATGGAGCTGACCGCGCGGATAGAGACTTTTGAATCAGACTTTAACACTTGTTGAGAGTAAGGCTGCTGGCGAGTTGCCAGAACCGGCAAACCTAGCAGTCCTTGCTCTCACTCGCACCCCGATCATGAACCCTGTATCCTGTATCCTTATGACCTAGCCATGAACGAGGTGCGAGTGAGTGCAAGGACAACCCCTTCACTCTCCTAAGCATTATGGCTAAAACCAATGCTCCTATTCAGGAGCCTGCTAACAAGGTCGATGATCTCAATGAGGTCCTCGACGCCGCCGATGAGGTAGAGAACAAGCGTGGCGCTCAGAAGAAGAAGCGTCAGGCCGTTCGCAAGAGGTTCGCCTCTGCGAGCAATCGCCTCATCATTGAAACAGCCAAGCTCTTGGGCTTGGTAAAATCAGAGTGGAAGCTGGGTGACGACGAATACATATCCATTGATATGAAGAAGTTCGATCCTAAGCAGACTGGTTCCCCCGAGGAACTCGGTCTATTCCTTGGCCTTAAGGACAAGTGGACGGGCATCGGTATCAATGTGACTACCCTTGCCTTCTCCATGTCCGGTCAGTGCAACAGCTGGGGCAAGGCTGTTGACAGACAAGAGGTCAAATAACCCAACAAGTGTATCTCTCGCGGGGCGGTTCACGCCGCCCCGCTTGTGATCCCTGCTCTCCGGCACGCCTGAGGGTAGGGATCACAATGTGGGGGTAGCTCAATGTCAGAGCACTCCAGCCTAGGTGCATGAGCCTAACGGACGCAGGGTTGTATAACCCTTTGAGCATCTATGATGGCAGGAGATGGATCGGGGTTAGATTCCCCGCCCCCGACACACTTTATGGCTAAGAACCACAGGGCGTCAGTGCAGAGCGCCAAGTTGATCTGCAAACCTGACCGGATTATGCCGCATGAGCGGAGACGTCTCGGTCGCCAATGGCAAGCACGCGGCAATCAGCCCGCGTTTACCCCACCCAAGGTGGACTTTAGTGACCACATTGCGGGTGCATCTGAATCCCGTATCGTGAACCGTGGTTCCCTACTGGATGTAGAGCATTCAGTGGAGCAAGCCGTGTGGGAGAAACTCTACATGGCTAACCCCCACCTCAGAAAATGATAAGCCTCCTAGGCATGAGGCTAAACTGCCTACGACTTTATGACCTCGTAGCTCAGTGGTCAGAGCTGCTCTTGTCTACGTTTGAGTGGGAGGTTCGCCACCTACTCACTCAGCGTAGTCACCTAGGTGGCTCCTAGGTAAAGAGAGCGAGACGCAGGTTCGAATCCTGCCGGGGTCCACTCCTTTATCACTCTTGCGTGTCCGAGCAACAAATTGTCGCTGGCTAGGCACGTAGTTAGCGGAGGTCCTATCTAGAAAGGACTTGGGTGAAATCTCCTCTACCCCATACGAACGGGGAGACGTAGTAGGTCCGGCCAGAACCTCAGAAAACCAATCTGGCCACTCTTTCCCTATCTCTTATGAAACACATACTAATATACCGCGCCCTCACGGGCCTTGGGGTTGCCCTGTTCTTTGCAGGTGTAATCAGAATCGGCGTAGACTACTACGCCAAGGGAGTCGAGCTGCTACCAGCAGCCGTAGCCCTGTCAGGTATCGTCACCTCAGTAGCCTGCTCTATACTACAGGCCAAGGCTGAGGATGAATACCATCTCCGTCGGAGGTATCCCTTAGCCTTTCGAGACCAATGAGCGCCACATTCTATCCTGCCAAGCAGGAATCTGAGAAGGTGTGGGGTTTCGTGGAGGTTCCCTATGAGGTGAACCTCAGTAATTATAACACCCGACTCGTCCTCGGAGCCTTGGGACTGGACCCCCACTTCGAGGATTCCAACACACAAGTGCAGACTATCGAGGATTTCATCGAGCGATGCCACGCCTTTATAGATGGGTCATCGCTCCCCTCCCTCCCCGCTGACGGGTACATCCTTAGAAGGGTAGCCCAACTCTTGGTATCTGCTACACTGGGTAAGCAGAACGGGGCAACCCACTGGTATTTCAACTAAATCATGAGTGCTAAATCCTATATCTTCTACCGCCGCCCTCGGTGCCGCAAGGCACTGGCGTCTCGGGTCAGGCCCAAGGCTAGACCCCCGTCTGCCTATGATGACCTGTCGCCCAGCACTTGGAATGCCCGGTGCTGGAAGAGGTATCGGAAGAAACAGTATAAAGTGAACCCCAATCCTGAATCATGATCCGTGTAAACAATCACAGCAGTCGTAAGAAGGGAATCCTCTACGGCTTGGTTTCCATTGCCGAGGGACTTGTCCTTGTCCTATCCTTGGGAAAGCTTGACCCCGACTGGAGAATCAAACTAGTGTTCTCCAAGTGGTGGGACACCCACCATTGAACCCTCTCGCCCCGCTCGGGGGATAGTACCGAGACTGGCCGACAACCTGCAAGAATGAGACACTGCGCCAGAAGAAGACAGTGACTCGGGGAATGCTCCCCGCCCTCAATGACCCATGTTCGTAGCCTCGCTACGTTCTGTTGGAGGTGGGTCCCACGCAACATCCGAAGAAGGGGGAGCATATTACTTTGCAACAGCCCTCATGGTGGAGTGTGCCTTCACCCTGTGAGGATAGGTAAGCAAGAGGTGGGCAGTCCGCCCCGCAATGGCGGCAGATGCCTTCGGGTCCCCACCATGCACTGCCGCAGAGTCATTCCACCCGACCCTTAGGTATCGGAGAATGGAAACACATGACTCTATCCTGCTGCACATACCAACAGGGGACGCTCTGGGTGTGTGCGGCGGGGCGGTAACCTCTTTCCAACACAAACAATTCTTATGAAAGCAAGTAAGGTAGCACGCCAAGAGCGTGCAGCAGAGAGACAAGCAGCCCGTGCCGAGCGGACTGATGAAGCCCAGCTCAAGAGGCTGGATAAGATTAACGGTAAGAACAGGGGCGCTAAGAAAGAGCGCGCCCGTCTCACCAAACGTATAGCCAACAGGTAGAGCATGAGTATGTCACCTGAAACACGGGCCTTGGTTGAAGCGGATCTCAATGATCCCGCCAAGCCCCCACTCCACCGCCGCAAGGTTGCGGACTTCATTACTGAACCCAAGCCTGCGGATGTCCCACCCCCTCAAGCAGGGATTAACTCACTAGCCTGTGCATTTAGAGATGAGAACAAATAAATCCTTCCGCATTACATACTTCGATGCCTCTACCTCCGAGAACGTAGGGTATGCTGGTTTCATTAACCTCGGTGGTGAGACTATCAACACCGATGAGTGGGCACTCCTGAATATGCCTGAGGAAGTAGCTCAGCTACAGGATTCAACTGAGATCCTGTGGGATGCTGAATCCATGAGCCCCGCCGTGGCAGAAGCCTGCCATATGCAAGAGCGAGTAGAGCCAAGGATGCCACCGTACGACCCCCGCATGACCACGTATAGGTTGGAGGAGGCTAAGCGTGAGGAGTTCCTGAGGAAAAGAAACGATGCAAGGTATGCAACTCCGCAGAAGACCGCATCCTCTTACCGGTTCCGTCAAGTTAACCGACGGAAAAGAAGTAAGGTATCCCGCACCCTGCGTGTGGCTCTGCCTTGGATTGCCATTAGTGGCATCATCTATGCCCTTGTGGCAGCAATAAGATAAGCGTTATGAAAATACAACCTGAGAACCTGAAGATAGATCTCTACCTTAATCGCCTGTGCGACACGGAAGAGAAAGCCGAAGAGATAGACAACGAAATCATGGAAGCCGTAGCTAAGGCTGCTGAAGAACAGTGGCACCCCGGCGCGGACTATCGTGAACACACGTTATTCGCCACGTTTAATGGATCGGAGGTGAGCGTTAAGAAACGCTGCATCCACTGTGGTAACTACGGACACAAGACCAATCTCTCCTATGATCTTGTGGTTCATTCCAATGACGCTGATGGGGCGATTCGCCACATCACTGAGCAGGATGTAAATCTACTGAAACAGACTCTCTCACAGATGAAAGGCTTTACTGGCTGTGATCTGTGGGCCTTCGCTCCAGTAGGATCTGCCTCCGATTTACCAGAAGCTGACAAAGAAGATCCCGTGAAAAACACCATCGGGTTCAACCAATAGTAGACATGAGACCACCAACATATTGGGTAATCAGTGATACCCACATAGATACGCCAGAGAATCTCTCTAGCATAGTAAGGCGTGGGGTCAGGCCCCCTAACCACACGGCCTTATCAGGGGAAGGGTTGAAACGACTCTTCCCACAGGACATCCTCATCCACCTCGGGGATGTGATCGACAAGGATGAGGGGCAGCTCCCCGACTACTTGGCTCAGTGTCCGGCACGGACCAAGATCCTGTGCCTCGGTAACCATGACGGTCACTCGCCCCACTGGTATCTGCGCGCAGGGTTCTCTGCTGTGGTGGAAACCTTTACCATTCTGTATGGGGGTAAGAACATCTTGTTTAGTCACCACCCCCTAAGAAGGGCGTGGGGAATGGAGCTTCCTCATGGCATCGACCTCAACATCCACGGCCACCTCCACTTGAGGAACCATCGGGATGCAGAGTCAGCATGGCAGGATGAGCAAGACGAACGCTGGTTCCTGTTCTCACTTGAGGCAGCGGGTTACCTGCCCGCCAAGCTGGATAGTATTATCAACGGCAAGGTACCCCGTGTCCTCAAGGAGGATGCCATGAAGTATGTTCACAAACCCGATGAGGTATTCTTTGAACCCATCCCCAAGAGTTAGATTATGAAAACCAAAATTAAAATGATAATCCTGAGGTGGGCATTGCGCCTTACCCTCAAGGACGAGCAAAGGGAAGCAATCCTTATACATGAGTTGAACCACGTATGTCTCGATAGGTATGGGGTAAGTTTATCTAAGTATCTGATGATGACCCGCATTTCACAGGACTTCATGTTCAATGATGCCGTTACGTCACACGACCCCGACCCATATGATGAGCATGGGGTGAACACCGAGAACTCCTTCAACACCCCATGATACAACATCACATTAACAAAGACGGGGAGTCTTACCTCCCGCACAGCTTTGGTGGGATGCTATACTCCGATGCCCCCTTGAGCACGATGCTGAAGAAGAGGTT
>Ga0208919_1001196_pt1 | contig 15379 bp, 15 predicted proteins | sample 4_EtaG_FD_184076 | JGI IMG/M metagenome (GOLD analysis project Ga0208919, IMG submission 184076) | Marine viral communities from the Subarctic Pacific Ocean - 4_ETSP_OMZ_AT15127 metaG (SPAdes) (version 3) | ecosystem: Environmental > Aquatic > Marine > Oceanic | place: Pacific Ocean | collected...
GTATTAACGGTGGCCGTGTAAGCGCGCTCTTGTGCTGCCCGTTCTTCAGGCAAGCCAGCGTAAGCCGCTAATTCTTCCTCTGGTGTTGCAACATCGCCAATTAACGCAGCTCGCATCGCTGCATCGTCACCCAAATTAGGCTGAGGGGTAAGCTCTGGGGTAAACTCTGTCGATTCAAATTGTGGCGGCGCTAATGCCTCTGAACCTAATGCACGAATACCTCTGTCCATTTCAAATTGGGTGCTTGCGGCTTCTCTTTCAGCTTCCCTTTCGAAGTCATTAAGCACCCCTGTAAGAGGGCCAGCGCTCATTTGGGTAACGGGTTCTAACTCTCCTCCCTGCTCATATGGGCCTGATGCAAATGGTGTATCGCTAGGTTGAAGCCCTAACGCACTCACGCCTTCGGGCTGCGCCTGCGCCTGAGCATTAGCCAAGGCAACGCGATTAGACTCCATAAGTGGCGATGGTGTGAAGGATTCTGACGCTTTGCTTGGATCGTATTCATAACCAGGGCCAACCATTGCGGCCAGCATATCAGTTCTAATTTTGTCCTCTTTGTCCTTTTCTGCTTTAGCAGTCAACGCCCTAACCATATTTGCAAGGCCGCTCGCCCACGCAGATTTTGGCGTTTGTAGTGCGAACGGAATCGTACGGGCTCCCCCGATTTGATTGAGGGCTTGCTGGCCTATAAGGGTAGGATATCCGCCACGATATAAATCAATATTTTTTCGCATTATTTGATCACCAAGCCTTATTATCTGCTAGCTATGTACGCGCCGCCGAGAGCGCCAGCTAAATCGCCATATGCGCCATATTCCGCGCCCCGCAAGCCTAACCGCGTGTTGTAAGCATTGACTCGATTGGCATAATCGCTCGAAACTAATCCAGCGTAGTCGGGCGCTGCTATGGCTGATTGCGGTGCCGCTCCGAATGTGGGCGTTTGAATTTGAGTGCCGGACATTAGCGCGGCAGTCTCATTTAGCGGCAGATTACGCAAATAGGCTTGCTCCTGAATAATGCGCTGGCGCTGTTGATCACTCAATCCGAACAGTCCCGTTTGCGCCTGTGCTAGATTCTGCATCTCTTGCATTGGTATTTGACGCTGGCGTAATTGCTCATCAATTTCTCGATCACGCACCGCGCCCATCGCATCGAACTGTCCTTGGCGCAAAGCCTGCTCTTGCCCATACATACCCATGAGTTGCGCCTGCTCCGCTGCTGGTAACGCACGCAAGTAATTCTGCTCGGCGATGGCATTTTGACGCGCTTGAGTACCGATGCCGAATAACCGTGATTGCTCTGCACCGCCTGCTTGAATTGCGGCGTTCAAAGCAGTTTGATACGCATCGGTTTTGCCCATGTTAAAATCGCGCATGGCGCTTGAAAACGCCTCGCTACCTCTCGGAATACCCGAGTTAGCAAGTTGATTTTCCATCGCTCTTTGTTCGCCTTCAAACCGTGGATCTAAGCGCCGCTGCGCTTGTCCATACAGCGAGTCGATCACTTGCTGCCTCGCTGCTGCGTCGGCTTGTGGCGCTGCGGGGGCCGATGAGTAATCGAAAGGCGTGCTAAATGATTCTGCGGCGGTGATCGCGGCTTGTGTGCCAGCGTCCGCCGCTGCGCCTATGCCTTGGGCTGTCGGAGCAAAAGACTTCCCTGCTTGCAAGTCATAGGGGTTCTGCGTCATCGCAGTTAAATTCGATACCGTCTGTCCGACTCCGGCAGCGTCACCGCCAGCGGGCATTCCTTCGTAGGTAAACGGCGTTGCTAGCGTTTCTCCAACCCGGCCAACCTGCTGGCCTGCAACTCTATTTAGCTCAAGATTAACCTGATTTTGTTGATCTAAAATTGCTTGCTGCGCTGGATCTAGCTGAAAAGTTCTTGAATATCGCTGGATACCTTGCGGCGTCGGATCTCCGGTTGGCGCATAAGTCGAGGTGCCATAAGGCGTAAATTCGTCGAGTTGATTAAGCTGCTGCTGAGCAATAGCTGTTTCTCGGTTTATTGCGCCCTGCGCTGCGGCGACCTGCGTAGGATTGTAAGTCGGGGGTGCGTCCGGTGTCTTTTTACCCATAATTCTCTACCCATTTTTTCGCTGGCTCGGAATAGAGTCCGTAGGTGATCGCAGTCGCTTGGTTTTCTCCGGCAAACGGGTGCACGCCCTCCTGCTTGAATCCCAAGCCAGTAAGCAATTTACGACAGCGTTTGTTTTTCTTAGTCGTGATAGCAGACAACCTCTTAACGCCAAGCTGGACAAAGGGATAAGCCAACATTGCCCGTATATTGCCCTGCGTGGCCCACCGTGGGGTCGCTGCAACGAAAGATACCTCAATATCCGAAGAATAACGATAATTATTGTATATTGCCACCGCCATAATTTTATCCTCGTCGTCAACTACTCCTATCGCTGTCAACGGCCGCTGGAATGGGCCGAGGCCGCTGCGCTCTGCCCATGTCACTAACTCCTCATCTCGGCCAAATACCAAATTAGTCAAATCGCGTTACCCTGCTGCCAAACCATATCGTAGCTATTGAATTTTATCGTGATTGACTTCGTAGCGCCGTGGATCGCAGGCGAAGCAGCCTCGCCTAGCCCCGTGACAGTCACCCAATTAGCTGATTGCGCCTCGCCCGTCCACAAGCCGGTGTCCCATCTTGCGACATCCCACAGCGCACCCGAAATTGTAGGCTCTGTCGGAACTGAGGTTGGAACAGCGTCGGAAAAGTCTAGGTTCAGATCTATCGCAAACCCTGGCGATCCTGTTGTTGTAAAATGCGGGCGGCAGAGCGTGAACAGCTTTTGATTGCCTCGCGCTCCGTAATACGAAAACGCGGGCCGTATTTTCCAATCAATATTATTTGAATTGTCGGAACGGCCAGAGTCAGCTTTATAGATTATTCCGCCGTCTTGAGCGCCAAAATACAGATCACCATTATAAAGCGCCCAACATGCCGCATTTTGGTTAGTGAATCGGCACCACGCGCCAGTCTGCGTGTTAATGACATACTGATAAGCAGTCGTTGTACTAATCGGGATATTGAATAATTGGTACGAACCTTGCGGGTAATGCAGCGATTGCCAGCCGAAATTATCGCCATAACTCCGCGTAGAAGCCAAAAATTCGTTTTGAATATTATTTGACATCGCCATGCTACTGCTGGCGACTTGATCGATTGGCAAGAACGTCGTCAGCGATATTGCGCCGTCTTGCGTCGTTACGATCAAATCCGCGCCGACTTTCTCGATACACCGCCTACCGATTGGTTTGCCAATGCTGAATACGCCCGACAACACCCAATCTGCCGCTGTACTGGGATCGTTGCCAGAGTACAAAATCACTTCGCCTTCGGAGGTTATCGCAACGAATAAGTCATCAGGCCCGGAACCACCATCTCGCGTCCACGAACCAATCGCCATCAGATAGCCGCCTTTACGACATATCCCACTTAAATCGAACGTTGAAACAGTTCCCGCTACCGAAACCACCGGCAAATAGCCGAAGGTTAGGCTTTGTTTGAAAACGAAAAACAAGCGCCGCTGATGCGTCGTGACGTGGATAATGTTGGCTGCTGTCACGCTCGAAAGCGTCGGCGTAACAAAGGCCGAGCCGTTGTAGTAAATCGGCGCGTCAGCACCATTTACCATAAACAAAAAATTACCGCCCGACGTGCCCATCATTGTCGTTTGCCATCTGGCATTCGTTTTGCCAGTAGCAATAGACGTACTGCCGCCTGCTGCGCTCGAATCGTAAATGACACTACCGGCAGCACTGATGAGCTTGCGCGTTACCGGCCCCGCATATTCCACCAGCGTTTCTACAGCGCCGGTGCCGTTGCCGGTTGAGTGCGATTCATAGCCGCTACGCAAGTCGCAGCTTGTAAGATTTGGGAATACGTTATCGAGCGATACCGCGAAGTCTTCGGGCATATTCGCCAATGAGTCGCGAGCATTCCAACCTCTTACAGGCGCAGGAATGCTCACGCTTTGCGACGTTTTGATTCTTTGAGAGTTATTATTAAGCGGTTGTAGCATTTTGGAATCGGCGGCGCGTCGCTGCGGGGCGCATTAACGCCTGCTGCATTGTTGGGGCGCGTTGGCTTAATTGTTGTGTAAGCGGCGCATAATTTCTGCTTGGATCGTAATTAACGATAGGAATATTCGGCGCAATCGGAATCTGCGGCGGCGCGACATAAGGCCGCGCAGCGTTTGCGGTTCCAGCTATCGGGGCTGCTGGAGTTGGAGTTATTGGACTTGCAGTAGTTCCCGTTGACGCAGAAGCGTTAGGGTATGCCGCAAGATAGTCGCTTGTTGGGAATTTTCTAAAAGCTATATCTTGATTTTCTGGCTCAAAAGTCGTGATTTTGGGATTTCCACCCTCACGAATACTATATTCATCGGGACTTAAATTAGCTCCCGATTGATTTATAGCGTTAGCGGTAGCAAGACCGGCCCCGACAGTCTGCGCTGCTGCTTTTGCATATGGAGCGGCTTTTAATGCAAATTGAGCGGCTTGACTGCCTGCTTTGGCGCTTTCGGCTAAAGCCTTGCCAGCTTTGCCTCCTCCGACATTGAAGGCCGCTGTCGTTCCCGCCGCTGTTATAATATCCCCAATGTCCCCTCCTTGTACTGCTGAACCAGTACCCGCCAATCCTGCGGCTAAAAAAGGATCGCCAGCAAAAATTGCTCCAACCGATAACGCTAATCCGAATGCGTCTTTGATCCCAAACTTTCGTTTAGGCCGCTGATTTTTCCATTGGCCTAATCGCCCCGCATAATCCATCGCAGCAAACTTTTGGATATCGGTCGCTGTGGCCGGGTCTATGCCGTTTTCGGCTAAAAACTGCCTCGAATATCGCGCATACATAGTGTTCGGACTACGTTGTTGATATACGTCATATGCGTAGGCACCATCGGCATACGTCCGAGACATTTGCATCCCCATGCCAGGGATTGTTGGATCGAAACGATGATAGCCATCGGCGTTGTGGTAGAGATCGTAGTTTGGATTCACCCAACCGACTTCGCCGAATTGCGGCTGATCGCTAGGTGTTCGCAGTCCCATACCGATATTCGGATTGGGCCTGCCGGGAATTACTGGTTTAAGTTTTTTACTATCAGCAATAAGTTTTTCAAAGTGTTCTCTGGCTGCTGGTGCGACATATTGTCCGGCTTGAGTACCCATGCTAGTAGCTATAGCGTAAGTTTAGGAGATACCTTGCTTCCGCTGGCGACAATTCCAAAACAGCCGCTAACGCATCCTTTTTTTCGGGCGACATCAAATCTATTTCACCGCGAACGTTGACTCCTGCGGGATTTGCTAATGGAATATTGGCATCGACATTGAAGCGATCACCACTTATTCCAGCATTGACAACTTCCGGCCCTGTTTGATTAATTCCTACATTACCGTAGCCGGACAGATCGCTACCTTGAGCCGCAACGCCAGGAGTAACCATACCGTTTTGATAGTCAATCGTCGGGGTTACGCTGCTTCCTCCACCGAGAGGAATACTTAAAGCTGGATCGGCAGTTAAATTATCAACTGGAAAATCATCCGGCACTCCGTATTTTGCCTTCCTCTCAGCATCAAGCCGATCTAACAACGCCGCAATTTCTTCCTCGGTAGGCATTACGCCCAACTTCCTTCTGGAATATAGACGCCACGCATCGGAGTCTCATCAGTCATGTTCAATATCGGCCTACCGCCAGCGCGAGATGTTTCCGTCGCTAGTTTTTGCTCATATGAGCGATAATCTTCGGAATAATCGAGGCCGTTCTTTTTCTTGAACCGCCATATTATGCCCATTTCCATCAGATGTTCATCGAGTACACCGACATCGGTGTCCGCCGTCCATTTCGACTGATTAGCACCTGCCGCCGATTGACAAAAATACGTCGATTGGTACTCAAATACCCACGTATTACCGGCACTCGGGGCGGGATACGCATATAGCTTGCCACCAAATATTCGATAGCTTGCATACGGCCCCGTTGCTGTTCGAGCTTTTAACGCTTGCCATTCGATTGGCGATAATGGCCCTCGAACGGGTTGCGTTAGCGTTCTATCCCAAAATGTCGAGCTGGTGATATAGCTAAAGCCCGGCGCAAGCGTCGTCATCACGCCTTGCAGCTCGGCGGCTAATGACGTGTGCGTAACTTCTATCTGCGTAGCAGGCCACGAAAACCTATCGAGCAGTTCACGCCCCTCAGTATTAGCCATCGCCTGCAATGCGATAATGTTTTGATCTGTCGAGCCAATAACTGCCGATGGCTGCGCCAAGCCAATCGTGTCGCACACATTTTGAACAATAGTTAAAAGACTCATGCCGCCTCTTTTCTAGGTCGGCCACGTTTCGCAGGGCGCGAATCTAAGTCGCCTTGAAGCTCGGTTATTTGCTCGCTTTGGGTTTTGATTAACGTTTCCATCGCTTCAATTTTCAGCTCCAGCGCGGAAATTTGCTCTGCCGCTTTATTGGTTCCGGCGTTTTCCAAATATATTTTGGCTTTTTTCACAAGCGCAAGGCCGCCCATACCCAGCCGCCGTATAGTGTCGGCGTTGGATAGCGCTAAATCTTCTACTGTTTTAATACCTGCTTCTTGACACGTTTTCACTTGCGCGGGCGTTACCCCAGGCCAATGTCGCACATCGGAACCATTCACCGGCATTTCTAGCCCTTGCTTCCAAGCCTCGTATGCTTGCAAGTAATAAGGGATTGGCCGATCACCGCGCCTGTTGCCATTGCGCCATTCGTTTAATAGCTGTTCTGTGACGACTTTCTCGGAAACGAGCGTGCCTTGACTGCCTGCTGGCGTCAATTTTGCAAACTCGACATCTTTGTATACCGGCATACCGGCCTCGATTGATGCGTTCCTGTCTTCTTCGGCTCGAAGCTCGAACTCGATGTAACAGGGGCGCTCCTCGTTGTCGCCCGGTCTAATGTCTACCATAAAAGCCTCCGCAGATTAAAAAGGTGAGCGCCCTACCTTTGGGCGCTCACAATGGGGCTGCTTGTGGCCTAATTAAGCAGCGCTTCCGTCATCCATGAATGGATATTGGATCTCGAACTCCGCAAGGCCCGTTGACGGTGTACCGATTGCCGACGCGCCGATAGCTAACTTCACTCGGTCGCCAGAAACAACAGCATCATCAATGCTGCCTGCCGTAGCAGTCGCATAGACTAAGCCGTTGTCTGCATACCCGGAAAGGCACTTGCCGACTCCTTTGCCGTATATCTGATACCAGCCGTACTGACTGGCAACATTAATTGACATCGAGATGCCAACCGGCCCGATAGCGTTAGCCGCTAACAGCGCTGTGGTGTTGTCGTCTTGATTAAAGGTTACCCATGAGCCAAGCACTGTTGATGCGACGCCCGCGAGATAGATAAACATCCCCGAACCATAAGCCGTTGAAGCAACATCGTTCGCTTGAACGATAGTCCCGAGCGGCTGGTTCTGGGTTGTCGAGGTGTCGGCAATGTTTTGCATACCGACAATAGGGTTAACGATTTGATAGTCAGACATAATTTTCTCCTGATCTGATTATTGCCGGTTAAGCCTTCATTACGCCCTGAAGCGAACGATTGCTCACAGTCATATTGCCCTGCCAGATAATCGGCAGCACTTCGGCGTCCTGATTTACCGAGGATTTCTCGGGGACTTCCGTCCAGTTTGCATCTCGATGAGCGCAAACGCCGATGTAATCGGTATTCAAGAAGTATGCGTGTTGATCGGGCATACCCGCTGCCAGACTGTCATATACCACGTCTGCGCCTTTGTATTTAAGCGAAGTCGTGCCGGTTTTCAGATCTGTCGTGTTGGTGTAACGCTGAATGCTGGTTTGGCTGTTGTCGAAGAACGTAAAATACGTGTCATCCATCACAATCAAATCAGGTTGGTCATTGTTACGAGTCAGTTGCAACCAAAGCGGAAGCATCAAGCTCTCAATGGTTGTTGCAGATGGCGTGATACCACCACCGCCTTGAATTGGCGAGGCTGCCGACTGCAATCCTGACTTCCAAAACGTATATGTTGAGGAGTTGATACCGCCAACCGTTCCGGTGCCCGCATCGGACACTAGCGCTTGCAAACCGTTGATCTGGTTCGCAGCGGTGCCATCCGAATACATATCACTTGAAAAGTTGTTACCGGCAGTCTTCATCGCGTTTTTCAGCTTGTTTTTGACGAGCTTAATAACGCCTTCCTTACCGGCATTCTGACGAACTTCGAGTCCACTGGCGACGACGTTAATCGCAACCTGTTTCCACGAAAAGTTCGCAGCGGTAAACACTTCCGACTGCGCGATGTCTAGCGTGTCATATCCGCTGTACCTTTGGTAGGTGCCATTCTCCGCATAATCGAGCGGAACCTGAATTTCCCACCCGCCGGATATTAAATCCACCCGATCCTTCTCGGTTAGTCGCTGGTGCAACGCGGTGTGATTAGATACGTTATCCGTAACGTACTTGTTCTTGAAGTGACGATATGTGATCGCCGATATTTCTGTAAAGCTACTATTAGCTGGCATGATTATCCACCTTATTTATCTAAGCTGAGATGCGTTCGTCTACGAGCGCTCCGATAAAATCATCTACATTTTTTGAATGAGCGACAGTCGGCGGCAATGTGCCCGTAGATTGAATGTTAGTACCCCCTGCGCGTCGAGCGTTTGCGGCATTCTCTTTTGCCTTGGCGACTCGTTCCGCGTTTGCCTGCGCTTGGCGATCAATTTCCATCTTGCTCGACACACTTTCGTTGGCTGCTGCGGCCATTTTGTACGCCATGTCGAGATATTGATCGTGCGACAGTCCGGGTTTACTTTGTTTCAATGAAACGACGATAGGGACCATGTCATCATGGAGTTCCTCATAAAACGGATGCTTTGAAGCAAAATCGTTTATGACGCCGGTTACTACTTGGCCTTGCTGTTCTAACTGTTGCTGATTTTGTTGTGCAAGATGATTTTCTTGAGCGGCTAAACGCTGCTGCAAATCAACAATTTGAGGATCGCTAGGGGCCTGTCCCCCAGCATGTTGGTTAGCTACATCGGCCAAGGATAATCCGCGACTTTCGAGCAAATAGCTCGCGAACCCAATCGGATCTCTCTGCGCGTAATCGGATAAAGAAAGTAGCTGCTCGAAACCCTGGGCTACATTCATACCGTTCATGGCAAATTGTTCACGTCTTGAGGCGGCTATTCTGTCGAGATCTTCGTAATATTTCCTTTGCTCTGCAACTTCCATTGTCTTTTTCGTGTAATCAGCCTGTTGCTCCTTGTCGCGATCTGATACCCATTTCTGAGCTTCAGGCGGCAAAGTGTAAAATGCTTCACGATCTTCTGCCGACATTGATTGAGGCGCTGTAATGGCCGCGTCTGCGGGTTCAGCTTCCTCTTGTCGGGCGTCCGTCGATTCCGATTCGGCTTCGACGGGTTCCGCTGATTGCTCAGCTTCTACGGGTGCGGCAATTTCCGCACGATCCGAAGGTTCTTGGACAGTTTCGGTGGACGCATCTTCGTCATACAGCTCAGCAATAAAATCACCAACCGATTGCTCTGGCTGCTCCGATTGTTCTGCGCCTATTACTGCGTCATCCGCCATAACTGCCTCCTAATTCAATAATCGATTTCACGAGCCGCATCGAGTGCAGCGCGATCAATGGCACGATCTAATTCCGCCTCATAACGCTGACGGCCATGCCGTTTAACGTCTTCAAATTCGCCTTTTTCATGAACGCGGCAACCATGCTTTTCCAAATTCTTTGCGTGCGCTTTTTTCCCGTCGATAATGTCACCCGTGATCGGGCATTCATACGGCGCATAATCGCCTTGCACATACGGCCCATCGACACGCCTTCGCTTCGCGTTTTTTCGCGCTTTATAGCGGGTTTTATCCCACTTAATATTATCGTAATTGTCTTGGTATTTTCCCATAAGCGAATTATTGCAACATCGGGCCGGTATCATCAACAACAATCGTGGTTTCGGTAACCTCTGGCTCGCCAGCAACCAGCATTGTTGTTTCTGCCAGTGGCAAATTAGTCGCAGACACCACAGATTTAATACGTTCCATAATTTCCGCTGCTCGATTGAGCGCTTGCTCTGGATCTGTCAGCGTTCCCTCTCCCGCGCTAAATTCCGCCATGATCGTCTTAGCCAGCTCTACTTGCCGCTGTTTATCGGCTTCCATCGCCTCGAACTGCATTTTTTCACGCGCTAACATCACATCAGCCTGAATTTTGCTTTCGGGATTCGGCTCTGGCTTTTGCGCCTCAAATTCTTTTAACGCAAGTTCACGTTCCCGCAAGCCTAAATCTCTTTCTTCCATTGACAGCTCAGCTTGCTTACTTTGCGATTCAAGCGTCATCTTCGCTTGTTCAATTTGCATCTTTTGTTGCACTTCTTGTTGTTTGATCTGCGCTTCTTGCTGTTCGATCTGCAATTTCATCTGCAACGCTTGCTCGACGCCTGCGCCTTCCTGCGCCTCTGCATTGGCTGCTGGATCGTTCTCGCCAATCATATCGAGCGCATCCTCGACCTCGCGACCGAGCTTGAATCGACGCACCGCCGTCATGATCATGGCTTTGGCCGCTTCAATCGGTAAATATCCAGCCTCTACCGCTGGCCCTGCATCGGCGATAAATGCGGAAACGCCTTGCAGTAATTTCGTGATAGCCTCTTGATCTGCCGCATAATCACCGGAAATTGTCGAATCTGTCTCAATATCAACGCGGAAACTGCGCTGCTTATCATCACGTAAAAGCTGTATGCACTCCTCCCACGTCGGTTTTTCAAGCATTTCGAGCATTTCAGGCGTCAGTGCAGGCGGCGCAGGCGGCGCAGGCGGTGCGGGCTGCGGCGGTAATTCAGGTTGTCCGGGCGGCATCGGTGGCCCCATCGGGGGCGCTTGCATTGCCATGCTCTGCATCTGCGTCGCAATAACTTGCTGCTTTTCTTCCATCGTCGGCAATTGAATGTCTGTCATCATTTGCAACGATTCGGGTTGGAATTGCTCGCTAATAATTTCAGCAGCGATGCGAATTAAATCCCGAGCGTAGCGCTGGATGTCTCGGCGTGAATCATCGAGGCGCATGGTGCCGAACTGCACTTTGAGCTGTTGTGCGCCCAATGTCTCCATCGCCGCACTGCTACCGCGCATAATGTCAGCAATGCCGGTGATTTCGTAGATCGTTGTCTTGATTTGCTCACGCTGAAGATAAAGCTGGCCCAAAATACCCGCGATTCTTTCAATCGGCCACATCCATATTGCGTTATCGAGTCCACCGGATTGCATCAGCGGCAGGACATCTTGCGCTGGGATCATCTGATTTTCCCGAGCGTCCATGATGTTTTGCATTTCTGTGATCGTCGAGTCGTAAATGCCGCGCACTTTGCACGCATCGATGATGTCTGAGATCCGAATCGTGATTTTGTCTAGCTCGTTGGCCTGATCTCGATAAAAGATAAACGGTTCTACTGGCACTAAACTGTCAGTGCTTTCCATCGCATAAAGCGGACGCGGTGTTGGAAAAAAGTTGCGGAGCTGGAGCGGATCGGGTTCCGTCTTCAACGGGCGCTCTTTCAGCGTCTTGGAAATAAATATCACCTCTTTTTGCCGGTTACACCAAATCTCCCAAATCGTCGCCCGTTTGAAGGTATCGGTTATCGGCGCCCCATCCTTATCTTCCATCCCCATTGGAGAGTAATCGAGCTGCACCTCGTTACCGAGATCGTCACCAAATTTGGCTCGCAGCTCATCTCTCGTCATCAGGTGCCGGAACGCAACCCACTGCACCTGTTCCCACGTTTTACCGGGGCCATGCCGAAAATCCGGCCACCCGACATGCTCAAATTTGACTTCCTCGCCTTGCAGGGATTCGTAACTGTCACCGCTCATTTCGTCGGTTTCTTCGGCAAACGCAGGGTTGTAACGCACGCGAGTCACGCCGCGACCGCAGAGTTGTTGATCTAATACCGCTAAGCGCATGTAACGATCAAAATCACACTCGTCCATCGTAAATGACAGACAGCGCTCGAGGACTTCGCACACTTCTTTGCCTACGGGATCAGCGTCGCGATACCGGCGACGAACGTCCGGCGTCGGACTTTGGTTGTACAGCGTCGGAACAATCGTCTGCACGTTGCTATAAAGAATATTGAATCGCTTACCGTTGGAGTATCGCCCTGGACGCGCATTATCGACTTGCTCGTCGCGGTATCGCGCTTCGACATCTTTAGCGCGAGTGCGCCAATTTGCCTCTTGCTTGTCCGCTAAATCAAGCTCAGTCACCCAACGATTGACAACACCCGCTGGCCCTTTGCCCGCATCAGCAGGCGTTTCCATCGTGCCATCGTTTGTATAATCGTTATCCGGCATAACCTTTCGGCTCCGATGTCAGCGCGGCAACCATGCTTGGCTTTGCTGCATTTTTTTTCCGTGGCTTCTTTTTTTTCGACTTATTGGCGTAACTTGGCTTTTGATTACTGGTTTCACGCATACCGTCCACCTTTCGATGTTAATGCGCCGATCATACTCGGCTTTGCTGCGTTTTTCTTTTTGCGCTTATCTGCGCTGTGAAAGTCCTTGGCAACAGACTGCGATATGCCCGCTTTTTTCGCAAAACCGGGACTATTGGCAGCCGCTGCCATGAATTTGCGTTGTCGTTTGCTGGTACTTGGCATTAGGTATATGCCTCTGCTTTGCGCCTTCGAGTGCTGGCTTTAACTAGATCGTTCATCGTCATCGTTGACTTACCACCGATTGTAATGATCGGATTCGTTTTTTCAACCTTCGGTTTCGGTGGCTCGCGCCAAGTCCAAGCCAGATACCGCAGCGCGTCGGCAAAGTGATTCGTCCAGTCGTGCACTGGTCTGTCGCGAAAACACTTGCTCGCGTCATCCCATTCGCGTCGGAACTGACTCAGCGCATTGATAAATTCCTCTTGCTCTTGGTCAATCCAAAGTCTCGGGAATAGATGCCGAGCCGCAAGTATGCCCTGTTGTTCAGTGTTTGTATTCCGCAGAATCGTCACATGCTTCATCTTGTGATCGGTAACCAACTGTTCGTATACCGACCGACCCGCTGCCGCCAGCGTTTTGGCTTGCGCATCATGCGGCAGCACATGGCGTGAGTAATTGTAATCTTTTGATGCAATCACCTCGGCGTAATGCGCCAGCGGCTGGCCGTTTGCGCTGTAGGTATCGATGATTCTCACTTCATTCGCCACGATCTGCACGAACAAAATTACCGTATCGTCACTGTAGCCAATATCCCACACAGTTTGCACTGGCAGGTCTGGGTCATGTTTGACCTCGCAGATCCGACCGGCTGCACGCGCTTCTGTCAGTTCGCCACCGTAATAGCTGCCTAAAATTGCCGCTTCGAACGAGCAGAAATACTCCTGCTCAAACTGGCTCGCCCCGAAATCCTTGCCGTACAGCGCGGTGTACTCATCGCGAATGCCATCTAGCTGCTCGTCGTTAAACGCGCCGGTCGCTTTCGCGTCCGATATTTCCGCGAACCAATCATCTGATTTTATCGCGTGATTAAACATATCGTATGCATGGTTCTTGCCCCGTGGCGTCGTGATAAATAAGGCCCATCCGTTGTTTTCGCGCATCATTGGCGAGAGGTAGCCCCACGCCGAGGGATTCGCCAGCGCCCACTCAGAAAACACAATCCCTGCAACACCGGCACCGACGAGCGTATCGTAAGCGTCCGACCCAATCACCTGCCAAGTCGCGCCGTTGAGAAAGCGAATAAACATTTCCTGCTCATTGGTGACCTCGCGCAGCTCGACGGGGAATGCCTCGTCTATCCGACGCTTTCCAGTATGTGGATTCACCGCTGTCCAGATTGCTTTGCGTGCTTGGGTGAATTGCGGCAGGCAGTGCCAATAGGTTGCGGGGCGGTCAGTGATTGCTTGAAACGTCCATGCTAGGGCGATCTCGTCCTTGCCCCAGCGTCGGTGAGCTATCTCAATCGCTCGCTTACCTCCGCCAGATAAATATTGGTGCAGCGGGGCTTGGTAGTTCCGAATGCGGCGTTCAACCAGCATTATTTCTCATAGACATTTTTAATTGTCCACACTGCATCGCCGGTATGCTCGACCTCTTGCTTCTCGCTCCATTTCATCCGCGTTTTAGTCCACCAGATCAAAGCGGTAGTGTCGCCGCCCATCGCTTTATTGAACAGCGTCCCGGCCACCTTGGTGTTGGCTTTGGTCGCAGCCGTGTCCAGTTCATTACGAAAATGCTTTCGCAAGGTTTTGTCATCGATACCGTTACGAATCACCAAGCACTGGGATTCCTGCGGAATACCACAGGCGGTCATCTGCTCGACGAGCTTTCGCTCGTCATCGGTCGGCTTGAACGCCGGTTGCCCTGCTTTTTTACGCGGCATCTTGTTTCATCCCTTTTTTAGTGGGGAAGAATCCCCCGCTACCCTCCAGCTGTGCTTGTTTCCCAGTGAAATCCTGCCAGCGCTGCACGATAACATCGCAGTATTTTGGGTCAAGTTCCATAAGCCGGGAGTGGCGTCCGTTCTTCTCGGCAGCAATCAGCGTTGACCCCGAACCGCCAAACAAGTCCAAGACAATGTCATCGACCTTTGAGCTATTTTTTATGCCCTCCTCGACTAACGCTACTGGCTTTTGCGTTGGATGAACATAAGTGGCTTGGGCATCTCTTTTAAATTCCCAAACCGTCGTCCTGTCTCGCCCTGCATAAAAACCGTGATTCCCTTCACCTGGTTTCCATCCGTATAAAATTGGCTCATGCTGACTCCTGTAATCTTGCCAACCCATACCGGCAGATTGCTTGACCCATATAATTGTCGAGGACTTATGAAAGTTACTGGCAAAGGATTCCTCAAAAGCAAGTTTAGGGGCAGATGCAGAATCAGGATGGCACACATAAATGCAAGCAAGAGGTCGCATTGCTTCAAAATAGTTAGTCATTACCTTGCCCAAGAATTCCTTAAATTTTTTCACGCTCATAGCATCATTCTTTATGCCCTTGGCCAATAGCGCATCCTTGCCTCTACTTTTGTAGTCAACGTTATATGGGGGGTCTGTAAAGACTAAATCGGCTTTCGCCCCATTTAAGAGGGTATCTACTGAATCGCGAGCCGTTGAGTCGCCACACATCAGCCGATGGTTGCCTAGCAGCCAAACGTCGCCCTCGACTGTCACCGGATCGTCGGGTACGTCCGGCACAGCGTCCTCGTCGGTCAGCCCCTTAGTTTCCTCAACCAGCATATTAGCCATCATATCGTCATCAAACCCGATCAGACTTAAATCAAACCCCTCGCTGTCCAAATCTTTCATTTCCACCGACAGCAGATCCATATCCCACCCCGCATTTTGGGGTAGCTGGTTATC
>Ga0208919_1001198_pt1 | contig 15375 bp, 17 predicted proteins | sample 4_EtaG_FD_184076 | JGI IMG/M metagenome (GOLD analysis project Ga0208919, IMG submission 184076) | Marine viral communities from the Subarctic Pacific Ocean - 4_ETSP_OMZ_AT15127 metaG (SPAdes) (version 3) | ecosystem: Environmental > Aquatic > Marine > Oceanic | place: Pacific Ocean | collected...
TATTTTTGTTGTGAGGTTAAACAGAAACGGAGAACTTAGATTATCTAAGCCTTGTCCTATGTGTCACGATGTATTAAAACACACCGGTGTGAAAAAGGTTTATTATTCTACTAGCGATGGTTCAATTGAAATGTACAAGTTGTAATTTAGAGACTATATATAGTATATGGATTTAAGAAGTTTAATCAAAGAAGCCATAGACGACGGCTTATACGAGGCCTCTGTCATTATGAGGCTTGATCGTTCCGAAAACTTAACAATAGTTACGGATAAACTTCGCGGCTTATGCGGTATTACAATCGTTAACATTACAGAGCCATCAAAACCTGTTTCTGAAACTGTTGAGAGAGTTAGCTTAAAGGTAAGGTTTTTTCTGTTAGAGAGCAACATAAAAGCACAATTAATGAATATGTCTACGGACGCTAGAAAAATTAAAGGTGTATATTCTTTTATTCCTGTTCGCGCAGAAAAATACTATAGCCGAATTTATAAATAGACAGAGGGTAAAATGTCAATTAGTGGACGGGTGTTGGTTATCGACCAACTTAACCTATTTTTGCGTAATTATGTAATTAATCCGGCGGAGTCCCAATGGGGACCAATTGGTGGCGTGAGGGGAACACTGCAATCTTTGCAAAAGCTTTGTAATGAAGTAAAGCCTGATCATATAATTATTTGCTGGGACGGAGCTGGAGGCTCTATTAAGCGAAAGCAGATGAAAAAAGATTATAAGGCCGGCCGTGCCCCAATTCGTTTAAATCGAGCTTTTCATCATCTTGATGAAGACGAAACAAAGCAAAATCGTTTCTTTCAAGAACTGCGACTCGTTGAATATTTTAACGAGATGCCAGTAATTCAATTTAAGTTTGATAATGTAGAAGCAGATGATATTGTAGCTTATGTTTGCCAGATGCCTGAACTAGAAAACTGTGAAAAAGTTATTGTTTCAAATGACAAAGACTTTTATCAGCTATGCTCTGGCAAAACAGTATTAATGCGACCGATTGAAAAAAATCGTGTGTATAATAAAAGAACTGTATTAAGCGAGTTTAAAATTCATCCACATAATTTTGCTTTAGCTAAAGCTATGATTGGTGATAAAAGCGATAATCTTCCGGGCATCTCTGGTGTTGGAGAAGGTCGTATTAAAAAAGATTTTCCTATGTTCAACAGCGAAGAACAAGTTACGATTGATGAACTGCTGGGCTTTTGTCGCGATAATCAAGAAACAAGTAAAAGAAAGATGTGGAAAGAGATTGTCAATAACGAACGCGTTATTAGATTAAATTATAAGATGATGCAACTTTACGCACCGCATTTGTCTTTGGATAACAAGAAAGTAGTTCAGGAGACAATTCAAGATCCTGATCTAACCTTCAATAAAATGAATGTTATGAAAATGATGATGCGAGATGAGTTTGGACAGGTACCTTTTTCTGGAATGTTCAAGGCGTTTGAGAGAATGGCAAAGAACAACCAATAAGAGGGAAAAATGACTGAGGGCATAGACTTTTCTAAGTACGGAAAAGCATTTCAAGAATCGCTAGCACAACTAATATTTGATGATCGCCCTTTTTGCGATCAAATTGAAGAAGTTTTAGATATTAACTTTTTTGAGTTAAAATATCTTCGAGCTTTTATCGAACGAGTATTTGATTACAGGAAACAATATGGCGTACATCCGTCAACCAATGTTTTCACTTCAATTTTGCGCACGGAGTTAGAGCACTATTCTCCTGCTTTGCAAAAACAAATTCGCGATTATTACGCCCGCTGCGAAGCACGAGATGTTCAAGATGAGCAGTATATTAAAGATACGAGCCTAGATTTTTGTAAAAAGCAAAAATTAAAAGGTGCCTTAGTTGAGTCTGTCGAATTAATTCGTAATTCATCTTTTGATGAAGTAAAACAAGTTATTGACGAGGCTCTAAAGTTAGGTATGGATAATAACTTCGGCCACGACTTTCTAAAAGATTTTGAAGCTCGTTATGAAATTAAAGCGCGCAATCCTGTTTCTACCGGCTGGGACAAGATCGATAGTATTACTAAAAAAGGCATTGGTTCGGGAGAGTTAGGAGTAGTTATTGCCCCAACAGGTGCCGGCAAATCAATGGCTTTGGCTCATTTAGGGGCCACTGCAGTCAAAAATGGCCTAGACGTTGTACACTACACTTTAGAGCTTTCTGAAGCAGTTACAGGGCAAAGATATGACAGTTGCACAACTAGTATTCCACTGTCCCAACTTTTTGAGCGGAAAGATGAAGTATTCGAAAATATCACTGATATTGAGGGATCTCTGATCATCAAAGAATATCCAACAAAAACCGCATCGCCCAATGCAATAAGAAAACATCTAGAAAAATTAAAAAAACAAAATCGAAAAATCGATATGATTATAGTAGATTACGCCGATTTGCTCCGTCCTGTGAAAACTTATAAAGAGAAAAGGAATGAACTAGAATCTATTTATGAAGATCTAAGAGCAATTGCTCAAGAAAATCGTTGTCCAATCTGGACAGCGTCACAAACCAATAGATCAGGTTTGAATGCCGAAGTAGTAACAATGGAGTCAATTTCGGAAGCTTTCAATAAATGTTTTGTTGCAGATTTTATCTGTTCTATTTCTAGGACGATTAAAGATAAGAACTCAAATCAAGCTAGGATGTTTATTGCTAAAAATCGTAATGGTCCTGATGGCTTGATTTTTTCAATGCATATGGATACCTCTTGTGTAAAGCTGCAAGTTATTGATAAAACCGAGGTTGGCAATGTTTTGCCAGCAGACAATCCACAGGAATTAAACCAAAGACTCAGCGATATTTATAAAAAAACTAGAAAAGGGGGAAATCGCTAATGGAACTATCATCAAAAATACTATCTGATATTACAGTCTATATGAAATATGCGCGTTACCTAAAAGAAGAAAAACGCCGTGAAACTTGGAAAGAACTAGTTACACGAAACAAAAATATGCATCTTAAAAAGTACCCTCAATTGAAAGAGGAAATTGAAGATGCTTATCAGTATGTCTATGACAAAAAAATTCTCCCATCAATGCGATCTATGCAATTTGGCGGTAAGCCAATCGAAGTTGCTCCTAACCGTATTTACAATTGCGCTTATCTTCCCATTGATGATGAGCTTTCTTTTAGTGAGACGATGTTTCTCCTTCTTGGAGGAACAGGCGTTGGATTCAGTGTACAGAAACACCACGTTGAGAAACTTCCTGAAATTCAAAAACCGTTACAGAAAAGAAAAAAACGATATTTAATTGGAGATTCAATCGAGGGCTGGGCAGACGCAGTCAAAGCGCTAATGAGGAGCTATTTTCAAGGGGGTACCCCGTTGAGATTTGATTTTAGTGATATTCGTCCCAAAGGCGCCTCACTAGTTACTAGTGGTGGCAAAGCCCCTGGTCCTCAGCCTCTACGAGAATGCCTTGTAAAGATTGAAGGATTGCTATCGGAGAAGGAGAACGGTGATAAATTACGCCCCATTGAGGTTCACGACATTGTTTGTCATATTGCTGATGCTGTTCTTGCCGGGGGGATCCGTAGGGCTGCTCTTATATCATTGTTTTCGGCCGACGATGAAGAAATGCTTGCGGCAAAAACAGGCAATTGGTGGGAAGCAGAGCCCCAAAGAGGAAGAGCAAACAATTCGGTAGTGCTTCTTCGTCATCGTATCACCAAAGAGTATTTTATGGACCTCTGGGATCGTGTAAGAGCATCACAAGCAGGAGAGCCCGGATTTTATTTTTCAAACGATAAAGATTGGGGTACTAACCCTTGCTGTGAAATTGCTCTGCGTCCGTATCAATTCTGTAACTTAACCGAGGTTAATACTTCTGACTTAGATACACAAAAGGAATATGATAATAGAGTTAAAGCAGCTAGTTTGATTGGAACTCTACAAGCAGGTTACACTGATTTTCATTATCTTCGTGATATTTGGCAAAAACAAACAGAAAAGGAGGCTCTCATCGGTGTCTCTATGACTGGTATTGCTTCAGGCAATGTTATGAAGCTCGATATGAAAAGAGCAGCCAATGCTGTGAAAAGAGAGAATGCAAGAATTGCTAAAATAATTGGTATTAAGTCTGCAGCACGCTGCACAACAGTAAAGCCAGCTGGAACTACTTCTTTAACCCTGGGAACATCAAGCGGTATTCACCCTTGGCACGGAGATTATTACTTGCGAAGAGTAAGAGTTGGTAAAAATGAGTCAATTTATACTCATCTTCTCATCCACCATCCTGAACTCATCGAAGACGAATATTTTAGGCCACACGATACGGCTGTAATTACGGTCCCACAAAAAGCTCCCGAAGATGCGATTACTCGTAAAGAGAGCGCCCTACAACTCCTTAAGAGAGTCAAAAGTGTTACGGAAGATTGGGTTCAGCCCGGAACTAGGCGAGGACAAAACACTCACAACATTTCTGCTACTATTTCAATAAGAAATGACGAATGGGTCGACGTTGGAGATTGGATGTGGGACAACAGAGAATTTTATAATGGTTTGTCCGTACTTCCATTTGATGATCATACGTATATTCAGCCACCATTTGAAGAATGCTCAAAAGAAAAATATCAAGTTTTGTACGACACCCTAGAAGACGTTGATCTAACCGAAGTCATAGAATTCGAAGATAACACTGATCTCAAGGGAGAACTAGCTTGCGCCGGCGGAGCCTGCGAAGTAAAATAATCCTTGACTTTTAAAAAATAGTGCGTATAATATACACAAGACATTAAGGAGGTTATTATGTCTGACGAGAACACAACTAACGATTATTTGATTGAATACTTTAAGGCTTTCCAAGCAGTTGAGCTTGAGATGGAGCCCTACAAGGAGCACAAAAAGGATCTTAAAAAGAACTATGTTGAGAATGGCTGGCTATCAAAACAAGAGATTAGTCAAGGCCTTCGAGCTTATCGAATGCTTAAGAAAGGCGAGAATATTGAAGATTTCTCTGATATCTTTGAGAAGTTGCAGAAGCAAATTAGTTAGAGGCAGCAATGAAGTTTAAACCCTGTAACAGGCATCTTCTGATCGATCCTATCGAGGAAGATCAAATAGAACAAACTGGTATTCTTTTACCAGATGATTATAAAAGCAAGAATCCGTTTGGAGTAGGAAAAGCAGTTGATGTAGCAGCTGATTGTACTTTAGACATTTTTGCAGGAGAGAAAGTTGTATATTCTACCAATATGTTAGAGAATGTAACTATTGGAGGAAAAGATTACTTTCTTCTACTAGAGAACTATGTATTGGGCGTAATCAATGAAAAAGATTGAACTTTATGAAGATGGGATAGGCGCCGTAGAATTAATTGATCATATGGGAACTGACCTCACGATTGTTAATTCTGCGCGCGTATCTTTCGGGAAAGAAAAAAATGAAATTGACGAAAAAGACGAGAAGCTTATCAAGTACCTTGTTAAACATCGACACACATCAACATTTGAGCACAACGTTGCTACATTTAGGTTTGTGGTACCTTTGTTTATCCGCAGCCAACATCATCGCCACAGAACATGGTCTTATAATGAAATTAGTCGTCGCTACACTGATGTAGACTTGCGTTTCTACGAGCCTAAGAACTTTAGAACACAACATAAGAGCAATCGTCAAGCGAGCAATAATGAGCTTGCTAATCCGCTGGTTAATTCTACCGGCGTGCACGGAGGAGAAACAGCATCTTATTTAGTAAAGAAACACCATCTAGAATCTTTAAAATTATTTAATACCTTGCTGAACGCCGGCGTTTGCCGAGAGCAAGCGAGAGGTGTGTTGCCCCAAAACTTATATACTGAATATTATGGTACTTGTAACCTTAGCAACCTACTTAAATTTATAGACTTGCGTATACACGAAGGCGCACAATGGGAGATCCAAAAAGTAGCAGAAGCACTTTTAGAATTAACCACTGATTTGTGGCCAACAGCTGTTAACGCTTATAGAGAGAGTAAAAACAAATGACTTATTTAATGATAGCAATGCTTCTGGCCACCCCGCCAGAAATTTATATAGAAACTTATGATCTAGAGACTCCGACATATGACGAAGTTCTACAAGAAGCAATCCATAGCTGTAGTGGAGTAGACCCGGAAAGAGTAGATATACAGCTGCTAGAAAAGCTAATAGAAGTTGAAAAAGAGTTCAATGTGCCTCCGGAGTTTAGAGGAATGATCTTAGCTGCAGCCTGCCAGGAAAGCAAATACAATCCCGCGGCAGCCGGCGATAAAAAATTTAGTAGAAATAAAAAAACTCCGATGGCTATTGGTATCTTGCAGCTTTGGCCGTTTTATGAAAGAGCATACAATCTAGATCGCAAAGATCCTGTGCAATCAGCAAGGGCCTGGATGTTTCATATAACCAAACAACTTCCTAAAGTTAAAAGACAATGTCGCTATACTAAGGAATACAAATTGTGGGTCGCTGCCTGGGTTACCGGTGTTCGTTACAAAAAACCAAACGGCCGCTGTAACGAAGCACCAAAGCACCTTCGTGTACTGAAAAGATGGCATCGCAACATTAAAATCAAAAGGGCTAATGGCTGCTGATATTATAGCAGACAATGTTGTAATTGGGACTTCTTTGGCTGCTGTCGAGTATGCTAAAAAAAATAATTGCTTAATATTGTTTAATACCACGCCTTCATTTTTTAGTTTCAAGAAACTGACCAGTGAAGAGTTGATCTACGAAAAGTGGCAGAAAACTGCTTCAACGTTGTCTTTCAATGCCTTAAACCCGTTTGGAGATAAAATTAGTTTTATTCGGGTCGATAAAGAAAGTATACAAGTTGTCTGCCACAATAGAAAATATAACATTATATATAAAAATATTATATTTTTTGATGATGAAAACATAGACAACTTTCCTTTCGATAAGATTCCTCTGCTAGAATATAGAGTTTGTGATTGGTTTAAAGTTACTTCAGGGACTAAACACGAACACTGGTTCTTAGAAACAGAAGACAGGTTTATCAACAAGATATACTTTCAAAAGAAAATAACGCTACCTAAATATAAAGATTGTGTTTCTGAGTCTTTTTTAAATAAAGAAGAACTAAATCATACTGACTATAGTCCTACAATGTCACGACTAAAAACAATTGATGTTATGACAAGCGCCGGTATACTTGGCACCAAGCATACAAAAACTTATCGCTATCCAATTAAGATGGATCTAATCGAGCGACAAGTCTTTAAAATTAAAGAAGAAATTGTAGATAAGAAAGATAATTATATGTTGGACACTAGAGAATTTAAATGAGCGCTGGCTTTCACCTTGCTGGGATTATACCTGTTGCAGGCCCAAAATTAGACTTTAATATGCCTTGGCACGATTGTTTGATGCCGATCGCCAAAGATTACCTAGCTGTAGAGCGCTCCGTGCTTGAATGCGCGTATGCTGGTTGCGAAACTATCTGGATTATATGCGACGATGATATGCAGCCTTTAATAAGACATCGTTTAGGTGATTATGTTAGCGACCCTGTGTGGGTATATCGTCATTTTGACAGAGAGAAGGGAGAAAAAAAGAAACTTATTCCAATACAATATGTTCCTATTCATCCGCGAGATAAAAACAAAAGAGATTGTTACGGGTGGTCAATTCTATATGGGGCGAAAGCAGCAGATAAAGTTAGCAAAGTAATAAGCAAGTGGTTAGCTCCCGACAGATTCTATGTATCTTTTCCTTATGGAGTATACCACCATTGGTTTCCAAGAGAACATAGAAATAAAATTTCTAAACGTCAAGATAAGAAAGTGCTTTACAGATACGAAAATAAAACTATTATTGATGGAGAATATCTAGGATTTACTTTCGACAAGACAGACTTAGAACAATTAATTGGCGAGGTAAAAGAGAAGTCAACAGGGCTTTTTAAGAACGAGAAAAGAGAAAGATTGCCTCTCAACGAAAGATACTCATATAGGTTTTTTACACTAGATCAAATTTTCAACACAATGAACACCGAAAATATTATTTATGTCGACGTTGAAAAATATTACAGGATTGATACTTGGGATCTTTATACGGACTATATATCTTCGGAAGGAAAAATACAGTATCCTATTCCGCGAAGCGTTCTAAACGCTAACGAAATAAATCCTGTCGGTGTAGACAACTAAAGGAAAAAATGAACATTAAAGATTTGATTGGAAATACTCCAATTGTAGAACTAAAGTCTAATATTTTCGCGAAGTTAGAAACTTTTAACTTGTCGGGAAGCATTAAAGACAGAATCGTACTATATATACTCAATGACGCTGAAAGGAAAGGCTTAATTAATGAAAACACTATCTTGGTTGAAGCAACGAGCGGGAATACTGGTATTGCTCTCGCTATGTTGGGTTCTATAAAGAACTACAAAGTAAAGATTATAATGCCCTCGAATATGTCTGAAGAACGCAAACAACTTATGCGTCTCTACGGAGCAGAGATAATCGAAGTTGGTCCAAACGATTTCCCCGGCGCAATTGCGTTGAGGAATAAATTAGTTCAAGAGAATGAAAGCTGGTGGTCGCTAAACCAGTTTGAGAACCCCTTAAATGTTGAGTGTCACGAAACCACAACGGCGCGCGAGATTATAAGACAGGTGTTTATTGACCGCCAACTTGAGCCGGAAGTTTTAATTTGTGGCGCTGGAACTGGTGGCACCATAATGGGCGTCGGAAGGGCCCTTAAACGAATCAATAAAGATATCAGGATCATACAGGTCAAGCCGGCCGAAGATGCTTTAAATCACGGTATACAAGGTATTGGAGACGGTGGAGATTATTTAGTAAATCCGGACTTTATTGATGAAGTTATATTTATTAAAACTGAAGATGCCATAGCTAAAGCTAAAGAGCTTTCAGCAGCTGGACTATTGGTTGGCATAAGCGCCGGAGCCAATGTACTGGCAGCTGAACAAATCGCCAAGACACACGAAGGCAATGGAGCAATTGTTACATTCTTGTGTGACCGTGGTGAAAGATATTTAAGCTTATTTTAATTTCTCTATTGACGTAGCGATATAAGTTGTTATAATATACTCAAGTGTTATTAAGGAGGGCATTATGACACCAGAAAAGAAGTACGCGCATTATTATCGCGAGATGGCCAAGATTTGTGCAGAACAAGGCTGGGGCGATCCATTTAGCTATGCTCGCTCAAAAGAGATTTTGGCCGCTAATAGGCTTGGCCATACCATTGCTGATAAGTTTTCGGGAGCAGATGCTTTTAACAAGAGTGGTGCACCGGTCGAGTATAAATCAACGATATCCAAGAAAGTTAAAGGCTCGTATACTGGTATTTCGGTGTTCGACACTTGGGAGAAACAAGTTGAGTATCTTCGCAACGAAAAGATAGCAAAATATCCTGAGCACTATTATAATCGTTTTGAAAATGGCCAGCTAGTAGAAAGCTGGGTTATGTCTGGTGATAAGGTATTCGAGATCTTGGTGCCAAAAATGAAACAGAAGTTTCCTACCGTTCTTAAGAAGAAGGACCCAAGGTTAAGTGCCACCATTTCAAATGGCGAGATTAAGAAATACGGAAAGAGAGTGTTGTGAGAGAACAACACGCAATCAAAATTCAATAGGAATATATGTTAGATAAAAAATACAAAAAGAGTATGCATCATTTTAAACAGGAGGTAGCAGCATAATGAACAGTATAGATGTCAGAAAACAAGAAGGATTAGAGTTTCTGCTATCCCTTCCGGATAATTCGGTTGACTTAATTTTGACAGACCCTCCTTACATTACATCGAGAGATAGCGGTATGAATACTTGGGTTAAACATGTTGCATCCAAGGATGAAGAGGGTGCCGATCAAACTAAAACAGAAGAAGAGTGGAAAAATTACAAAACTTTATGGGAATGGTTTGGCTGGTTTCACCAAGGAGGAGTTTCTGATTTTAAAAAAGTTCGCCGCCGCCTAGAAAAAATGAAGCAGGAGTATTTAAAATACGGCAGCATTTACGGCAAAAAATACGCTGTTGTGACAGATTATGGTAGCTGGGATTCTGAGTTTACACTTGAGACACTCAATTTATTTGTAGAGCAGTTTTATAGAGTGCTACGCCCAAGCGGCAGCATAATTATTTTCTTTGACATATGGAAAATAACGAATCTAAAGCATATGTTAGAAAATTGCATTTCTAAAAACAATAAAATACCTAAATCTCCCAAGAAAAATGAAACAGAAGAAGATTTTCAATGTAGAGTACAAAAAGCAATAGACAACCCTGTTGTAACTACGGGCTTTACCCAGTTAAGATATATTGAATGGATTAAAACAAATCCGCAGCCAATCAATAGTAGTAGAAACTATTTGACAAATTGTAGAGAAATTGCATTGACGGCTGTCAAAAAGGGCTCTTGCACGTTTAATAGCAAATATGATAATGGAATATATGAATATCCAATTCAAGGTGGAAAAGATAGGTTTCACCCTACACAAAAAAATCTAAAGTTGTTCGAGGAATTAATCGAGAAACACAGCAATGAAAATGACACAGTGCTAGATTGCTTTTTGGGCTCTGGTACAACGGCTGTCGCTGCACTAAACACAAAAAGAAATTTTATTGGTTGCGAAATCGATGATGGTTATTATAATAAAATGGTAGAAAGGATAGAGGACTACAAAGATGAACAGAACAAAAAGTAAAATTCCATTCGTAGGTCTTCACGCGCATAGCGTTGTTGGCTCTCCGTTTGATGGATTTGGATATCCGCAAGATCATATGGATTTTGCGTACGAGAATGGCTGCAGCGCCCTTGCGCTCACCGATCACGGCAATATGAATGGTACGTCCTACCAAGTGCTTCACGCTAAGAAGATGAAGGCCGAGGGCAAAGAGTTTAAGCCAATTTTTGGCGTTGAGGCTTACTTTGTGCCAAGTATCGCTAAGTGGAAAGAGGCCTATGAGGAAGCCAAAACAGACAAGAAATCCGCAAAGAATCTTGAAAAAGATGACGGACGGATGGTCACGGAAGATGAGGGCGCCTCAAAGCAAAAGAACAATATCATTAAAGAGCGCCGCCACCTTGTGTTGTTGGCACAAAACCAGACAGGTCTAAATAATATTTTTAAGATTGTGTCGGAAACACATCAGGGTGATCACTACTATCGTTATCCTCGTGTTGATTATGAGCTATTGGAGAAGTATAATGAAGGGATTATCGCTTCGTCTGCTTGTTTGGGCGGCGTTTACGCTGGTAACTATTGGGATAATCGTGATGATGGACCTGACGCGATCTTAAGTGCAATGCGCGAAACAACGCATAAGATGCAAGATATCCTAGGTGATCGTTGGTATGGAGAATTACAGTGGAATAACGTGCCAGAACAGCACGAGCTAAACCAGTATGTCATCCAGATGCATCAAGAGACCGGACTTGAACTTATCTCAACTGCAGACAGTCATTATCCAAGCCCAGAGGCGATGAAGGACCGCGAGCTATATAAACGTCTAGGTTTTCTTAACCGACCAAAGAAGCCCGACTGGCTTACGTCAGAGCTGCCAATCGATGCGGATGAGCTTGGAATGGACCTTTATCCAAAGAATGGTGATCAAATGTGGGAGGCATACGAAAAGTATGCTGCAGAAGTCGGCGTAGAGTATGACGATGATGTTATCTACGATTCAATTGTAAAGACTCACTACATCGCGAATGAGCGTATTGAGAACTTTATGCCTGACGACACTGTTCGTCTACCAAGCTTCGTTGTGCCGGAGGGCGCAACTGCTGATGAGGCGTTGCTCAAGATGTCAATTGCGGGCCTCCGCGATCTTAAGTTAGATGGAGACAGTGAGTATACGGAGCGCCTACGTCACGAACTAAACGTAATTGTTGATCGAGGGTTCTCTAAGTATTTTCTTACAATGAAAGCAATTGCTGATAAAGCGAATGATAATATGCTTTCGGGACCGGGCCGCGGTTCTGCAGCCGGCTCATTAGTTTCTTATGTGCTGGGGATCACTCAAATTGACCCGATTAAGTATGGCCTCTTGTTTAGTCGTTTCTTGCGATCTGACGCAACTGATTACCCAGATATTGACTATGATGTCTCTGACGCTTTTGGCCTTAAAGAGATCCTAGCTAAAGAATGGGGCGAGACCAATGTTGTGCCAATTTCAAATTATAACACTCTGCAGCTAAAGTCTTTGATCAAAGATGTATCTAAGTTCTACGATGTAGAGTTTACAGAGGTTAACGTGGTTACTGGCCGTATGGTTAAAGAAGCTACTCCAAAAGCAAAAGCAGCCAAGGGAATTAAAGCAGGAATGTATATTCCAAACTTTGAAGAACTAATGCTGTACTCAGATTCTTTGCGAGCATTCTTGACAAAATATCCACACATTAAAACTCACATTGAGGCTCTGTACGGACAGGTGCGCTCAGTTAGCCGCCACGCAGGTGGTGTTGTTATCGGAGAGGACCTAGACAAACATATGCCCTTAATCAATCGTGGTGGCGTTATCCAGACACCTTGGGCTGAAGGCCAGAACGTTAGACACCTAGAGCCTTTAGGCTTTATTAAATTTGACTTACTTGGTTTGTCAACACTAGCGATGATCCAATCTTGTGTTGGGCATATCTTGCGCCGGCATAAAGGCGTGGAGAACCCAACTTATGAGGATATCAAAGAATATTACAACACTTATTTACACCCTGACAAAATTGACCTAGATGACCAGCAAGTATACACCAATATCTTCGAGAAAGGTAAGTTCATTGGAGTGTTTCAGTTTACAAACGAAGGCGCACAGAGGTTCTGTAAGTCCGCGAAACCAAAGAGTATTATTGATATTTCTGCCATTACTTCAATTTACCGTCCTGGTCCGTTGAGCGCTGGTGTTGATAAATCATATGCGAAAGCAAAGCGGAATCCTTCTGAGGTCCAGTATGTAAACGATCTAGTAAAAGAAGTTACAGAAGAAACTGCGGGTTTCCTAATCTTTCAGGAGCAAATTGCATTGCTAGCTCACAAGTTAGGCAAAGACTTTACTCTTGACGAAGGCAATAAGCTTCGCAAACTTCTCACAAAGAAGGGCACTGGCTCTGTTGCTAAAGAAAAAGCGAAGCTTGAGAAGAAGTTCCTTGACGGCTGTGTAGAGAAGAAGATTGACTTGACGACAGCAAAACAACTCTGGCGTAACTTTGAGTACTTCTCTGGCTATGGCTTTAATAAGTCTCACGCAGTTTCATATTCTGTATTGTCTTACCAGTGCGCGTGGCTTCTAAATTACTATCCAGAGTGCTGGGTTGCTGCTTTCCTAGATAAGGAGCCAGAGTCTCGCAAAGAAGTTGCAATCTCGCTAGCCAAGCAATATGGATTTGAAGTGACGGACATTGATATCAATACATCAGCTGGCACTTATTGGGAGATTAGCGATGATGGGAAGACTTTGATCCAACCTTTAAGTTCTATCAAAGGATTAGGCGACGCCGCAATTAAACAGATTATTGAGAACCGCCCGTTTGAGAACGCCGAAGATCTTTTGTTTAAAGAAGGTGTAACATATTCTAAATTAAATAAGAAGGCCCTCGATGTGCTTTGTCGATCTGGTGCACTAGATGAAGTAGTGGATGATTCTTTTACGGGGATGAAGCATTTCTGGATGTCTTGTATTCAAAATCGTCCGAAGAATAAAAAGAAGATGCAAGAGAATATTCAAGAATGGTTTGAGGAAGGTGAGTTCTCCAGAGAGGAAAAGATTGAAAACATTTCAAACCTGACGGGAATTTTTCCTTTTGACCTTGTTCTTTCAAGAGACGTTCGCTCTGCTATCCAAAGATACCAAGTTCCAGCACTGGGCGATTGGGATCCAGAGCTTCAAGCAGCTTGGTTTATTCCACGAGAGAAGATTGCTAAGAAGACAAAGAATGGAAAACCTTACTGGATTCTAAAAGTTATTGACAATACTTCAACGGTGAATACTATTAGAGTCTGGGGAGTTGACCCAAACAGAGATTTACTGCATCTTAACCGACCCTATGGCGCAAAGCTACAACATAGCGAAGACTGGGGATTTAGTTTGAGATTAAATAAAAGTGCCTTGATATTATTGGGGTAAAGATGGAAACAAAAGAATTTATAATTGAAAGTAAAAAACATGGTACACATAAAATATTAGTCGATGGAGAAGATTATGATATGATTAGGCTGCATCGCTGGCATCTAGTGCCATGGTCCTATAACGATACAAAATTTTATGTTGGCACAAAGAAAGATGGCAAAAATATTAAAATACATAGACTAATAATGGGCTTTCCTGCACCACCCCTAGTGGTTGATCACATTAATGGAAATACATTTGATAATAGAAAATGTAATTTAAGAATTTGTGCGCAACAAGAGAACATAAGAGCCAAAGGAAAGCAAAAAAATAATACATCTGGATATGTTGGTGTATATCTCCATAGAAACAAGTGGAGAGCACAAATAAAACACAACAACAGACGCTTGGATATTGGTCATTTCGACTGCAAGTTTGCGGCCGCCCGGGCCCGCGACCTTAAGGCTATTGAATTTTATGGAGAGCATGCTTATACAAATTTTCCAAAAGAAGATTATAAAAACGATTGACAAACGAATAGGAGTTTGATATTATGAGTGGAGCAAAAAGAAAAATACAACGAGCTAAAAAGAAAAGAGCCGAGAAAGAATTACAAGACAAGATGAATATGTTTGATAAACTTGGTGATGCTTGTATGACTTGCGACAAACCTTTTGATAAGAAAGACAGAGAGCAGGTTCAGAGCTGGAACGTTGTAGTTCGTAAGAAAGAGAATAAAGTTAATTTGTACTGTCCTGAATGCTGGACAAAAGCACAAGACATCATTGAAGAATTCACAAGGAGACAAAATGATAATTGAGTACGCAACAACAGAATTTGGAGTAAGAGCCCCGGACAGAGGTAACCCATCTGACGCCGGCCTAGACATCTACGCTAATTTAAAAGAAACAACGAGTATTGAGCCCGGCCAGAACAAAATGATCTCTACTGGGCTTAAATTTGGTATACCTCACGGCTATATGTTACAAGTCTGTAATCGCTCAAGTATGGGAGCAAAACGATCTTTGGTCGTCGGAGCCCATATTATTGATAGCGGCTATGATGGAGAAGTGTTTATTGATCTTCATAACATTGGCTCAGAGACACAATCAATTAACAACGGTGATAAAATTGCGCAGCTAATATTGGTACCTGTCATACACTTTCGCGCGCGAAAGACGAACCCTCTTTGTCTGTATGGCGGTCAGTATATCACCATAAGTGAGAGAGGAGACGGTGCATTAGGTAGCACTGATAAGAAGGCGCTTCATCCACTAAACGGAGTGCCTGGAGGCGGATTCTAATGAAAG
>Ga0208919_1001199_pt1 | contig 15366 bp, 27 predicted proteins | sample 4_EtaG_FD_184076 | JGI IMG/M metagenome (GOLD analysis project Ga0208919, IMG submission 184076) | Marine viral communities from the Subarctic Pacific Ocean - 4_ETSP_OMZ_AT15127 metaG (SPAdes) (version 3) | ecosystem: Environmental > Aquatic > Marine > Oceanic | place: Pacific Ocean | collected...
AGGAATGCCATGATTTACCCTAGACTCCAGCCTAATCCAAGAAAACGCAGTAAGGTTTTTTCTTACTTGTTGCCAGAATAATTTTTCGGGTTGAGCCACAGTAAAAATATTATATATAAAGTAATAAATTTATGTTGCATATATGGGATATATAGTATATATTGATGTAAGACTTTCATTAACTAAAGGAGAAAAAAATGGAATATAAAAAAGAAGAGATTAAAGATTATTTTGATAACTTTATTGACGAGAACAAAACATTCTTTGAAGAAAACTATCCAACTACATGGATAGATGATTTACACCATAACGCTTTCAATAGTGATTACTACATTATAGGAACATACAGAGCGAAGCTATGGCTAGATGATATGGTTTTTGACGTAATAGAACACATCAGAGAATACGAAGAGATGCACTTTGGCGAAGTTACTACCGATTTTAGCAGTCCCGAACGCGTTGTTAATATGTACGTCTATATCATAGGCGAAGAGATTGTTTCCGATTACGTCAACCAACTAGAAGAGGTGGCTTGATGAATGACTATCTAGTGGTTTATACGACTAAAAACGAATTTTATCAGAATGAAAATGATACTACCGATCACTATGAAGCATTTTTAGACAATAAAGAAGAAGCTGAAAAAAGATATAAAGAAGTCTTGAAAATGGATAATTTATGGAGTGCTTCTCTATGTGTACCTATTCAATCAGATCAATACGAAACAAGTACAGACTACAAAAGCCAATCTAACAAAATAACGATACCCTCTGAAAATTGGGTAGAACTATATTCAACCTTATCTACTTTTATTCTTAATTTTTCCGCTTTAGATTCTATATGGACAGAAGACGAAAACGGAGAAGAAGTTTATACCGAAGAAGCACAAGATAAATTTATTCATATAGTAGATCAAGTTGAAGACATACTGAGTGAATTTTTTATTAAGGAGAAAAACTAATGAGTGAATTTGTATGGAACGAGAAAGAACAAACACACTTTCAAAAAGATAATCTCAATGGGTGGTGTGTGTGTGAAGGTATGACTGTTTGTGGAACTAAAACCGAATTTCAAGTATCAGACGGAATAGAAAGAAGCGAGAGTTATGATTTTTCTTCTTTATATGATGCTATGAAAGAATGTATTAGGTTAAATAAAGAATATACTTTAAAGGAGAATAACAATGAATCTTAAAGAATTAGATAAGAAGTGGCGAGAGAATTGCCCCGAAGAAGCTAATGGATTGGTTAGCAAACGAAAGAGAGGCAACAGGTGGAACAAAATAATCGAGTCCGCTAAAGCCAGGAATGAACTCAAGGAGAAAAGCTAATGAAATATATACAAAGAAAAGACTCTTACGGAAACTTTGAAACAGTTGATGAATTTGAGTCTCGTAAAGAAGCTATAAAGATGCTCAAAGAGTATCGGTTATCTGATCAAAGTGGATATTTCTATATAAGTCAGAAACCTTGCAGAGATTGGTAAGATTGTTATAAGGAGCAAAGCTAATGAGAAAAGCAAGCACGCTAATAGACCACAAGTCTTCAACAGGGATTAAAGGTAAAGGGACATCAATAGGCAGAGGAAATCTTAGCACCTCATCAATGCCGAAGAGAAAGAAACAAACACACAAGCGATACAGGGGGCAAGGAAAATGAAAACTAAAGAACTAGAAAAATTATTTAAAGATAGATTAGCCAAAGATGGCATAAATAAAAAATGGATGGATGAAAAACTTATCTTTGTTGGGTTAGATGATGAGGATGAAGATGAGTGAAGAAAACGTGATAAACATACAAAAACATATCATCAAGCGGTTACGCAAAGAGATACAAGCAAAAGACGAAAAGTATTGCGAGCATTGTGGTGAGACCACAGACGATTGCTCAGGCTACAAGTGTTGGATCTAATATGGAAGAAGATAAAATAAATCCTTCTTACTATAAGAAAGGTATAGAGACCACGGACTATATACAGTCTCACAAGCTAGGATTCTTGGAGGGTAACATCATTAAATATGTTACCCGACACGAACACAAGAACGGCCTTGAGGACTTACTTAAAGCAGAGTGGTACTTAAACAGATTAATTAAGGAAACGAGGAATCAATGAATCTTCAAAAGATTACAGGGATAGGAACGCAGTATGTAAACTGTTGCGAAAAATGGGTTAGATATAACGTGCTTCTAGACTCTCAAGGCCTTCCATTGGTGTACATAGACACAAACGAAAACGCAATACTCAACAACAGAAAATTGCATAAATTGGCAATTAGTGAAATCATTAACAAACTTACAGAGGATATAAATGACTAAAGAGTACATTTTAGACAAGCTAAGCGGGGAATATGTATTGGTTTGCTCAGACTCTACACGTCCGACTATACGATTAGGCACGGACGATATAGAAGTTGCAAAGACAAGAGCGCAACCATATATGCAATTCAATGACTGAACTATACAAGGACAGGTTTGATTGCCACCCTACCATGCAGTTTGATTCTGATAATCACGGGACAATAGATTGGACTCTTAAAATGGATCCACCCGAAAGTATTTATTGGAAGACAGGCAACATAAAGAAACGCGACATACGGATCACCAGCCAGGTAACGCCAGAGCAAAGGAAAGAACTAACAAGCGAGCTTTACCTAGATATATACCCACCCATAGAAAACCCAAAAAGGATAAAACAATTATGAAAAGACGCATAGCATACTTAGATAAACCGCAAGCTAAAGCTGTGGTACAAATATTTAGACGTGGACAGTTAGGAGACTTAGCTGTGTTTTTAAAGATAGATAGCAAAAACAAGAACGGACAGTATAAATTATGTATTGATTGTCCACTCGACACGCATCCACGACTGGTAAACAAGTTCCAGGACGTAGCAGATACATTAGTGTTAACACACAAGCAAGCAATCGATACTATATCTTGGGAAGATTATGATGATAAAGATATGGAACCTGAGGAAGATACACTAAGGGACTTTGTAGATATGTTAGGGAGTTATGACTAATGGATATGGAAAAACTAGAAAAACAATGGAGAAAAAATTGCCCAGAAGAAGCAAGCGGTTTAGTGTCCAAACGGACTACACCTAAAAGATGGGTAATAAAACTACAGGCTCACAAGCGCAAAAAGAAGCAAGCTACTCAACAATAATTGCATCTTCTACTTCAAGAAGAGGCTTATAATCTCCGAGTAGTTTCTGTATTCTTTGCTTAATCTCTACTTCACTTAACGAATCTAACGTGCCTGTTCTAACTTCCTTACGTTCCACATACAAGCCAGCCGCTCTACCTCTTTGTACCTCTGCCGATACTGCCGCAGTAAGATTACCTTTATCAATGGCTTGGTCTCTGATCTTGGCTAACTGCCTAACGTGCCTACTAAATGTTACCTCAAACTTTTTATCCACCTCTGCCTGGAGGCCCTGTATATATCGAACCACAAGCGGGTACTTCTGTGGATTCATAAGCTCAGAAGCTCTGACGGCCGCAGATGTATCAGCGTAGCCAGCAGCAAGGGCACATTCTGTTTGTGTTTTAGATCCATCATTGTAAACAACCTCTTTAGCAAAACGTATTTGCTTAGGTGTTAAATGCTTGTCATTCTTTCCTGATATATTTCCTGATGTTCCTTTTGGCATCTGCGAAGTATATACCAAGGTAATAAAAAGTAACAAGTTCTATTATATATAAGACAGATAATACATAACTTCTACCAAGTTAGCTCTAAACCCGCATTCTTTCAACATTCTCAGCACTTTCTAACCTGACCTAACTTATGCAAAGTTAGACGGAAACCCTTATAGGACTTATATTTCTACCTCTTCTAACCTGAAAAATATATTTTCTAGCTTTTTAGCGTATTCATGAAATCTTTTTGAAATATTACAGGTGAGGTTAGGTTTTCTTATATAGGAATAGAAACATTGCTAATAAAATCAATAGCTTACGATCTAACCTTACCAAAGTTAGAAGATTTTTATTATCAACAGAATCAATAACTTAGATCTAACTTCTAAAGTGAGGTTCAGGTTAGAAAACTATTGATATATAGTACATATCTTATATAATTATCAGCATGAGTATAAAAGAAACAGTAATTATGGTTCTTGATCCCAGAGAAATGAAAGAACTTAAAGCAATCACACTTAGACAAGATGTTAAAAAACTTATGGATTATGGGTTTACGGCTAAATCCATGTCTGAATATATGGGCAATCAGATAAGCGACAGAGCTATAAGAGAGTTTGTAAAATACAAAAGAAGACATTTAAGCACACATAACTTTGAAGTTTTAAGCGAATGGACGGCTAAAGTTTTAGAACAAATAGAGAGCTTAGAAGAGCCGATAAGCTATGCCGACTATTATTTAGATGCAATCAATGGAGAAAAAGAAAAATAGTCCTTGGGCCATCGTTCCGAGTCTTTTGTCCTATTTTCTTCATCTTTTGACTGTAGGCCCTGGTTATCTTAAAAATAAAACACTTGACATTATGGGATAGCTCCTATATACTGGCTTTTTAACAAAAGGAGAAAGTATGAAAATATTAATAGGGTGTGAAACAAGTGGTACAGTTCGCGATGCGTTTTTAGATCGAGGCCACGATGCTTGGTCTTGTGATGTGCTCCCAGCCGACACTCAAACAAATAGACATATACAAGATGATGTAAGAAATGTGCTTGAATATGAACAATGGGACTTGTTAATGGTGGCTCACCCACCTTGCACTAGGTTGTGCAATAGTGGTGTTCGTTGGTTAGACAATCCTCCTCCAGGCAAGACTAAAGAACAAATGTGGCAAGAACTAGAAGAAGGAGCGAGATTGTTTTCAGATCTATGGAATGCTGATGTGCCCAGAATAGCGGTTGAGAACCCCATTATGCACAAGTATGCTAAGGCTAGAATACTTAACTTTCAACAACCTCAATATGTTCAACCATACGAGTTTGCCGCAAGCGTAGACTCAGAAGATAACGTAAGCAAAAAAACTGGTCTTTGGTTGAAGAACCTTCCACCTTTAGTCAAAACAGGTACGCTTACGAAAGAAACGGCTAGGCAAGATATACATTTAGCCAGTCCTGGTCCTGATCGTTGGAAAGTTAGATCTAAGTTTCATAAAGGTTTGGCAAAAGCTATGGCTAAACAATGGGGGGATCTTCTTTAGTCCCTTGTCCATAGTCCCTTGTCCATAGTCCCTTGTCCATAGTCCACAAAAAAAGGGAAGACTCGTTAAAATCTTCCCTTTAATAGTTTTGTGAAACTATTGTCTATTATAAATCTTTCTTACCCGACAGGCTACCGCTTAATGATTTTTTAGGCCGATCGAAGATCTTATCCCAGTTATCGCTGAACTTCTCAGCAGATACCGAGAGAGGCCTTGGCTTAGATCCTTTACCCGCCACCGCCAGGTCCAGATGGTGTGGCTAATGCGCCATAAATACCTTTGCCAGCTGCCTCTTTGCCCATGCCTAAAGCCGTTAAAGCTAGGTAAACTCCATTCATACCGTGATCTTTATACACAGATCTTAAGATATTAGGAGCAGCTGCTCTAAATGCAGCAGAATTTGCTAAGCCACCGACAGTTTGTGCAAGGTTTTGTTTGCCTTGGGCCATATTCATAAGACCGCCTATGCCTTGTTTCTGCATTCCAGATAAACCAAGCTTACCTCCCACCTTTCTCATAGCGAGTTGACCTAAAACACCTTTAACAAATTCTTGTGGGTTTTCTGCTTCTCTTAAATTTTTTACAAATCCCATAGCAAATGCTGCGTTACGTGTTGCGGGATGTACTTGTGCTAGTCTACCTAGAAAACTTTTTACGCTATCTACTGCTGCACTCATATACGTTGGTTGATCACCAGGATTAACAAACGTAGACATGTCAGGTGTGAGCCCCATCCCAGACATACTAGGATCAGAAACTAATTTGTCGAACTTAACATCGATAGGATCTAAACGTTTACCCGTTACAAAAACTGCATCTTCTCCTCCAAGCTGCCCTGTTTCTCCTGTGCTTTGGTATCCGCCAGGCGAAAGAGAAGATTTACCACCTACATTAAATTTACCACCAGGTGCGTAATCACGAGCTTCCCCTGGTAACCCGTAAATACTTGGAGAAACACCACCAGCTATCATTGCGCGAGTAAAATCCCCACCAAAGTCTGTAGTGCTAAAACCTCCACCTCCAGTCATTTTTCCAGCAAACAAAGGGCTACCACCTTTCCCTACCCCGCTACCTGATTGTATTGGTCCTAAATCAGGTTTATCAGACTCTGTTACTCTATATAAAAATCCATCTTTATTAATGTATTCAGCAGGTCCACTTAATTTATTAGCGAGATCAACTAGACCGCCTTGTTCAGCAGCCAGATCGTTTATATCGTCTTGTGTTTTAGCCATCTTCTTTTAAATCTTTGCTTACTATAACAAATTCTTCTTTCCAGTCATACGATTGTAGCTTTTTTACCCAGCCTCTTCTACCCATGACCTGCATAGAATTACAACCATGGCGCACAGCTGTCTTTTCCAGAATATCAAGAGCTTCGTCAATGCAATCATCTAGGCCATCACCAGCTGCATATTGAATGCAAAAAACTTTCTTTTGTGGGTAGTTGTGTAGTTGCGTCAGTATGATACCGATAATCTTTTCGTCGTCATTAACGACTGTCCATAGGCTTTCTTTGTTTAGTACGAGATTGTTGTATAGATCTACAGCATCGTAGCGACCGTTGGTTGTGGGAGCTAGTCTAATTAGAAAAGGTATGATGTCATGATACATCCCCGCTACAAACCCAGGAGGGATGAGACAGACTTTCATTAATGAAGTTTAAAGTTTTTGTTTTGAAAAGCGGGACTGTACCACATAGCAAGAAACTCCGTGTAGTGTTCTTGAGTCATTTGTCCGTCGTGCTCCAATATAACTTCCTTCATCAATTCAAACATCTCTTGAGGGACAAGATTGTGTTCTACCAGTCCTTCGAGCAACATAACGTGTTCTTCAGGTCCCGCTTCGTCAAACCATTTTTTCATTTCAGGGCTGCATGTTTCGTAAACGTCAGCGATTATTGTTCCTTTCTTTATTTTCATACTAAATTTTTCCTTTCTTTTTTAGTCTTCTGTAAACTCTAGAGTTTTTATCTAAAAGATTTTTAGGCACTCGTACGGCTATAGAACCTGCGTTTTTGTCAGTGTGAGCGCGTAATTTATATAAGTCATTGTATTTGTTAGGCATATTAGTTTCCTTAAATTGTGGGAGATCACTGGGCTGGAGAGGTTGCCTTTCTAATTCACGTAAGGCTTCCTGGTTTGGCTCGAACAGCTCTCCCTGCAGATGTTATCTTATGGAGCGCACCGTCTGCTGGCACTCTCTGGAATTCAAGGCCATTAATAAACCTTACGCTACCCCCTATCCAGCTAGGTTAAAAATCTGTAACGCAGATCTATTTTACTTCAGGCTATGGGATATGTATAGGGATTTATACTGGTGTGTGTAAACCGTTCTTAATAAGAATATCTCTGTTACGCATGTGCTCAGCTTCTACGTCGTCTTTTGACTGACCGTGGTAGGCTACCGCCAGGTGGCACTTGATCATGGCCTGGTTAATATTTTTACCATCGACAACTACATCTCCTAGTACTCTGCCGTACTTGCCTTTAGAGTCCTTGAGCTTTGTTTGTATACAAACTTGATCGCCTTCTTCTACTGCTTCTTTTAAGAAAGCCCCAGCCATTTTTCCTCTAGCCTTCTCATCCAGGTTACGAGTACGTGATTCGGGAGTATCAATACCATATAGACGAACACGAGACTTATACAAAATATCGAAACCGAGATCCAAAATAACGTCGATAGTATCTCCATCGACCACCCTTTCCACTGTGCAATTGTATTCATACATATAGTTTAGTTTATATGATTAGGGCATCAAGGTGAATATGTTTATCCTGTCCTGTTTACCTTTAACAGTGATTGAAGGGAGCACCGCTAGAGGGAAAGAACATGCTTTTGCTGTGGACTCTCCTATTACTATGTCTTCTCCTACTTCTTTGGTGCTTGACTCTAGCCTGGCTGCAAGGTTTACCGCATCCCCAATGGCTGTGTAGTCAAACCGTGTTGCACTTCCCATGTTCCCAATAATCGCCTCACCAGTATTAACCCCTACGCCTATCTCAACTCCAATAGAAGATTCTTTAAATTGTTTTTGTATTTCTTGTGCGCATAACACAGCAGCTTCTTCATGATTAACCAGGTCTATGGGCGCATTAAATATTGCCATCATTGCATCCCCAATATACTTATCCACCATGCCCCCATATTTCTTAACTGTATCTGATTGTATCGTTAGTGCTTCATTCATAATCTTGGTCACTAACTCAGGATCCATTCGTTCACTCATAGCAGTAAAGCCACGTACATCTGTAAACAAAAACGTACAATCCCGTCGTTCTCCGCCCAACTTGAGTAGGCTCGGATTAGATTGCAAAGCCTTTACCTGCCTCGGATCTAAGTAATGTTCGAATTGTTTCTTGATCTGTTGTCGTAGTTTGTACTGCTCTCTAAATCTTAAATAGAAAGTAATCGTTGCTGTTATAAACTCAGCTATAAATGTCCAGGTTACATCTATCAATACGCCTTGTTGTACTACGCTGTAGCCTGCAAATAAAGTTAAGGCCATGGTCGATACAGATAAACTTATCCCCAACGTTATCCCCAAGAAGTTAATTAGTCCCCACATCATAACCACACCCAGTATGAGAGCTGTCATTTCTACAGCTAGAGAATAGTCAGGTATGTATGGACTGTCCTCTATTAGTATAGATTCCGCTAGAGCTGCTTGTATCTTGTGCGGTTCAAGTAACCCTGCTGGTGTTGATAGCTGTGGCATTACTCCGTTAGCTGTCACTCCTACAATTACAAACTTATCTGGGACATCCATTTCTTGTAACGTAGTCGAAGGGGTATTCACGAAACTTATCCACTTGCGCCCTAAACTGTCTGTTTTGACTGCTGGCAGCCCTTTTACCCTGATTTCTTCGATACCATTATCATTCGTATTTATAACGTAAGTGTCTGCACCAGCTAATACTTTTAAGACTTGTGTGCCAAATGCAGGTACCCAGCCATCAGGAGTACGCATCAGTAAAGGCAGTCTCCTGGTCAAGCCATCCACGTCTATAGGTGCAGAAGATATTCCTTGATAGGCACTGTTGCGTAATGCCTCTACATTCTGTGTAGCTCCTTGTAACATTACCCCACCTATATCATCGCCAAGTATTACCGTTCCCGTTGTTGGTGGGTACTGTTGATTGTCTGTTTCAAACATAGCTAGAATACTTGGATGCATACCTAATACGTTTGCAAATGCTTCATCACCACCAAAACGATCTGGTTCACTAAATGCTATAACGTATCCAACACCCATAGCTCCGCGTTCTAGTAACTGCATGTGTATTTCTGCCAGTCGTTCTCTAGGAAAAGGCCATCCTCCTTCGTCCCTTACATCTTGTTCTGTAATGTTTAGCACCGTAAAGTAACCAGAAGGTTCTTGGTCCTTGATCCATGAATCAAATACCTTGAGCTTTAGTATCTCTAGAGGGGTAAGCTGTAGCACCAAAGGCAAACCAAGCAAAGCTATCAAACCAAGTAGTTGTAATTTTTTCATCCTGATCCTTGTTTAATTTTAATTGTTGTCGAAGATCCTCCATTGATCTTAACCGTGTTCGATACACCGTCTTGTATTAAAATGATGGTGTAGCTGTTTGATCCATCTAAATCTAGCCTAGCACTCTGGTTTACTGTTCTGTTCAGACTAATCTTTTGTCCTGTAATGATAGTTGTTATTTGAGTGTCCTTGTCCTGGCCTATCTCTGTACCAACAATACGAATACCAGCACCTCCCTGTTTAAGTGCGTCCTCTTCTTTAGATATAGCCAGTGCGTCTAGTACGTTGAGTAAGTCTTCTAAAAAGTTTACATCTAAATAGTTGATGTCCAGTTCTGTAAACTCCAGCTCTTCTTCTGCGTCAAGAAAGTCTTCGTTAAGAAAGTCTATATCTAAATCATTAAAGTCTAGGTAGTCAGCAGAGGCCTGTGTCTGTGATTGCTCCAACGATTCGTCTGTTTGTTCAGGTGGGTTAACAATGAGCATGTTGTCGATTAAATCTAATGTAATGTCTAGCTGTACAGGTGCAGTAGGATTGTTTTCGAATACAGATACCGTAGTTGCCTGATAAGGTTTGTTTAATGTCACGCTACCCATAGCAGTAGCTACAACTATCTCACCACTAGAGATACCATTTTCATCAGGCAATAGTATGACAAGAGATCTACCTAGCTCGTCCACAGTACACGTAAAGTCCGTACCTCTTATCGCTATGTTAGCTGTCGGTGTGCGTATTGATATGTTGCTCTTGTTGTTAAATTTACCTGTAATAAATCGCGCTGTGCCACTAGCAAACTTCAAGGCCATTTTAGATTTTGACGGGTCAGGGTCGTAGATGTATTCGTCTATAACTAACTTAGAATGTTCTGTTAGTTTGACTGTAGAAGAATCTTCAAAGGTTATAGCAACTCTGCCCGCTTCTGTGCGGACATCATCCATTTGTTGTATGTCGAATTGCAACTCAGCTCCATAGGCCTTGTCTCTAAGAACTTGAGCGTTACCTCTAACTTCCGAGATAGAGCCTATCTCAGCAGACGAATGAAGTTGTTGCGTCTGACTGAGTAACACAGACAGTGCCGCTAGAGCCAACAGATGTAATCTTGAGCCAATCATTATCTGATGTAGATTCCTGATCTATGTTAAATGTTCGTGATCCACCTGTATGATCTAAATAGAAGTAACCTCCAGCATATCCATCGCCATCGTAAGTAACTACATTATCATCACCATCAATATCCATGTAGTTAGTTGCACCGTCTACATCTATAGAAGCAGTGATGTTGTTGGTGTCACCTTGCACTACCCAATCTAAATCTAAGTTTGCTGCTAGTGCAGTCATGGCATGGTTCAATGTCATAGTATTTGTATTACCCGTGACCTGTACGTTTACATTAGATCCATCTGCACCAGTTGCGTTTGTTTCGTCTGTAGACATATTAAAAGTATTGCTATCACCTATGAATGAGAAATACCCTGTATAAGTATCTGCCCAGATGTCTCCAAGAAATTTGTTTGTCGAACCTTTCTGCAAAATATCTAACGTCATGGTTGCACCATCTAAATCCAACGGAGTCATATTAGATGCCCCAGCTGTTGCATCTGAACCACCGATAATGTTGCCACTGCCTCCGACTTGTTCTATATCTAAATTAGATGTAGCACCTGACTGGTCGATATATACTTCATTGTCAGCTGCATAAAGAGATGTTGTTAATAAAAACAACAGTATAAGTAGTCTATTCATTCTCACTTCTTTGCTCCCAATACCCCAGTTCTAAACCTTCGAGTATCGTTTCTAAGACCGCTGTTTCCACAGCCGTCTGTAATGCTATATTTACTGACTCATTTTCTACTATACCGCTCTCAATTTCAACTAATTCGGTATTATTATTGTAGAATCTAAACACATCTTGTGATATAGAAGCACTCAGTACGCTCTTTGTTACCAAAACTTCTAGTAGTACCTTACCTGTGCTTACTGACACAGTGCGTAGTGAAACAGTGATACTGTCTTGCCTGTATTCTTTTGATCCACCTATGCCAAGATACCTAGCTCCAGCTCCTCCAGACTTAATATTTGTTTCGTATCCTATTACGCCACCTTCCATAAGTAACCCAGCAAACAAAAGAGGCTTTAGTTTTTGGTTTTCGTCGAAGTTTTCCCGTGTGCTCCTGATGATCTGTCTTTCTTTTGTTAAGTTATCCAAACCTTTGCGTTCTACCACATCAAAAAATTTAGAGTGTTTGAGTGCTCTTATGAGATAGGCATCAGGAGAAGAAGTTATAGCTGTACTAAAACTAGCGTATCTACTATTAGATCTACGTTGGCCTGTCTGGTCAGTAAAACTGCTTCCATACACAGCTACTATAGGCTTCCTGACAGGTGGCCCTATGTCTTTAAGTTCTTGAACAAAAAGAGAATTTATTTGTGCAGGCTCAATCTCTCGTATTGGGGGAACGCCATTATCTAACGGCGGTATAATTAATGCGCAACTAGAAAGTAAAAGAACCGAGAGGTACAGTAATTTCTGTAGTGTTGCCTTCTTCATCTGTAATTATTAGTGTTACTTTATCGTCCTCAACCCTATATTCTATAGTGTTACCTTCTAATTCTAAAACGCCAAAGTCAGATGCTGTCTCGCCAAACAAACTATCAACCAACTGCCGTGAGAGCTGAGCATAAATTCTCGATTCTAGATTCCGAATAAATCTAGCTAATGTGGTATTTTCAGCTTCTCTTTCTAAATCTTCTACGTAAGCTTTGATCTCCTCACGTATCGCCTCTTTCCTGTTGAACTCCTGGTTCTCTATAGTTAGGTAATGGCTCGAAGTGTTTTCTCCTGAAAAGCTAGGGTTTTTAAACTTGTGGGTTATTTCATCAGCTTGTACGGACAAAACAACAAACATAACAATTATCATGGAAGCTATAAGCAACATTTCGTCAGGTCGTTTAGGAGCCATCAATCTTTCCTCTGATCGTCTCTGTCCGCTTTAGCGATCTTATTACTATCTATTAGTTGCGGTACACCTAATATAGTCTTTATAAGAGTGTCTTGTCTAATTATTTCATTGTCCAGACTTCTTACGCGATCTATAAGAGCTACTAAGATACCGTGTTGAGAGTCTAACTTTGTACCGAGCCTTAACTCCATTTGTTCTATTTGATCTGCTACCTTGTCGTCTAAAACATCTAGCTTTGTTTCCATGCCATCAATGATTCTATTGATAAGTTTCCATATAAAGAAGCCTAGACCAAGTGCAGCAGCAATAGGAAAGCCTACTTCATTAATAAATTGTATTGCTTGTTCCATATAGACTATAAATTATAGCCTTTATTGGAACCAACTGCGAACCTCCCCAAGAACCTCGTTGCTGATTTTAACTTTACTCAATAGATTTTTAAGAATTTGTTCGTCAACAGTGCCTTGCGATACTAAGTCTACGTAAGTGCAACTGCGTTCCTGACCAATTCTGTGTATGCGGTCTTCTGCTTGTACTCTAAGTTCTAGGTCGTAGGAGTTAGAATAAAATATCATAGTGCTGGCTTCTGTTAATGTAATACCCCTACCACCTGTCTGTGGGTTAGATACAAAATATCTTAACTCACTGTCAGGATCCTGGAACTTCTCAATAATGTTTTGTCGTTCGTCCTGCGGTGTCTTGCCATAATAAGATGCTACGGAACCCTGACCAAACTTTTCGGTAATGGCTCGTTCTAGTTCTTGTATGTCTGTTTGAAATACTGCAAAAATCACAGCCTTCCCAGATGTCTCTTCTAATAAATCTAATACAGCCTGCACTCTATTATTTTTTAACGTAATTGTTTCCCCTGTCTCAGGACTACGAAGACTCCCCGCAACAACTTGTTGCAGACGCATAAGCTGAGTCAATACGTTCATCGTAGTAAACAATTCATCATCTAGTATCATAAGTGCTTCTCTTTTCATTGTTCTGTAAACCGCTTGTTGTTCAGGAGTAAGCTCTACATTTCTTCTTACATAAACTTTTGCAGGGAGGTCTAGGCATTCGTCTTTAATCTTTCGTATAGAAAAGTCCTTGATTGATTGTTGTAGCTCTTCTAATTTTTGAAAACCTACTATTTGTTGAAAGGCATGTCTGCCCATTTGTTTACGTTGAGTTATGGCATATCTAGCTTGGAAAGCATAGAAACTACTAAACCCCAATAGATTGGGAGATAAAAAATAACATTGTGAGTACAAATCAAGTGGTGCTTTTGTTATAGGAAACCCTGTAAGTATTCTTCTGTAGTCTGCTAGTGGTGCTAACTTAATAAGATGTTGTGTGCGTTTGGCTTTTGGATTCTTAATAGTAGTCGATTCATCTACGGCCATCATTACATCGTGCGTAACCATAAACTCCTCTACAAATTTACATGCCTTGACTGTAGCAAAAGCTTCTACATTAACTAGAAAGATATTTAATGTACCGTCGCTAGGTTCGTTAACCATCGTCTTAAAATCATGTAACCATTTTTGTGTATGGTTTGGTTGCCATACCAATACGTTACGTTCTATGCGGTCAGGTAAATGTTTGTTAACTTCATTAATGTCCCAATTTCGTAAGTTACCTTTTGGGGACACAATCAACAGTCCAGATATTTTACCTTCTTCAAATAAAATGCCTGCATTGTCCAGGAGGATTTTAGATTTACCCAGTCCCATTTCCAAAAACAATGCAAATAGGTTACGATGGTAACTCTCTTGGAGAGTTTCTAATTGATGTTGATAGGGTTCGCTCTTGAATTCGTAATTTGTTATTTCCATAAGTTCCGTCCTTTATTCTTCGTTATATATTCGAACACGTCTTAAAGTGTTGCAATATATTATATAGATGCTATCATGCATTGGCAACTTTAAGTTGATAACGAAAAAAAGAAGGAGTGAGAAATGTCAAACATCAAAGATCTCTTTGAAGAGAGCACAACAAAAGCAGTAGAGGAAATATCAGAAGACTCTATACAGGACCTTAGTGAACTATGCCAAAAACTTTTACGAGTAGAGGCTGAGGTAGGCAACACAGAAGAAAGATTAAAACGTCTGAAAGATCAACAGAGAGAACTTTCAGAACAACTCATACCTGACAGACTTACACAACTAGGTGTGTCGGACCTTAGATTAAATGATGGTTCACGTATATCAGCTGAACCATTTTACAGTGCCAGAATATCCGCAGCTAATTTAGACGATGCGCACAACTGGTTACGAGATAACGGACACGGAGACATTATAAAGAACACCATGACACTTTCATTTGGTCAGGGTGAAGATGATCTCGCAAAAGAATTGGTGGTATCGCTTTCCAAACAAGGGTTTATTCCTGAGGAAAAGGAAGCGGTGCATCCAAGCACCCTGAAAGCATTTGTTAAAGAACAAATAGAATCAGGTAACGGTGAGTTTGACCAAGACATACAGAAGAAGTTTTCTGTGTATCAAGGCAAGCGAACTAAAATTAATCGTTGAACGAAGAAAGAAGGAGAAAAAAATGGCAACGAAGAAAAATGGAGAGGGGACATCCTTAACGTCCCTATTTGAAAACATCGAAGAAAAAGGTTTTGGAGATGTAGGTGCGGAAGACCTCAAGACTCCGCGTATCAGCATAGTGCAAGCAATGTCTCCGCAAAGACAAAAAGCCAGCGCAGATTATGTTGCAGACGCAGAGGAAGGAGACATCTTC
>Ga0208919_1001205_pt1 | contig 15316 bp, 28 predicted proteins | sample 4_EtaG_FD_184076 | JGI IMG/M metagenome (GOLD analysis project Ga0208919, IMG submission 184076) | Marine viral communities from the Subarctic Pacific Ocean - 4_ETSP_OMZ_AT15127 metaG (SPAdes) (version 3) | ecosystem: Environmental > Aquatic > Marine > Oceanic | place: Pacific Ocean | collected...
GAGAGAGGCAGCAGACGTTCAGGAGGCGAAGCTGCCACTGAAGGTAGTGATAGGTCTGTGCGTTTTTTTAATAACGCAGGCGCTTACGGTAGCTGGTCTTTATCACGATATTCGGTCAGACGTTCGGAGCCTTCAGGAAGCGCAGGCAGACCTTGATACTCTTGCCGCCGAGTCAGATTTGGAAGCTGTTAGGGCTAGGCTTGATGGGATTCAAGAGGCGGTCGCGGAAATAGAGACCGACATGAAGAGCCCGCCAACCAGCATGGACCACATGAGAGTTATCGGTGAAATCAAAGCAGACCTTCGGTTGCTAGACCAAAGGATTGACTGGCTGGAGAAAAGGTAATGACAGTTTCTGATTACATGGACCTAGCTATTCGCGCTGGTGGAATATCTCTTGCCACGTATGCGGTTATTGGTCAGGTGGCAAAGCCCCTTATACGAATGATTGCCAAGTATATAGACGACGACGGCAAGCTATCTCGTGCCCAGGAAGACTTCCTTCGGTGGCTCACAAGGGCTTTGTGTGTTGCCATTGGCGGCATCATGGGCTACATGCCCCTATGGCCTGCATGGTTTGAAACTAGCTGGGGTCCAATCCTTGGCTGCATTGCTGGCTCTATGTCACCAGGGATCTACCTTGCCGTTTCTAAAGCCCTTCCTAAGAAGCTCCAGAAGATTATTTCCGGCGCATCTATTTCAGGCAGTAGCAAATGAGCATTCATTTGATAGGCACGGCTGTCCTCTTGGCAGTGTTCTTGGTTGTTCTTGGCGCTGTCGCAGCGAAGAACAAGGAGCTAAGAACGAAGATAGCTGGGGTCGCGGGGGGAGTTGCCGCTGCCCTTGCTGCAATCGTTGCAGTTCTAGTAATAAATAAAGAGAAGAAGCGTGCAGGAGAAGTGGTTGCCTCTACCAAAGAGGTAAAGCTTGGTCGTCAGGACGCGAAGGAAGACTCCTCTGCTACCGAGGCTGCCATCGAGCAAGAGGTTGCGGCAGAGGAAGAGGTTCACGAAGAAGCGTCCTCTGAGCAAGAGGAATTAAAGACGATGAAGAGAGAGCGACTCAAGGCATGATTCGCGTTGCTCTTATTGTTGCCATGCTAGTGGCCTCTGGATGCTCACCCCTGCACTACGTCAGGAAGGCACCCATAGAGCCTCCACAGCCCATCGAAGCACCAGAGCTAACGTACCCCACCATTGAAGACTTCGACTGCCCCAGGTACACGCTGGAGCCCTCGACAGGAAAGTGGTTCGAAGGGGAGTGGGGAGACATAGACGGCGGGGTTGAGGTTATCTTGCCAATGGACACGCACCCTGCTGTGGACAGGAAGGGAAAGAGTAAGTGCCGACACATTGTCCTTGCCCCTGGCTGGTGGGTAACCGCGAGAGAGGCGAGGGATAGATACCCATTGGTAAGGAAGCAGCTTATTCTTTGGGACGACTACTCTGAGAGAGCGGCAGAAAGACACCAGAAAGAAAGTGAAGAAATCGCTAAACTCCTTAACATGTCGAGGAAAAGACAGGTGGAGGTTGCTTTTATAGGCGCTGGCGCGGGCGCAGGAATAACTGCCGCAGCGATGCTGGCGATTTTAATAGCAAGTAACAGTAGGTAAGAACATGGCACTCACGAGCACGCTACAGAACAACCCGGTAGGAGCATCGCTTCTTAAGTTTGAGCAGGCCTACCCTGGAAAGGGAGTGGCTCTTACTCCAACCACGATAAAGACCGGCACACACCGTGTGATTGCTGTTGTCATTGACAACACTCAGAACACTGCCTCCTCTTACTTGAAGCTGTACGTGTCTGCCCCAACTCTTGGAACAACCGATCCCTTTGTCATCCTAAAGGCACCAGCCAACGCAAAGTTGCAGTACACCTTTGACCCCGGCATGGAGCTTGCTCACTCCTATGGTGCCTTTCTGACTACGCCAGGGATTACCGGGGCAGCGTCTCCCGAAGGAACCACAACTGCGTACATCCTTACTTCGTAGGAACAACAATGGCGACATACACCTCATCACCGTTTACAACAAATCTACAGAGCTACCTTTTTAAGGCAGCCAACATGATTAACGACGGCGCTCCAAACTGCATTGGAAGGGACGCTGTTCTCTACACCCTGTACCTATCAAACGGGGACGGTGCCTTTCGGTACATAGGTTTTTGGGACGCAGAGTTCATCTCTTCAGAGAAGCAAGAGGTTCTTATCCCTGTGAAAAACGGGGAAGACATGGTGGTCAACATTGATACGGGTCTTTACTTTGAGACTGCGGTCACTGTGAATGCTTCTACCTCGGTATCCGGTGGAAACCCCACTGACTTCGACGCTTCGCTCTTCCTCGCTCCTCCGACCCCTCCGTAGGAGCTAACTTAGCTTCCTTCTGGCGTACTCTGCTATCAGCACAGCGTCTGCCATCCCATCGTGAGGAACTCTTTTTCTTCCTGGCGTTAGGTCGATGCCTGGGAACAGCCTGTTCGCCAGAACCACTGCGTCTTGCTTCGCAAGCTTCCTCTCGCTCCCTGGTCTCTTCGGAAGCCCTAGCTCTTTCTTCCATTGCTGCGGAGTAGGCTCTTCGTGCCTAGCGCTGATGGCTATTAGCATCCCCTTTATAAAGCCCCAGTTAGTGCCGGTGGTAAGGGCAGACCGTATCCCCTCCTTAGGCCGCACAGAGACCCTCTCTATTGCAGCGGAGATGGAGTGGTTGCGCTTGGTCCAGGCAAACCAGTCTTTGATGGCGTACATGTCTAGTGGCCCAGAGCTTCCCTGAATCCTCGGCATTGGGATTGCCTGTATCAGGGTGCCGTCCTCATCTATAAGAGCTAGGCCGCCAGACAAGCCTGGGTCAATCCCTATAAAACCCCTCATTCCTTCTCCTCTCTTATCGCGTTAGAGAGAGGACTGCTTTCTATTGGGTAGCCAAAGGAAGCCTCGTACCCACTACTAAACCTGTTCCAAGACACCTCTATTCTTTCTTCAAGCGCAAGAGAATGGCTAAGCTCTTTAAACAACTCTGTCTCTACAGAGTCTCTATCCATCTTCCCTGAAGAGTGGGCTCTGTCTGCCCAAGTGTTAAAGAGTTTATCCCACCCACGGTTACCAGCCCTAAGCGCAAGCCATGTACATACATACATTGGGCCAACCCCCTTGGTGCTGTTCGCCTTTTGGACAGCCTTTCTATAGATACGAACCGCCCACTCCTGCCACTCATCCTGCTCAGGCCAATAGTTGTAAGAGTAAGCAGGTGTTCCCATGCCAAAGCAAAGGGCTTGTATATGACTAAGCTTCCAATCAGCTTCCATAGCTAGGTCCAAACCAGCCTCGCCCAGGCTCCCAGCTACACAGTGCCGTGCCGGTGGGGCCGTTCCTTTGCGCCCTGACGATGACCTCTGCATCTGAGGCTGGCTCGTGATCGTCATTGTAGACAGAGTGTCTATAGACAAAGACGACTGCATCAGCGTCCTGCTCAATCTGACCGGAGTCCCTTAGGTCCGACAGTATTGGCCTCTTGTTCTCTCTGAACTCACAGCTTCTGTTTAGCTGAGCCACTACAAAGATAGGAATGTTGAGTTCCATAGACAGTCTCTTAAATGAGCTAGACGCTTCCGCTACCTGCCTCTCTCTACTTGTAGACGGTGGAAGCTTTAGTAGCTGAAGGTAGTCAACTGCTGCCGCAGATATATCAAGCTGCTTCTTCTGAACACGTATGGACATGAGCGCAGCACCAAGGGTCTTTGGCTTGTCGTCAAAGTAAACAGGCACATCCTTCCAGTTGCTGAGGATGCCGTCTCTCGCTCCGCGAACATCGTCTGCCGTCTCTCCAAGGTCTGCGTCTGAGCTAGCAATCCTCTCACCAATCTGCATCTCGTTCATCTCAGCAGAGACAAAGAGGGTGGGACGGTCATAGTTCCTGGCAATGTTTGTAAGCAGAGAAATCATAAGGTGGGTCTTGCCCATCTTTGGACGACCACCAACAACCACCATCTGCCCTGGGCGTACAAGCAGTATCCTGTCTAGGTCTTTGATTCCGGTCTGAACCAGGGTGCTTGTCTTAAGCCCTAGCCTCTGAGCCTCTAGGTCTTCTAAGTAGTCCTCTGCAATATCATGAGCAAGCCTCGGCTGAGAGCGTCCCTCTGGAGCCCAGGTGGTGACACCAGCTATGGATGCTGAGTACTTGAGTATCTCTGAGAAAGGCTCCTTCTCCTCCTCTGAAGCAAGGACGCTTTGGCATAGCCTTACTATGTGCCTTCTTCTGGCTACCTGAATAACAGACCCAACGTATGCATCTATGTTGTTCCTGCTGCCAGGGGTTCTTTCTATCTTTTGGACAAGGTCTCCAAACTCAGTGAAATCCTTGAAGGGCCTGCCGCTACCAATCCTGTCTTCAAACTTGTCGTAGATGGTTGCCTTGTCTGGCCCAATTCCAGAGGCTCTGTCTATTACAAACTGGCCCCACAGTATTCTGTGGTGCGGATGTTCAAAGTGGTCCTTCTTAAGACCCATAGAGTTTGCCTCGTCCACACAGACAGGGCTTCTAAGACAAACGGACAACAGCGCTAGCTCTGATGAGAACCCCATCACTCACTCCCTTCGTACATGTCTATTAATTCTTCGTAGCAATACGGGGTCTCAATCCCGAAGTACGAGCAGAAGGCATCAATCTGCTCGTTATCAATTCCTTTCCTGTCTACCCATCTCTTGAACAGATAGTCAGGTGCCTTGTTGTGTTTCCTAAGCCACCTAGCTGCCTCTATAGGGACAACAGACGCAGGCTTTCCGGCAGCCCTCTCTTGAGAGTTAGCCCACCAGTTGGTTAAGAACCGACGAATGCTCTTCTTTGTTCTAGAGGGTCTGGCTGCCTCCCACATGAACGCCTTCTTTGCCTCTTTAACAAGGTCAACAGAAGGGAAGGCAAGCCGAGCTTTGCCTAGCCAGTTCGGCAGGGTGGACCTATCTCCATACCTACCGGGCCAAGCCTCTAATATAAAGTCATATAATTCCTGTTCTCTCGACACGAATGCCTCCATCCCCCTCACAGGGTGATAGCTAAAGACAACGGTTTCCCGCTGATGTAGCATTAACTTCTCAGCGCCCCCTCACTCCCCACGCTGACCTCCAAGTAGGGCGATAGTTAGTAGCTGTCGCCCTACTTTGTTACAGGGTCCGAGACTTCCAGTGCTCAAGGAACTTAAACGAAGCCTTCGGCTTGGAAGAGGACCTGTACCAATTCTCGTACCCACACTCACAAGACTGCATCCACATGGGGGGAAGTCTTAAGGTCTTCCTAAAGTCCTTGTCAGGTAGCCCGCTTGGGTTGTGCATCTTCCATGGTCCGTATCTGTGGCGGTGCTTCATGGCGTCCTTAACTCCTCACCCTTGCTCCAATAGAAGACATCTTGATAATCAAAGTCCTCTCCAAGTGCCTTGTTAATAGAGGTCTGAGTTTCAGAAGCTCTGACGACCTCGTTGTTGTAGAGGTAAAGGTGCGAAGGAACGGTCCTTCTGCCCATAGCAAAGTCAATGCCTCTCGCCGTGGGCTTCCAAAGTCCAGAGGTTCTAGACTTAGACTCCTCATCAGCAGGCTTTCTCTTTGCAAGCCCCCAAAGAGCTAGCTTTGCGTAGTCCCCACCACGAACCTTGCTGTCTCTAACGTCTACCCAGTCTTCAGAGTGGTGCTTCAAGCTCTTAAGGTATTTGTTTACAAGCCAGACGAGCCACTTAGCCATCTCTTTATTGAGCTTCCTTTTGTAGACCTTAGCTAGCTGCCCACAGCAGGGGCATGTTGCTCCGTCCTCGATGTTTTCACGAAGCTCTGTCCTTGCTTGCCATAAAGACTTTCCCTTTGACCTGTCTTCCATTTCATCTCCATTGTTTGTGTGTTTAGTTGCCGGTTTAGCTGCCTTCTAGGCAGGCAGCCCTTTCACCCTGTCGCGAACAATAAGAAACGACACCGGCAGGCATAGCCACTGAGCCCCCTATCATGGAAGCGGGGTGCCAGGAGGTTACGGTGGGCTTGGGAGTGTGGCACCCCTATCCCACCTTAAAAGAGATCATCTACGTCAACCTCATCGTCCTCTGCCACCGCTGGCGGTGCCTCTGGAACAGGGTGAGCCTTCTTAGCTCCACCAAGAGACTTGTCTACATAGACGTTTACAAACTTCTTACCGTTGGACTCGTTCGTTTTCTGAGTAATCTGTACATGGCGACCCTCTATAGATGAGCGCACTTCCCCAGTACGCCGAGCCTCTTCGTCGTACATCATCTCCCAGGTAGGCATGGACCCAATCACCCTGGCAACAGACCTCTTGATGAAACGCACAGAGCGGTCTGTGACACTGGAGAAAGACTGAAGGTTTGCCCCAGCAGCCAGACCATCTGTGACTTCGAACCACCAAGTTACGTAGTAGTCTCCCTGCTTTTCAAAGACACTGAACTCAGTGACCACAGCCTTGTATGTGCCGTCCTTAATCCGGTCCATCTCCTTCTTCTTGAAGGGTGTTGATGACTCGTCGTTTACCTCTGTATCGTCAAATAGATTCTTTATCGACATCACTTGCTCTCCTTAACAAAGCTTTCTTTAAAGGCAGCCCTCAGTTCGTTGAATGACATGCCTACAATTTCTGGCAGCATCGCGCCCTCATGACCGCGAGCCTTGGCTTCAATTCGCTCCCTCTTCCCTTCAACCGGCTGGGTCCTAAGGACTCGCTCGTTCTCTTCTGTGAACTCACACCGAATGATGAAGTCCATAGCTGAGTGAAGGGAGTTTCTTGCACTCCTTGGAAGGGCTGTGCTGACACGGTGCCTTCCTGTTGCTACGTCTCTGGAGCCAACCCGCTCCATAATCTCCTCTCTCTTTTCGTGACCAATAAAGATGGTGCAAAGAGGCAGCGCTCTTAGCATTGCAATCATGTTGGTCCACTCTCTATCAACAGCCCTCCACCCTCTGCCCCAGTCGCCATCGGCAACGTCAATCCATCCGTTTGTTTCACAGACATGAGTGGCACATAGGTTGTAGGCAACATCAACGGTATCTAGTACGACCGTCTTGTAGCCATGCTCTTCGTTTCTTGCTGCGTCTATGACGAGCTTTAGGTCTTGCCACGTTCCAACAGGAACGGCGGCGGCATGCATGGCAGATGTCCCTGGCTCTGTTGCTATGAACAGGGGGTTTGGAAACTGGTTTGCCAGCGTTGTCTTCCCCACTCCAGGCTCTCCATAGAAATGCCATACGTAGTCCGATAGACGGACACTGGGCGGGCTTGGTTCTTTAGGAATAATCCCCATTACTTCTTCTCCTTAATCTCTCTGTGCTTCCTTGGCAGCTTCTTAAAAGCATCTTCTGTTGTGTGACCAGTGCAGTGGTCGAAGTAGGGACACCTACCCCTTCCGATGCAAGACTGGACGTTCTTAATTGGCAGGCCACCACGTTTAATCTGAAGGATTCTTTCGTGGATAGCCCATGCTTGTCGGTGCCAATCGGCAAGCTGTTCATCAGTTCTCTCTATTACCTCTTCAAAGAAGTAGTGCTCTGGCCTTTCCTCATAGTCCAAAGAGAGTCTCTCTATGTACTCCTGTGCAGACTCTGTCTTCTTCTGCCTAATGGTTGGCTTCTTAACCACCCGGTAGACGACCTTCCTCACAGGCTCTCTGTAAAGGATGCTTGCCGCCCACATGTAGGTGCTTATCTGGAAGTCAATCTCCAGCCTCTGTATGTAGTCGTTGTTAACCACTGAGGCTGTCTTCCACTCTCCAAGGACTATCTCGTATGGGTGGTCAGGGTGCTCCCCTCCTCTCTCCCAAACACCGTCGAACACGCCGCTGAACCTGTGTTTCTTACTGGCGTTACCAGTAACCGGGTGCCTTATCGGTATCTCAAACTGAACCTCTTGAACGCTGGGCCAACTAGCCCATCTCTTCAGAGCCCCCTTGACCATTACGGATACGGTTGCCTCCCTAATAGACGCTGCGTCTGACTCCCATCTATCCCAGCTAGTGCTTGAAGGATTGTCTCTGAGGTAGCTGACTGCCGCCTCTTCAGAAAGCGCCTCGATTCCAGCATGGAATGCGCTGCCCATCGTCAGAGCAGGACTCTCTTCGAAGGGTGTAAGCCACTTGTTGTATCTAAGGTTATGTCTTTGTTCGCAACGACTAAATGTCGATAGCTCAGTCTGTGTTATTAGCTCTGGCATCCCTGTGAACCTTCTCCCTGAATGACGCTATGCCTCTTGCTCTTCGTACCTTCGCCACGTTTTGTCTAGTGCATCCAACCCTTGCAGCAATCACGCTGTCTGGTACCAGACCAAGGTCCTTCCACTCTTTTGGAAGAGCGCGAGCGCTTGGCTTTGAGTTGCCTGCTTTCCTTATGGCTACGTGCTTTCTTAAACGCTTTGTGATGGTCCCTCTTGAAACACCAGCCTTCTTAGCTAGCTCTGACAGGGTCGCACCATTTAGATAAGCCTCTACATACGCTTCGATATTCATCTGCTTCCTCCAATGATGGCTCTCGCAGCCCCGCTGACAATATCAACGGGACTACGAAAGCGCAACTACTAAAGGTTAAGCAGCGAACTCGGTCAGCAGCTTCGTGCCTCGACCGATGAAGTCGTTACCGGCTCCAAAGAGAAGCGATTCAAACCGCTTGTCCTGAGAGCTTCGGGCAGAGCGGTGCCATGTGGCGTACTCTGTGACTGCGTTGTAAGCAGCCCATGCAGTGTGACTTACTCCAGGGATGTCCATCCCAGTTCCGTTAAGGAATAGGTCTGTCATCTCCCTTCGCTGGTTGTCCACCCTGGTTCGAGCCCTCTTAGAGATGTTGCCATCCTCATCGGTGGCTGGCTCAGGGACAAGCTCAAGGCAGAAGTCCACCCAGGAACTGGTCGTCATCGAGGTGTCGGCAAGCACCTTCATAAAGTGGCTGCTCTGTGCAAAGACCTCTTGAGAAATGCCGAGCACATCCTGTGCTTGGTACATCTTCTGCTTAATGTTTGCAGTGTGTCGGACGCTGATACCCTGGCCTCGACCTCGGCTCAAAGCAGCCCTTGTTGTGTTGCGGCAGACAACCCTAACGTCAGTCCACAGGACTCTAAGAGAGGTCTTCGCGTCGAACCCGTTGTAGAGGAACAGGTAGTGGTCCACCTTGTCACCGGGGACAATCTCGGAGTCGCCAACCTTTGCCAGCATCCACACCTTGCTACCATTAGCTAGGGAGCCAGCGGTGTGGTAGCGCATCAGCCCATCGTCTACAAGAGAGTCTAGAAAACCAAACGCATCTACATTCTGTAGAGGGGTCCAGTTCTTTCCGACTACTCCAAGGATTTGATCGTCCGTACTTCGAACGATTGCCTTGTGGCTGTCCACCGGAACAGCCTCGCCGTTTCTGAATGCGAACAGGGGTTGAGGTTCTCCTATCCAGTCAAGCCCAGCCATTCTGATGGCTTCGTCTGACAAGACAGGCTTGTCTCCGACACAGTTACCACTTCCATGCCAAGGGGTAGCCCCGGCATACATCATGCTCTCTACGTCAAACTCTCCGAACTCAAGAATGTTAGTCATGTCTCACTCCTATACTGAGGCTGCGTTGTTTTCGTTGTCCGATACTGCTGCCTCTGTAGAGGTAAAGGACATTTCGTTTGGTGGATTAACGACACACGTATCATCCACTGGTGCCGGGACAAAAACTGTCCCTGGTAGAATCTTTGCCTTTTGAAGCTCTTGGACTAGCGCTTGAAGAGCGTTGACCACCCCAGACATTGCTTGGAAGTCGCCCTCTTTAAGACAGTCTACGGCTAGCTTTGCGCCCTCTAGGTCTGTGAAGGGTGGAACGCCAGCCTCCTCAGCAACGTAGCCAATGACATCGGCTAGCTCGTCATAGGCCAAAAGCTTCTCTTCGACCTCACCTACCGAAAGACTCTCTTGCTCTGCAAACAAGAGCCACTCGTTTGCCTCGTGGATAATCTCGACAACCTCTTGCCCATTAGAGTAGCCCTCGTCTTCGATAATCCCCCACTCCTTAGAGGCATCGCCCAACTCATCGATGGACTGCTCTAGGTACTCAAGGTTGTTCTGAGCATTCGCAAGATGATTCTTTGCTTCATACGTAATATCCATGTCTCACTCCCTGTAGTTGTGTGATTCGGTGCCGACTGACAACCAGCCGACACAATCAATGGTGCCACAGCGGTAAACAAATGTCAACCGAAATCGTCACCAATGATGTGTGTGTTTCGCGCTATGTATTCGCTTGCTTGCTCTCGACTATGGCCGAGTTAAAGCCACTATCAATCCTGTCTCCTAGAGACCCGTCTTCCAATATCTCCACTCCGACTACCCTGGTTGGTATGTCTGCGCCTGTCTTTAAATGAGAGACTAGGTACTCCCTTGCACCGGGAAGGTCAGCAGGACTTACCCCGTTTCCTACGGAGAGCAGTGCCAGTGCATCCTCTTCGTTGTTTCCGATAGACCTTATTGTTCCCATGCCCATTGTTATTACTGCGTCTGGCATAGAGCCAACCTCTGAGATAACCCTAGCGATTCGAATGCCCCAAAGCTTTTTCTGCCCTAGTGGAACTTTGGTAACGCTAGTAGGACTGGGCTTTGAATCCGCGCTACTCCAGACTAGGTAGGCAAACGGAACGTTAAGCTCTCCGCTTTCATAGTCTGCTAGGTCCTCATCAAAGAGGGTGTCTTGCTGGTGTGCGATGGCTGCAACAGCCATCTCCTGTATTCTCGTTAAGTCGTTAGGCTTCATTTCCGAATGACCTCCTTATCCCTGTGATGTTGATTGTTGAAATGTCGTCAAGGTCTACGTCCTCTCTTAGATGTCTCCCTGGATACACCCACTCGTCTTTCACGTACTCCTCAATGGCAGACTCAATGGCATCCTTGAAGGTTGCTGAGTTGCCAACAAAGGTTGACACCTCCTCACCAAGTTGCAGCGTAGATATTTTTACTTCCCATACCCGATTCATTGACCACTCCTAGCTATAGTTATCTCAACGCAGTCTCCGACGATCTCTGGGACAACCTCTCCAGAGACAACCAGAGCCAACACCCCAGCAGCCATGCTTGGAAAGGCGTTGCATAGAAACAAAAGCCTTAGCCCTTGGGCTTTGTCTTCGTCGCTAAACTCGTCAGCGTCAATCTTGTTAGACATCTCCATAACCTTTGCTGGCGTAGTGAATGGTGCTGTGTCTGATTTGTTGATTACGTAAGTACGTTCGTTTGTCGCTCCAAGTCCTGACTTCATGCTTCCTCCTTTGCTGTTGGTTAATTGGGTAGATGCAGCGCTTGCCGTTGAACCATTGCCAGTCCGTCACCACCGTTACTCCTTACGGCGGCGGCGCAGAAGGCCAGTCGTATTAGGTGCTACTGCTCACGGCGCTACCCACGCCGACCTCTCCGAGGTCCGGTCCTTTTGTTTCCGAAAGCCACTTCGGCACCATTTCAGGGAGGTTGGAATACTCCCCCAGCCCCTAGCAACAGGGGCAGGAACTTATGCTCCAGCCCTCTCTGCCATCAGCTTGGCGATGGCATCAGCAGCCAGCCGGTTAAGGTCTCGCTCTGGGGACTCGGCCTTCTTAAGAGGCTGCTTCGAAACACCCTTACTAGTAGATGTCTTCTTAGCGACCTTTGCTTTGGAAATAGTTTTCTTAATTGGCTTGGGCTTGTCCTCTGCCTGGGGCCAACTGTCACAGAGACTGTTGAACGCCTCCCGAATCATGCAGGCCTGCTCATGTTTCAACCCGTTTAGAGGGTTCTCTTCCTCACCAACAACGAATCGCATCTTCGGCGCGAACCGTGTGCCATTGTGGTTGGTCCAATAAGAGACGATGACCGTGACGTTGCCACAGTTGTATCGCTCAAGCTCAGTCATAAATCCTTTAACTTCCATATTCACTCCATGTGTCTGGGTTAAGTGTCAGCGACAGGCAACGAGGACAAAAACGAAACCTCGCTGGGTCAGTCCTGCCGCTGACTTAATCATAGTGCCACAGACCGGACACGTTTGTCAACTTTATTCGGCAGCCCTAAGGGGCTACTTCAGGTCAGTCTCACAATGTTTTCTGAGCCTTCAGGCAGGCTGCCTATGCACCATGTGTTTGGGTTGGCCCGCCTTGTGATTACTGAGATGGCAGCATCTTTGAGGCCGTCAATTATCTTTGCCCCAACAGTCCACTGGTGACCCTTTGCTTCACACGATTGGTACTCAAAGCTGTTGATTGCCTGAAGCGTATCAATCGGAGAGAGGGGGCAGACCACAAAGGCGTTGACCATATCCTCACTAACATCGACCGCCTTTGCATATCCCCCATACCTACCTGACACAGAGGCTGCATTGAGCCGAGCCAGTGTGTCGCATAGGTCAATAAGGTTGTTGGATTCGAAGGCCCAATCAAGGTCTTCAAGGGCACCTCTTCCATGAAGGCTGCCGACGATTGCAGCGATGTGCTCAGGGGGAAGGATAAAGCAACTCATAATTCACTCCTTAGGCTACTAGGCTACGTAAAGGAAACAGAGTTTCCTCTACTGTAGGCTACAGTTGACATAGTATTAGTAGGCTACTAGGCTACTAGGCTACTAGGCTAGATAGGGATAGTAGGCTACTGCTTTGGGGTCCAAGTATCTTGGTACTCAATGACGACCACATCCTCTTCGACTTTCACAGATGCTTCACCCTTAGCTACGTCACAGAGGACTGCTGATGGGAGAGCAGGGAAGAGGTAGGCCATCAGGTACATCCTTGCCCCAATGGATAGGCCCTCTTCGTTGAGGGTGGTGTGGTCGCCAGCCATAGCAAAGCGGTAAACACCAGGGGTGTGAACCATAGGGCCACTCAGTCCTCGATAAGTCTTATTCTTTTTCATGTTCACTCCGTATCTCTGTCTTAAGACAAGTCAGTTAAGTGTGACCAGACCATCTGGGCACGTTCCAGTTGAACTCTCAGGGCGAAGTCGGCAGGCTCCCTAACTCCGTCGAGGGTGATGTCCCACTCAGTGACCTGGGAGCAAACCCATTTGATGATGCCCCTAACCTCGTCAGCGGCATGGCCCTGGTTTCCGGCGTCGAAAGCCTTGATGGCATCGTCTAGTCTCTGGTGTACGTCCATTTGTCACTCCGGTTCGATGTCGATAGCTGAACTGCCATCGTCACATCATTATGGCATTGTTGTTTCTGTTTGTCAACTACTAAATGTCATCCTTAAGGATGTCTTGCTGGCTTTCGAAGTAGATGGTTGTGCGGGAAATGCCTCGCGGGCCAGCACCAACCCGGTCCCACAATCCATCAAGCACCCAGGCGAGGTCTTCAAAAGAGAGTTGTTCGTTGTCGTTTAACTCGGTCAGCGTTCCATAACTAAGGACGCCAGCCGACTGGCATGGTGGAACAGAGGGATCTACATCGCCACGGTCACCCGGCTCGCTCTTACCAAAGGCCCAGTTGTAAACCTCTACTGGTAGATGCTGTGTCCCAGCCTTGAGGACCGCATCCCAAGAGTCTTCAGGGTCAAGTTCATGCTCCTTTATATAAAGGTCTATCATTACGCCGAGTAGACAGAAGCAGCCATCGTCTGACATCAGCACATCAGTTGTCTGGGTGTAGTCCCCCGAACGCAGGGTTCTAAGGATTAAATCTTTGTTGCTCATGCTTTTTCCTTTCTATAGAAAAGCTCTAGGTAAGGATCCTTGTAGTCCTTGTCATCCCAATAGGCCTCTTGATTGACGCATAGATAAAAGTCCTCATATCCTCGCTCTCTGAAAGAGCGAAGGGTGTCCTCAAGGAGACCTCCGTCTATAGAGTCCCCAAAGCGGATGCTCTTCCATTTGTTTTTTAAATTACTCATGCTTCCTCCTTCCCGGGCCTCTTGGTTGGCTATGTCTGCTTGAAGCATCAGGCTGTCTAACTTATTGAAGCTCATGTCAGTAATCCCCAGTCTCGGTAGTCGAGACGCGCTTCCTCGCGCTCGATGCAAGCACAGCAGGGGCCAAGGTGAACCCGGCTAGCGCAGTCTTCGCAGTCCTTCTCGCCAACCCCTCGCGCTTCCTTGTTGGCGGGGACCGCCTGGCCCTCCTCGGTGTTTTTGTCGCTCATGGTCTCTCCGTTGTTATGTTCGTTGCTCATGCTTTCTCCTTCTGGTTTCAACCTTTAAAGGTTGATAATTGGTAGGCGTGAGTCCTTCTCCGTATAGGAGTCTCCCGAGATATTCAGTCGAACCATCGAGTGGTAAGGCAGCCTCTGTGTCCATTGATACATGTCGAAAGTCTGAGCCTCCGACCTCTTCTGATGAAGGTTGACGTTCCAGTGCTGTGCATAACAGCCACCTTCACAATCACTGATAGCCTTCTTCCTAGCGGCACCATGCGAAGCAAAGAGAATCACTGACACCTTGCTAGGAGGGACTCTCATGCAGGCCTTGCAGTCAGCGCATCCCATCTTCATAGAGGGTCGCTGTGCTGGGCACGGCAGTGGGCTGAAGGACTCAGTGTTTCCGTAAGACTTGAACTGCTTTCTATAGAGAGCAGCCTCTTCATCAGAGAATCCCTTGCCGTCTTTGGTGGGGACCACCACGGCTACGGTTCGCCACCCTAGAAGCACAGCCTCAGGGATTTCTTCAGGGCTATTCAGCGAAGCCACTACCCCTACATTAGAGGGCAGTTCGTCTCTCCATTGGCAGACCTCAGCCTCTCTCCATGCATGGGTGTAGGTCCATGCTTCAAGGTCAGGCCGTGCTTCGAAGGACCGGACTGTTTCGCTTCTAAAGAGAGTGCCACCATCCTCCTCTCGGAATCCAGACACCCTGTCCTTATCCATAAGAGAGCAGCTTTGTGGGCAGCTAGCGCCGACTGGTCTATAGATTCCATAGACGATTCGTTGCGGCCCTCTCTGAGCAAGAAACTTCTCTACCGTAGTAGGGTTCTGGGTTGGCTTTCCAAGTACCTTAGCCATGATCACTCCTCTTCTTATGCTTCGGATGCCGGTAGCCCTTGCGACCGGAACCTTTCAGCGATTTGTTTTTGTGCTTGCCAGCACCACCTCTTTGAAAGGCAGCAACGGCAGTCCAGTTTCTAACCTTTGGCCTCCTCTTCATTGAACCGCTCCCAGTGGATGCCAATCTGACGACCGGCGAAGTGAATGTAGATGTAAACAAAGGGCTCGTTGGTGTTGGTCAAGTTGCTGAACAATCCCCAAGGGGCTCGACCAGCTACTCTGTAAAGGCTTGATGTGATTGTCATGCTTGCTCCCGGTAAAAATGTTTTAGGCGTCATATCTTGCGTCTAAGGGGGCATCACAAAGCCCACTGCAATCGTTCCCGCAGTGCCCGCA
>Ga0208919_1001206_pt1 | contig 15313 bp, 25 predicted proteins | sample 4_EtaG_FD_184076 | JGI IMG/M metagenome (GOLD analysis project Ga0208919, IMG submission 184076) | Marine viral communities from the Subarctic Pacific Ocean - 4_ETSP_OMZ_AT15127 metaG (SPAdes) (version 3) | ecosystem: Environmental > Aquatic > Marine > Oceanic | place: Pacific Ocean | collected...
AATTAACTTTAGAAGTAGGTTCAAATAATTATATACTATTAACAAATTTAGCACTACATGTTGGAAGACCAGAAGATAGAGTAGCTACAACGGATGGTGGAGCATTATTCACTTATGGAAAAGCTGATTCTTATTTTACTGCAACATTATTACTTTCTAGTGGTGATGTAGAAACAATTAACACATTATCAGAAATTGATTCAGATGGCGATAAAACTTCTACAGCATGGTTAATTAAAGCTAGAGATGTTTCAGGAACAACAAAGACACTGGCATGTACAGGTGTATTAAGAGAATATGATGTCACTAAACCATCAGAAGGTAAAGTTACAATAGATATTTTTGTACGAATCACAAGCGACACAATAAGCATCAGTTAGGTGTTTTGATTGGGTAAATTAGCAGACATAGTTAATCAGATGATTGGTAGAAGCTTAGAATCTGCCGAATTTACATCAGCTAATCCAACACATATTAACACACTTATACAAATTAATGAGTTAGATAACCCAGATATTGAAAGTGAAGTTAGAAAAATAGTACGAGAGGAAACACAAGGTGGTAAATCAAAAAAATCTGGTAATGATTCAACAGATGAAGCGTTTAGTTCAATACAAGTAAAACAAACATTAGAAAATTCTAAACAATTAAAAACATTAGATAAAGGTAATTTAGGCGATATACATAGAATGACTTCTAATCAATATGGTAATATCAGAGAATTAGCAAATAATCCAGCATCATTTATGATGAATACAATGTTTAGAAAACTAGCAAAAGGAGCCGGTATTATTGGATTCGCTTTACTTATATTTGAGGCAGTTAAATGGATTATCAGTGAGCTTTTGAAACCTGGAAGAATGTTAGATATTAGATTCAAACGAGATATTAATAACGAGATAATCGCATTTAGACAAAGAGAAGAACAACAAAAGATTAAACAAGGATTTTCTAATATTATAATTACAACCTCACCTAGATTGAGAGGTGGATATGCACAAGTAACTAACACATTAGATATAGCAGGTGGTAGAATGGAAGCACCTGACAATTTCGGTCAATCAGGCACAGTGGCACCAGCATCAGGTCAATCATTATCTAAAGCACAAGGTGCAAGGGAAACAACGGGACACAGATAATGACCAACGCATCGATATGGCAAGTACAGGCTAGTGCTAGTGATGGTCAAGAATCAACGGCAGGTTCAGCTAATACTATTACATTTAACTCAACTACTAAACAACCATCAGAAGGTTCATTCATTTCTGATATTTCTATAGAGTTTCGTAGAGCTGTACCAGAAAACGAAGCAGTAGCTACAGATAACAACGAACTTCAAGATATGGGTATTGATGGCTTAGATATTGTTTTGACAGGTATTATTGGTGATGCAGATAATGATACATCTAGTAATCCAATAAACAAACTAAGTAATTGGATTCAAGGTGGTAACACAGCGACAGGTTACACAAAAGGTAGATTTGGATTAAAATTAAACAATGCACCACAATGGAATGTAACACCTACAGCAACTTACGGTTATCATGTTAAAGACGTAAAATTACAATATATGGGCGAAAGAAAAGACCTTGCAAAATTTACAATAAGACTAGCTCTTGGTGGTGATATAGCAAGTGCCATCTAATTTTGCTAGTTTAACCGTTACACTTTTCAAAGAAAGTGGTGGTTATTCATCTAATATGTCTATAACTGATGATGTTAAATCTATACCATTATTTACAGATACAGGTACAGGTGAAGTAAATTCAGCTACAATAATAGTAAGATCATTAGGTGGTCTATATAATGTAACAGGTAGTGTAAAGTTTGAACAATTTGATAGAATTAGAATACAATGCACAGACTTGGGAGGTCAAAGCTATGACAGATATTTTGAAATATTTAACATATTACCATCACAAACTAAAGGTGAAGGTACATTATTAACACTTGAATGTTTAGGAATAGAGTATCATACACAGCAAATTCACATGGCAAAACCATATTATTTTGAAGATTCTTACACAGTTGCACAATCAATAGGTGATATTTATAATGATAATAAAGGATCTAAACAACCTACATTATCAAGTCATAATATTGTATATACATCAACTTTTGGTCATGGTAATGGTTTTCCATGGTATAATGCTAATAATTGGGAGTATGGACTAAACGAAGATACATGCTATAACAGATGGATGGATTTAATTGATAATGGTGGTGCACCTGTAGGAGCCGGTGGAGCATTAACATTCTATGAGTTGAATTTTCTAACAACAGGTGTAAATGCAATACAGTATAAACTAAGAGCATCAGGTGATAATTCAACTAAAGTACAAGTAAAAAATGCAGTTGCATCAGGTGTTAAAGTAGGCGAACAAGAAGGTATGATGTCTAATCCTACAGGTACTAGAGTTTTAGCATGGGGTAGTGGCGAACATGGTTCACTCCCAGTTGGTAACTCAAAGTATGATTCAGGTTTACTATCATTTATTTTTAGACCAGAATGGAGGTCGAGTGTTTACTACAAAGTAGATGCTAAAGTAAAAGTTATTACAACAGTTAATGATGAAAAGATAGAAAAACACTACAAGTGTACAACATCACATACATCAGGTAGTTCATTCTCTGCAACTAATTGGACACAAATAGATATGTCTGATGAGTTTGGTGATTCACAGCAATATTCACAATGGACAGATGATAAAGCTACATTATGGAAGTATAGTGGTTGTAATCCACCAGCTAATGTATTTGGTAATGGTGGTTGGATTGATTGTAATATGGCAGTACACGATCAAACATTTTTTAGAACATGGGTTGATGCTAAAGCAACATCAGACAGTGACTTGAATACACTAAAAACAAAATATTCGTATGATAGTACAGACAAAACTAAATTTCCTAGAGGATTTAGAGTGTTAGTTAATGGTACAGGTAGTGGTGATTTAGCAGACTTTGATGATTGTGTGGTGGAATATCAACCAGTAACGTCAGTGCCGTCAGCACAATATTTAAAATGGCGTAAATTATATGCTTTTTCAGCAGTAAATGATAGTGATGCACCATTAGCAAGTGGCTCACAAGTAGCAGTTATAGATGAAGGTAAAATATATAAAGATACAATAAGTGGTACAGGTACATCGTTAACACATTCATGGACAGCAATAGATACTACAGAATACGGTAATGATTGTTTTCATGCATACACTACAGCACCAGCAAATACAGACGGTGTAGATTTAGTTGATGGTGTCACACGTTCAAAATACGGAACATCAGGTAATACAGGCAGTAGTACAAAAAGACCAGATATAATTAAATCAGGTACTACAGGTTTTACAAAGAATGTAGATTCGGCAGTATCTTTTGTTGCAACTGCATCAGCGTTAACTAATACTGATGGTGATGGTGGTAAAGCAAACTTTGAAGCTAATGCAAGTGCTACAAGTGGTTATTATACTAACGCTATAGGCTTCACACTTCGTTTTCCATTCCCTGCATATAATGATGGAAGTGGTGGAATAACAGAAGAGGTAGGTGATACTTATGGTGGTGGAGCAAATAACAAATATGAACCAGCTACACTTGATATTCAAAATATGAATTATTCTAGTGGTGGTAAAGAAGGTTTCGGACATGATGAAGTAGAAGATTATGGACAAATTAACGCAGTAGCATTTTGGTTAAATTACTCACAAGTATTAACAGGTACATCGGCAGAGTTAAACGATGAACATAGATTTAGAGCATGGTTCATGGACACAAAAGACAATGTAGTATATCAGGACTTTGTGGTAAAATTCTCACAAAATTGGGAAGATATTAGATTACCTATTTCAGGTTTTAGAATATACAGAGCTAGACGACCTGTTTATGGTTGGGCGGTATTCTTTGCATCAATTATACCACCAAAAGAATTAGAAGTGATTAATATATTTGAGTGGCGTAATATTAAATTCTTTGGTGTACAATTACAATCTCAGTATGATAAGTATGGTAGATTTAATCCAGGACAAGCAACTATAGATGAATCAGGTAATTCAGTAACATGGGCTAACTTAGCATCAATGACTACAGGTATTACACGAACATTAAAAATGGATGGATTTAGATTTATCAAACCATTATTAGCATCTAGTGGAACTGACTCAGAAAGAAACTTAGAACCAGCATTTCAACAATTTCCATCTATTTCAGTATATGATCAATTACAAAATGTTGCAAAATCACATTTAGAAATAGAGAAATTTAAACATAAAGAGTTTAACATAGAATCAGTAGGTGATGATATGTTTGACATACCATTCGGCAATTCATTTTATCTGAACAATGCTGATATAATATCAGATGATGATAAGTCAGGTGATAATAATAATATAGAGTTAGTTGCAAAGAGAATAGAATATAGTATAACAAAACCAACTACAGGTAAAGGTGGATTAAGACGTAAGATAAAAGGAGTTAAAGTGTTTACATAATGGGTAAAGCAAAGCGATTTAATTCATACGATCAATCAGTACAAGATCAAAGAAATATTGTACAGAACTATGGACAAGGCAGACAAGGTTTATCAGGTGTACGCACATCATTTAGAACTGCACCACCATCACCAATATCAGACTTTGATCCAAATAGAGAGGAAAATATCGCAACCGTAGTGGCTGATAATCTAGGTAATCATACTGCTACACAAGACCTAAACTTAGCTGGTAATGATATAATATTAAGTTCAGACGGCGATACTAAATTTAATGTTGTAGGTGCCAATGTATTATTTCAATGTAGTAATTCAGGTTCATCTACAGAAGTATTTAGAATAGGTGCCACTCAATTACAAATGGCACAAAATATAGATTTAAACACCAATGATATACAAGGTGTTGATACAGTATATTTTAACGCATCAGGTACAAATGATGCAACTATTGATGGAAGTACAGCAGGTTTATCACATAATGTTGCAACAGGTGATGTACATACATTTCAAATAAACTCAAACACAAAATTACAAATAACTAATACAGCAATTAATGTTTATGAAGATATTGATTCTGATAGTGGAGCTACCTTTGCTGGTAGTGTTACAATTAATGGTGCAGTTGCATTAGGTAATGCTTCAACTGATTTAATTTTTGTATCAGGTAGATTTAATACAAGTCTAATACCAAATACAGATAATGATGTTGATTTAGGTAGTTCAACTAATGAGTGGAGACATCTATATGTTGATGGAACTGCAAACCTTGATACAGTATCAGCAGGTGCTACTACAACAGGCACATTATTCACTACGAGTACAACAAGCCTAGGTGATGCTGATACTGATGCAATTAATTTTTATGGTATGACAGATTGGAAAACAAACACCACATCATCAAGTGCTTCAACAGGTAGTCGTGATGGATATATCACAATAAAGATAAATGGTACAGAAAAGAAACTGTATTATTATGCATAGAGACCAGCTAGCTAACAAGCTTATTAGTTAGAGTTATATATTAAAAAAACATGATAGTATTATGTCCACTATTAATGATGTAGTTGAATATATTATATTGCTTAGGCAGGAAATTGCAAAGAGAGACCAAATAATACAAGAACTACGCAGTAAAGATAAAAACAAGTCTAATAAATAACAAATATGATGTCTAACAAAGCATTTCATAAGTTAGAAAAAAGACAGAAGAAAAAACTAAAGAGATTTAGAAAAGCACAGAGGATAGAAATTGTCCAGACGATGTAGAATATGTGACGTAAGAGTAAAAACAGGTGCAAAGAGAGCTAGAGAAAGATGGAATAAAACACCTGTTTGTAGAGATTGTGATAATTATATACTTGAAAATTTCAACTATAATGGTAATCATCTTAGTGCATACATTTCAAATAATGAATACGTTAAAGGCATAAATATCAGTATGTCATTATTAAATTAATGTTAATCACAGACGTGTACACAAAAAAAGAGTATACCTGTAAGAAATGTAATCAAACCATTTATTATGGCAAAATTACAGACGATGATGGACGTCTATATACTAAAGACGGACAAATGCCAAATGGTAAATTTGGTAAAGATTCAAATGTCATTTCAGGTGCCGTAGATGCTTTAGTGAAAGACCGACTACATGAATGTTCAAAACATTTTGTTGAACAAGCTGTAGCAAATGCACCTGCACCTAACAGTGTAACAGGCATACAGCAAGAAATAACAACCACACAGACTGTACAAACTCCAGTGCAGTATGAGTATCTAAATGAATCTGAACGGGTTCAATTAAATGATGTTGTAGCAAAAGCATGTGAGATTGATATTTTCATGGACACTAAAATAACAAAAGAGTATCCAGAAATATCAGACAATCCAGCACATAAAGGACAGGTAAAAAACCAAATTTGGTCTATTTGGTTTACAATGAAGGAGCAACAAAGAAATGGAAACTAGCTCCCTACCTATTTTTTCTAATGCAGATTATTGGAAAGATCCAGTATTTCAACACTTGATGTTAAAATGGAATGTTTACATGCAATCTGATGAATCAGATGATGATTTATTATCAGAGTGGGAAGAATTATTAATAAAAGATTTTAGATTGAAGGCTAGGTTATGGCTCAAAACAAACAAAAGAAAAACAAAGTGGTTAGAAAATCTTCGTTAGATACATCTACTGCTATAATGAGATATCTTGCAGAGAAGTATTTTGAAGATAGATGTTTTTGTACACAAGAAAAATTCAAAGATAGAGGTTTTGTAATACATCATCTATATTACATCGACAATGATGTAGAAAGAAAAAACTATGTAAAAGGCGAGAAAGGAAGATATGAATATCTCAAAGACTTATTGCCATTAGTTGAGAAAGATCCAGATAGATTTGTTCTAATCAAAAATGGCATACATACTAGACTTGATCATGTTAGACGTGGTCTCACAAGAATGAAACGTGAGAATTTTTTGAGATTAGTTATGTTGGTATTAATGACTAAAAAAAGAAAAAACTCCAAGTAGAAGATTAAAATATAAGTATTAACAATGATAGATATGAATCCAATAGATAAAGTAATTGAAGAACGTGAGAAGAAACGTGATGTTTTAACACAGATAATCAAAGATGGTTTCTTAGAATTAGATAATATGGAAAACGAAATAGCGTATTTCAAAGAATTGAAAGAGAGATTAGAATGAGTGATACAAAGGCATTCAAGTATAAAGGAAGTGAAGATGATTACAATCTACTAAAATCAGAATATATGAGAAAAGGTAAAACAATGGAAGAAATGTATAACACATACATACAAAGACAGATAGATGCATTGAAAGGGGAACAGAAAGATGAAACTATGACAGCATCGAGGCACCAAGATGAATTACAAAAGAAGTTAGAATTACAGGATCTTTCAAATGTCATTGAAGATGGATTCTTCCATATAGATTTTACAGACGATGATGATGTGGAGTTTATACAAACAGCAGGACATGAGTTTGCTGAGAGAGTTAGAAATGCTGTAAAGAACGCAATCTATTCAAAAAAAATTAAAGAGTGGGCTAAGAATAGAGATATCGAAGAAAAACAAGCAGATGTTTATTATTGTCAAAACGATGATGCTATTGAGTTTTACAAATCGTTAGATAATATTAAAATTACCTTTACATGTAAGACCATACCAATAATAACATTATCAGATTTAACAGAAAATGATTTAAACAAAATAATACAATTTGATTGTACAATAATAGGACCCAGTCCACGTAAATTAGACGTGCAAAGTGGAAGATATACACAGAAAATTCTAATTCAAGAACCAGAAGATCAATCGAAAAACAACAATCCTACAGTTTTAAAATCAGTCTTTCATGGCGAGGATACTTTAACAATAGCTACAGGTCAGAAAAAGAGAATAATAGGAGTGTATAGAACCGAAGAACCACAGAACGGTAAAGCTGATACACCAGAGAAATCACTGTTAGTTGATGTCATACACGCTAAAGATATCGAAAACAACCAATCTTTAACACTAACAAAGAAAGAAATAGATACAGCTAAAGAGATGGCTTTGAGTGAACCAGATGAATATCTAACAAAACTTCTTGATTCATTTTGTCCTAAGATATACGGTAGAAGATTAGAAAAACAAGCATTATACTTATCACTATTAGGTGGTTCTAACATTGAGAATTATAGAAAAGAATCTCACGTTATGCTCATAGGGGAGGCTGATAGTGGTAAGTCAGAATTAGTAAAGTTTGCAGATAAAATTGCAGACTTATCAAGTATTATAGACGGTTCAAATGCCACAGGTGTTGGTGTACTATTTGCACTAGATGATTACGATGGCACTAAAATATTAAGAAGTGGTGCCATGATATTGAATAATGGTGGGCATATAATTGTAGATGAATATGACAAAATGCCAAAACAAGAACAAAAAAAATTCAATCAAGCCATGGAACAACAAAGAGCCACATACAATAAAGGTGGTCATATAGGTAATGCTGAGTGTAAAACTACAGTAATATCAGCATGTAACCCAAAGAATGAGAGATGGGTTGTAGGTGATATTGTTGATAATATGCCGTTCGATCCATCAACAATAACTAGATTTGATGTTATAATAAGAACACAAAAAGAGACATCAGAGAATGAAATAAGATCAAAAATGATGCATATTATGAAAGGTAAACGTGGTGAATTAGAACAAGTGGCACAGCCAGAATATTTGAAAGGATTACTTAATCATCTTAGAAAACAAAAACCTATCATAACACAAGAAGCAGAAGAATTATTAATTAATAAATTTGTAGAGTTTACACAGATAGAACAAAACGATGATGCGATACCAATACAAACTAGACAGATGGAAGGTATACAAAGATTATGTGAAGCGTTTGCTAAATTGATGTTTAAATCGGAAGTTGATTGTGATATAGTAGAAAAAGTAATTGGATTTTATCAACAATGTCTTTCAACTTTAGGCATGAATGTATCAAGAGGTGTAGCACAATTTGACTTGAATGGTAAAGCAGTAAATAAAGATAGATTCTTTGAAGATATATTCAGTGATTTAGCATTAGAGAATGATGAGGGTAATGTTTATTTACATGAATTAGGTGAGAAACTTATGGATTCAGATAAATTTAATACAACACAATCAGTTGAGATGTATCTTGAAAAGAGAGTTAAATCTGGTTATATATTTGAGCCTAAGCCAGGAGTGTTTAAGAAACAATGAGTATGTTACCTGATAGATGTTGTATTTGTGGAAGTGAAATTAAAGATTATCATAGTACATGTCATTGGAAATACGATAAAGAGAAAAAAGGTGAAAATTATCTTGAAGATTGTAGAGCTTTTTCAAAGTGGTACGTGAAGATATACGTAAGATGAACCTATATAATAAACGCTATGAGGTAGAAAAAGTAGAGAGACCATACCAATGGTATCTTGATTGGCTTAGAAAAAATGGATTTACTAGGAAATGAAATGCGATAAATGTGGTAAAGAAATGAGGAAAATGACAGTGTGCCATCAGATATGTGAGAATTGTGGTCATGTTGTAGATTGTTCAGATGGAGTGTTTGACTAATGCGTACAAAAAAATTCTGTAACGTATGCAAGAAAGAGCTAGGCACCAGACATGCAAGAAGTATAGAACGATGCGAGGAGCATGAATTTGACTAGAGGTAAGCAATCTGGTATTAACTTCGGTAAGAAGAAACAGACAGGTCAATCAGATTTAGAACAATTAATAGAGATACAGAATTATCTAATAAAGAAATATGGTAATAAAGTATGGCGTGAATGGTATCTTATCTTTGATAAGTATAATGAAGATTTACAGAAAATAGTAGGCTATGTTAATAAAGATGATTTAGGTGAGTATGACAAAGATGGAAAATACACAATAACTAACTTTGCAAAAAACCCAGATTTGATGTGGATGGATAAATATGGATTGTGGATTATTGAAGTTGATGGAGCAGTACATGATGTCAAAGTAAAGAAAACTAATGAAAGAAACGAATTATATATACGAAATCATGTAAAACTTATAGTTGTTAATCTTGCAGAAATGAAAGAATTACGGTTAGATATATTTAAATACATAGATAACCAAATAAAGGAGTTGTTATGAATATGGATTTTATACAAACATCAAATAAATATATTGAACAAAATTGGGATTTTGATAAAGAGTTTATAAAAGAATACGAGTTTTGTTTGGGAGTAAATAATGCAGAGTTGTAAAGGCGTATGTGAACCATTAAAACATAGACCTAGTAAACGTGGTGGTGTTTGGAATGAAGTAGATATATGTTATTGTTCAATATGTACTATTTATCAAATCACAAAAGAATTACACTGTAAATGTTGTGGAACACTTCTTAGAAAGAATCCACACTCAAAACAAAGCAAAGCGAGGAGAAAAAATAATGTCTAAAGTTACTGATAAAAGAAAATACGTGAATGATGCTAGGCAATTAAATATAGCAGGTTTACAAGATAGATTTAACAAACATCAAAAATTAAGAGTAGATGAAATAGAGAGACTATTTGCTGATGAAATACCAAGGAAAGGTCTCACAGATATGCAAATTAGATACTTAGAGGTAGGTGTCAGACATCAATTTATCTTTGATATAGAAACATCAGACTTTAAACCAGAAGAAAATTTTATAATATGTTATGTTGGTGAGCATCGAGATATTCTAACAGGCAAGGTAGAAATAGTAGAAGATGCAATAACAAAGAAAGATATTAAACAAGCAGTAGATAATCAGACGTTTAACTTTGATAAAAGACTGTTAAAAACACTATCAAATAACTTTTTATTGGCTCATCAAATAGTAGGACACTATTCAACTAAATTTGATTATCCGTATTTTGCTACAAGATGTCTATTAACAGCACAAGAAAAACTAATACCACCATACGGATATCTATATCATCAAGATACATGGCGTATGATGAAACGTTCAATGAAAGCACCTAGAAATACACTGAAAAACTTCATTAGGTTAACAGGTGGAAAAGATGAAAAAACCTTTGTAGATTTAAGATATTGGTATATTACACACTTCAAAGACCATATAGAATGGCAGAAAAGTATGAACTATATACTAGATCACTGCCGAAAGGATGTCAGAATGACTCATAAAGGTCTCAAAAAAGTAGAACTCTTTAACCCTGTAAGCAGAGTGAAAGTATAATGGTAGAAGTGGAATTCAGTGTTACGGATTATAAAACCATACTAAATTGGTTTGAATTAGCTTTTGCATCAAGTAAAACAAAAACTAATGTTGAAGATGAGAAAACATTCAAGAAGGTAACTGTGATGTGTATGGTAAAACTAGAGGAATCAAAAGATAATGAAGATTAATTTTTTACTAGAAACAGGTGAAAATAGAGGATTATATCATACAGAGACAGAAAAGATAGAGGTGTTTCCATATCAACATGAGAATATAGAAGATATAATCAGTACGATAGTACATGAAACAATACATCTAGCAATAGACAAAGCAGATGAAACAGTAGATTCAAGTGAGGAAGAAAGAATCATATTTCGTTTACAATGGGCTCAAGAATGGTTAATCTAAACTAATATATACTAGTGCTACCATATACTAAGCATGACAAAAATACTATGTTGCAGTAAATTTGTAACTAGACTAGCACAGCGAGAGGAAGCAGAATTAGCAGGTATTAATCACTCAGCAATAGGAGTGAGAGTATGAAATATGTCGATATTATGAAGAAAAAAGGCTACACGTTCAAAGTTTGTAGATGTGGTCATAGAGAGGATGTTCATTTTGCTGAACGTGGTAGATGTTATGGTTCTCCTAACAAATGTGTGTGTAAAAAATTCGTAGAAGAATTACAAGGCTTAACTCATAAAGGTATAAAAAGAACTGACTTATTATTAGACTAAGTACGATGTTTATATACATCAACTTCTATTATCTATTATGGCAGATGAGAAAGATGTTTTCACTGAGAAAAAAGAAGTTGTAACTAGACTACACGAACCTTTAAAATTCAGTGTTAAAGCATATAAAACTCAAAAAGAATCAGGTCATTTCATTGAATTTACATTAAATGTTGATCCGTTTGGTGTAGATACCATAGATGATGTTGATGGTCCCGTAGTTCAAGGTATCGAGAAATGTAAAAATCTGATAGAGGGTCCTCTTGATTCTAAATACTTAGGCGTAGTTAGAACTGATGAAAACGCTTAAGACTTCTATTTTTTTAATAGTTATCTTCTTTAGCACCGCAACAAAGACACTTGTATCTGCCTACCTGAATTTTAACCATTTCAGATTTACAAAAATCACAGATAATCGCCTCTGGAATTGTAATAATTTGAGACATTCCTACATATAATATAATATGTAATGATATATAAACATAATGTTTTACATAAATTAGTAAAACTTATTAACTAAGTATATAATATTATCTTATTGTCAGAGTCAATTAATGCAGAAGAATACATAAAGACACAAAAAGATATTCTAAACCAATTATCATCATTAGAGAACAAGTCGTTTGAAACTAAGAAATCATATATAGTTAGATTGAAAGAAGTGACTAGACCACTACTAGAGAGTGGTTATTATGATGGTTTAAAGTTAAATGATTTATGTTCTTTTATATACGATGATCTATTAAAAAAACACGGTGTAACAGTTTCACGTAATGATGCATTTTACGCACTATTTGACGAAACTGAAAAACACTCAGAGAAAAACCCACTCTCTACTAAAAAGCGACTAAAAATTAGTTCTTTACCTTTAGATAAGCAGACAGGTAATACAGTTATTGATAAATTAAAACAATATGCTAGGGCAGAAGTAAGAGAACCACATGAATATGGTGTGAGTAATTATCTTAAATTGATTTTAGATGTGTCAAATCAAACAACAAAACAGGCGGAATCACTGTTAAGTAAGTTAGGTAAAGCATATTTTTATGTGGAACAATTTGAGAAGCAATTTTCTGATATGAAGATTTTAGAGATTGAAATTGCAGATTCTACAGGTAAAAAGAAAAAAGATTTAGAATCATGTTTTACACATTATCAACACTGTAAGCAATCAATAGTAGATATTGAATCAGGTATAGGAAAAACAGAAAATAAAATAACAGATTTAAAAGAGACATTATCAGAACAACGTCACATATCTAAACAATTAGATGAAAGAAATAAAATAACATTTTTAGAGAAATGGAATGCCATAGTTGCCAATATATCATTAGGTGTAAGTGCAGTTGCAAAGAAATTAGGTGTAAATAAAAAACATTTAACAAATAATGTTAGACCAGCACAGAATCCAGTAACACAAGTGGAAAACATGCATCATAAATACATTGATTGGTTTAAAGCAATAAAAATCGTTACTCCTAATGGTGAGGAATTCATATTTGATGCAAAAGATTACTTTGATGAGCAAATAGAGAGAGGTAAACTACAATTACCATTCAAGCCATTAGTGCTTAGCAATTCAAAAATAGAGTAAAATCTTTATATACCACTAATCTGAGGTTTAATTATGCAAAATCTAAGATATTATGCACTTGGTGCCTACACAGGTCTAATTGCATTATGGACTGCAACCGAACAAATTGATCTAAACGAAACCACAACTGTGGCTCTTTTAGCACCAATCGCTATTGTTATCGGAGCAGACTATCTAAAGCACAAAAACGACATCTAGGCACCAGTAATAATATACTTAAGTGCTTATTCCCTTATTTTATTATATGCGTGGTAGACGTTTTTCAAAAAAATCAGAACCTAATACAACAGTTAACAACGGACTCAAAAACTGTGAGCTAACTATGGTTGGTAATACATCAATAAGAGCATGTATTCTAGATGATAAGTTAGCCGAAACAACTATAGAAGAATGGCCTCATAGTTGGAAAACAGGTACATTGACATACAGATTAAATAATTACTCACAAGATTGGCACAAACAAAGAGATCAAGAAAGAGCTGTTACAGTTGCATTTAGAGCATGGCAGTTAAGAATAAAAAATCTTAGATTCATGAGAGCATATAATAAAAACAGAAAAGTAGATTTTAATATAACGTTTGAGGATTTAGAGCATTTCGATAATAGAAAAGGTGTGTTGGCTCACGCATATTTTCCAGGACAAGGTGAAATATCAGGTGATATATGCATAAATGATAATTGGAATTGGGTACCACATTCGAACTGGCAGAATTTAGCTAGTCCTCCTTTAGTAACTGTGTTAATGCATGAGATTGGACACGCATTAGGTTTACGTCATGATAATCGTTCAAAAGATTGTATTATGTATCCATCTATGAATCTAGGTAAAAATAAGAACGTTTTACATCAGTATGACATAGAAAGAATACAAGATAGATATGGCAAAAGAAATTTAAGTCAGAGAATATTAGATTATTTTATGCGTAGAAGAATTAGAGGTGGTGACTTTTGAGCATACCTGTCAGATGTCCTCAATGTAAAGGTAATAAAATTTTCATGAGTTTTGAGTGTTTTGTTTGTGAAGGTAAAGGTGTAGTTGAACATGACTGAAAAATCAGTCATAAAACAAATACAAGAAAAAAAATGTTGGCATTGTGATAAGATTATAAACGAACACTCACGCAAAAATCTAATGAGATGTCATTATGCAACAGAGGTTAATCTATACAAAGCAATACAAAAGATTGGTGATATGTCTAAAAAACTAGAAAAATATGAACCGAAAGAGGATAAAAAAGAATGACATTTTGGGATTGGTTTAAAAGAGAAAAGTTTGAGTTACCAGATGAGAAAACACAGGTGGCGTTTGTAGATGAAATAAGAGAGAAATTAAAGACAGCAAAAGGTGCAGAAAAGACCAAATTAACCTACATGTTAGCTAATCAACTTATGTTTTTGAATCAGATATTGAATAAGAAAAAGAAGAAAAAACCAATCAGATTAAACAATAAAGGAAAGTGGGTTTGGGTTGAAGATAATTAGTATTTCAGCATTGATATTAGTAATAGGTGCTGTTATTGTATTCAGTATACCTTTTTTAATAAATTATCAACCATCAGGCGATGAACCTAGTTTTACAAAGGAATGTAGGCAGTTAGCCACAGCATCGACAAAGATATGTTAACTAGATTTTTAGAATGGTATAATCGAAGAATGATAGAGAGTTTATCAATCTCTGCTGTTATTTTATATCTACAAATACCTCACTCATGGTGGGCATTAGAGTGTGTGTTCGGGCAAGGATTCTTGCATGGTCATGGTATAATTGTTGATTTTCTGCTATATGGA
>Ga0208919_1001207_pt1 | contig 15302 bp, 30 predicted proteins | sample 4_EtaG_FD_184076 | JGI IMG/M metagenome (GOLD analysis project Ga0208919, IMG submission 184076) | Marine viral communities from the Subarctic Pacific Ocean - 4_ETSP_OMZ_AT15127 metaG (SPAdes) (version 3) | ecosystem: Environmental > Aquatic > Marine > Oceanic | place: Pacific Ocean | collected...
CGTTAACCTCAACCTGAATGCTCCACACCGGATCGAACTTGGTGTTCGGCTCAGTGATAGAAGCATAGTGGCACTTACCAGAAATGTAAATCGGATCGTTCATAAATAGTCTCCTTTAAAACGCTGCTCTATTGCAGCCATGATGGGGATCATTCCCCGTTAGGTTGTCTACTACTAACTAAACAACGAGTGCATTATAACACATCGTATATTGGGATGTCAACTACTTTAATGAAGAAATTTCATATAAATCTTCAATAGGTAGGTTGTAACAGTCTGCCTTAACTATGAAGCCGTTATCTCCGTCACGTTCCCCTTTCTCCAGAAACCTAGCCCTATCAAAATACTCTTCTTTAGACATCCAACCTAAAATCCAAGCCTTAGAACAATCATACAAAACTCTTGTAAAAACATAATGACTACACTTTTGATGGGTAGACAGTGATGCTATTGAACAATCATAATAAGCTCTTGGTTTAACTTTAGTTCTTTTTGTTTTAACATCTATAAGTTTGTCGCCTGAAACAATATCATAGTTATATGTATTGCTTATCTTTGAGTTGGGTATAAGAGAGACGCAAAGAAACTCCCCTAAAAATCCAGCTATATTACCGTCTCCTTTCGTGATAGAGTTTTTGATTCGTCCCATCTCTGATGCTTTTTTCTTTGCGTCTTCAAGCATTTCGTGGGTTACAGATATTTCTTTCATCAGTGTGTCTCCGACCAATTATTTCCAACCTTGAAGTCTGAATCAAGGTCACACTTAAAGTTCAGTATTTCCTGTGTTGTATACATAGCCTCCTTTGTTATCTTGGTAAAGCTTTCTATGTCTGGCTTGGCTACCTCAAACTGATACTCATCATGTACCGAAGCAACAAGCTTGACATCAAGGCCATGCTCCCAGATCATCCTGTCCATCTCAACAAGCCAACGCTTGCATACCACTGCACCGGCACCCTGAAGCAGAGTGTTAAGTGCAGCATGTTCGTGCCTGATATGTAACATACGACCATCAAGACCACGTATCAAACCCTTTGAAGCAACTGTACCAATATCTTTACGTAGCTTGTTAAGGGCTGGCATATTCTTCAGGAACTTTGCAATAAGCTTCTGTCCATCAGAGGCTTTGCCTCCAACTACACTACCAATCTTAGCAGGGCCAGCACCGTACAGGAATGCATAGATGAATGTCTTGGCTTGGTCACGATTACTTAGACCTGCTGCCTTCATGTTAGCTGTATGTACATCACCTGTCAGCACCTCATTGGTAAACTTTTCATCGTTCATATAGTGTGCAAGACAACGCAGTTCAAGACCACTGGCATCAGTGCCGACTAGCTGGTGCGTCTCTGGATTAGATACTGTCCAGAGTTCCCTACACTCCTTACCGAAGGGACTGTACACTGCCGGAACCTGTGCCATGTTGGGGCCATGATGTGCCATCCTGCCTGTGATAGTCTTGAGGGTAAGCACCCTGCCATGCACCCGTTCCTGTTCGCTACATGCCTGTATCCACGCTTTCAGTAGGCCGGTACGTTTCTGTAGCAGGAAGTAACGGGAGAACATCTTGGCCTCTGGCATATCAATCGTATCCAGCACTGCCTCATTGACAATGACATTACCCTTATCTGTTTTCTTTTTAGGCTTCCACCCTTTCTCCATCAGACGTTCGGCAATCTGCTTACGACTTGCTATATTAAAAGGTATTTCTTTTGTCTTTGTCTTTAGCTCTACAATGGTAGGTGGAAACATATCTTGAGCCTTCTCTTCAAGAGAGTATAACTCATCCATAAGTTTAGCTTCCAATGTCATGCCTTTCATCAGGTCAAAGGCAAAGCCGTTGCTCTGTTGTTTGTCTACGATGCTACGAACCTTCCGTTCCAGATCGTAGGATTCTTCAGAGAACTTCTTGCCTTCTTCCTGTAGGTAGTCATATGTCTCCATCGTTACAGCCGTGTCGGTGTAACAGTACTTCAACATATCTTGATTGAAGTGGGAGAAGTCGTGGTAGTCACCCTTCTTATGATTGAAGAAGTTACCCCATGACTCAAGGGAATGACCACCATCACGAATAGGATTGTATAACTGTGACTTGATAAGCGTATCATCAATCTGATCTACCTTAATATCAGAACCAGTAAACTTATTAAGTAAGGGAGCGTCGAAGCTGATACCGTTGTGCATAATAAAGGTATCTATTTTCTTCGACCACTCCCTGAAGTTATGGCATTCATCTCCTATCCAGTGTCGTGTCTGTCCTGTTTCTTTGCTCCTTGCTACGATACAATGTATCTTGGTTGCGTTAATAGCATCTGTTTCTATATCAACTACTGCTCTCATTTGTCATGTCCATCAGGTATGCATCTTCTACGGGAATGTGAAAGAATTTTTCGCCCTTTCTTATCTTGTAGTTAGAGGCTTCTTTAACCTCGCAGTCCAGCAATGTGTTACCATCTACATGCCATGCCTTTGTGCAGTCATGGTTGAAGACCACAAAAGTAAGTAGGTCATTGTAACATTCCTCCTTCCACTTGTCAAGTAGTCTCTGCTTACGGTGCGGTATACGTAACTCTTTCCAACTGTCAGGCCATTCATCACTCTTCCAAGAGTACTTTACCTCCACTTCATAGAGATGTCTTGGAAGTTCTGGACCTACAGTTGAAACAATATCAAAGTAAGTTGTTTCATTGGTATCAATGTTAGTATGATCATGTTCCTTCAGCCAAGATACCATAGCTTCTTTGGCTTCTCTGTCAGCCTTCTCATATAGATTACGATCAAACTTCTTTCTAACCTCACTCATTGTCATCCTCCATGAAAGGGTTATCAATCTGTGTCATGCGTCCTGTACCACCATCATAGTGAAGGTGACAGGCCACCCCTGTATCTCCGGTGTACCTGTTCTTCAAGATACGGATAGAGGTGGTGTTCGCTTCGATAGGATCGTCTGCCTGTTGGTTACGCTCCAGTGCAATCACTGCATCAGACAGGTGAGCAATAGAAGCAGAGCCACGTAGGTGTGACAGAGTAACCTCACGTCCATTCTCATGTCCGTTGTCGCCTGATGGCCTACGTAGGTGGCTGACCAGAAGTAGAGCAATGCCCGTCTCCTCAACAAGAGAGCGAAGCTTGGTCATCAGGATGTCGATAGACTTACGCTCATCGCCGTTGTCCTCCTGACCTGATACAAGGATAGACAGGTGATCAAGAAAGACCCACTTGCAGTTAAGAGCCTTTGCCATGTACCTGACACGTCCAAGAATCTCATCGTTGTCGATGCTTCCAAAGTGATCGAAGGCAAAGAACCTGCCAGAGTCAATCGTCTTGGCTTGCCAATCATCCAACTGTTCCTGCGTGTACTGGTCACGAATCTCCTTGATGTACAGTCGAGCATTGGCCTCGACACTCATAAGGTTGAAGGCAGTCTGCTTTGTGTTCTCCTCCATAGCAAGCACACCAATGTTATCCTCGGTGTTGTGCATGATATGATACATAAGCTCACGCATGATGCTGGACTTACCCATACCTGCACCGGAGGTAAACGTCACAAGCTCTCCGGTCCTGATGCCGTAGGTCTTGTCGTTCATACCAGACCACGGGTAGGGACAAGTCTCGTTGTGCGTCTCATCGTAGAGGCTACGTCCAAGATCAGCAAGGTTAATGATACCTGCTGGTGTATAGGTACGTGCGCTCCACCAAGCCTGAGTAAACTTCTCACGCTGCCCTGTCTTCAGATACTCATTGGCATCCTTCAGTTCAAGGTCCATGATCTTACACTTGTTAGGCTCAAACAGTTTGGCAACTGCTTGTGCTGCATCCTTACCCTGCTTGTCATTGTCAAAGCAGAGGACGATGGTATCGAACTTGTTAAGATACTCCAGTGACTGCTGACAATTCTTCACGGCAGACTGTGCGCCATTCTTGATAGACACTGAAGGCCACTTCGATCCCATCAGTTCAAAGGCACTCATGGCATCAATCTCACCCTCGCAAACCGTGACAAACTTGCCCGTCTGACCAAAGATATTCTGACCAAACAAACCACACTTACCAAGATCACCTTCAGACCAGAACTGCTTGTCGCTGGTTCGCCGGAACTTGGAAGCAAGGTGGTTGCCATCCTTGTCATGATACTTGTACATGTGCTTGTCTATCATAGTACCACTCTTAGTAACAGATACACTGTACTTCTTACAGGTATCTAAGCTGATCTTTCGATCAGGAATGGCTGAGAAGGTAAAGGCAGATAGGTTTTCATTGTGCATTTTGACGACCTGTTTTGGTTGGGTATCCATTCTCTCTCCGTTTCTGTAGGGTTTAGATTCTTCGCAGCTAAAGCATTTAGTTCCCCACTCATAGTATGCCAGTGCGTCTGACGAACCACAGTCGGGGCAGGGTTGGTGTGTTTTAAGTTCCATAAACTTCTCCATATTAATTGAGCCTTAGTAGTTTCGTAGAAACTCTACTACTAAGACTCAATTAAGTTTACCATTTACCTTTACTGTTTTCCATAAGTTCCTTACATAACTCTTGTCGGTGTGCAGCTATATCCTTTTCTATTGATACCAGTGTCTCTATCTTATCAACCATTTCCATACTACGCCACGGTGCTTTGAAGCAGGTCTGAACATGGCCTCTGTCTTTTGGTTTGTATATCTCTACGAGAACATCCATAGCTCTATCCCTTCTTGATTTCATAAACTCTTTCTGTAGGTAATCCGGTAACATGGCGAATGAGTTGCTCACGGTTTTCAAGTTCTTCTTTTGCTTCTTTTTTAGTAGTGAAAGATTTAAGCTCCACATCTCCCCACTCCTTTCTCAACACTAACTTCCACATAACGCACTCCATGATTCAGGAAATAACTTTTCCATATAATCTCCGATAGGTTTAACTACGTCACTAGTTTCAACCTGTGCATCCTTACTGCATCGTAGCTTGTACACCCGTGCGAAGGCCATCAGTGTACCAGACCAGTACCACTCTGTCAATAGACTTTGTGGTAGTATTGCTCTGGCCTGTTCTGCACATACACCTGACTCAATCATAGCTTTGTATGAATCTTCGCAGTGACGTTGTGCGTCTTGAAACATATGGTTTACCACACTTGGTGAGGCAACTGCCTCCCTTGATGATCCCTGCTTGACATCTTCGGCACCCTGTCTCCAGTAGTCAGGGGACCAAAACTCTGGATCAGTTTTAATATACCTACGGCTCACCTCGTTCCAGACCAGACCAACCTGATGCTTCATAAGCTGACGTGCTACAAATATAGGTGCCTTGATCCTGAACTGTGCAGAGCCATGACCAAATGGGGTCCAGTGATTGTGCTTGGCAAGATACTTTATCAGTTTAATATCTTTATCTTGAAGCACTCCCTTAGTCGGACCACCAAAAGGTATCACTTCCCAAGATGATTCTTTATCAAAGCTTACCCGTGCTGCATTAACAACACTGAGATCACTGCCCATATGATCAATCAATTCAACAGTCATCAAAGGTATCTTCCCACAGTTCATGTACAAAAGAAACTTTATCTTCCATAATATTATCTGCTTCTTTCTTTGCTAACTTCTTAGCTTCTTTGTAAACATAACCTTCATCAACATACTCTCGAATCAGGTCACGCATTAAACCGCTGCGTTCTTTCTGCCATAAATTTTTAGCCATCTCACTCTAAGTCCTCTAAGTCTTTAAAAAATTCTTCTCTATCTTTTTGAGAGTTAACATTGTAACCTGAATCTTTCATCAGCAACCATACCTCTTTGTTATATCCTAAAGACTTTCTTAGAATATCTTCTTTATTTAAACGATGCCAATCAAAGTCATAAACTTTCGTCATTATGTTCTACCCATCCCGTGTTAGCATTAGTTTGTTTTTCTTTTGCTAGTTCTTTTCTTAGGTCATCTATTAATTTTTCCTGTTCTTTTACTCTAGCTTTTAACATCTTAATATTAGTATTTAATATATCCCAAGCTGACTTTAAGTTACTGTCTTCTGACATATTATACTCCTGTCACTGGGTGTTGTCAATATAAAATACATGGTTGTCTATCTGTCCCACAAGAGAGAAGCGTTCGTCCAATGCCCAGTATGGCGTGACATAAGAGGCATGGTAGTGGGTTGCTCCTTCAGTGTGAAGTAATATAACACCCTGTAAGGCAAGCTCTGCTGCACTGACTGCTTCAGCATAGGCATTTACATTGGCAATAGTTTCTGGCTTACCGTCACACCAGTAGGAGAAGTGACACTTGTTTCTGACAGGCTTTCCCTTCCATGTCCTGCCTTGACGCACAACATCGCAGATACTATCAGGATATCTTTCTGATTGTACTCGTTGCAGTATCACATTTGCTACAGCTAACTGTGCCACAAAAGACTCTGACCTTGCTTCAAAGTATACTGCCTCTGCCAAACACGAAAGATTGTCCGCTCTTACCTGAGACGCAAAGAAAGAAAGTATAATAAAAAATACAAAGTTAAGTACAATAATTTTTAAATAGTTCATTGCAATCTTTCAATCTTTATATTGAAGGGGAATCCACTAGACAGTTCCTTTATACCATGACACATTAGATACGCAGCGGCATCTTCGTATGATGTAAAGGTACATACTTCTTCTTCATCTTCGTTTATCATTAAGTCAATATCATCTACATTCTTAACTGTATCTTCTTGAGCTTGTGTTATTATATAACTCATCGACCTTGCCCTCTATATTTTTTAAAGCTACGCCTCTTATGTTTATTGTTGGGACGGGAAAGAGTTCCCGCCCCGATTGATGTACGTTTCTTGATCCGATGTAGTGTCGGGTCGTACTTATTGTCAGCCTTCTTTGCCATTAGGCAACCTCCAATTCTTTCCAGTGTGGTGATGCCAACATCTTACGTACTTTGTCTTCACGTAGTACACGGGTGTTAGCTTTGGGAACATGGGTAGACCATGCTGTAGCTGCCTGATAAGCAGTCCACAGTGTGCCTTTAGTCTGCTTTGCATAGCCTTCGTAGTGACCACGGCCTATGATGTGACGGTTCTCTTCGTCAAAGGTTTTCATCAGGTTGGATAACATCACCTTGTTAGGAACCTGTGCTTTGCTTACGTTGTCCATACGTTTTGCAAGTGTGTTACTGAACAGTGAGATTGCAGTGTCACGATCAACCGTGGTATTATACCACACTTTCATCTGATCCATGCCATCGTTTGCAATAAAGTCAGACGCAGCCCTGATCTTACTGGCAAAGCTAGTGACAGAGAAGTTCTTTGAGTGACGACCATACACATAGGCCAGCTTGTTACCATCAACAAGAGTATTGTAACAGGCTGATCGGAAGTATCCCATCATCCCATTGTTAGCCCATGTCCTGTTGTGGCTGGTACGGAACTTGAACTGTGGTGTAACCAAGTCATTCCTTCCATCAATGGTAGTAGCTTCAGCGTTGAACTTGGCAGTAAGTTCTAGCTGTTCGCCATGACCAATCACATTGGTTTGAAACTCAGCACCATCAAGATCAATTCCTGACATAGCAATAGACTGCTCAAGATTTTCTACAAGATCAAGATATTGTACTGGCTCGTATGCGTCAGAGACAATAGCAATAGGCTCTCCGCTATCAGTCCGGCGCAGACCTACGCCCAGTGAGGGATCAATCTTACCCCCATCAATACCCCCAAAGTTAGGGTTGAAGGCACCAAGATCAAACTTCTCTACACGAAAGTTAAGTACATCATGGTTAAACATTTTGATTCTCTTTCATCTTTAGGTTGAAACGTATTGTATATAAGTGCTGAATGCACTGTGACACTTTGTCACTGTCTTCTAGTTTCACTAAGCCATTCAACTGAAGTTGGCTCAACACTTCAAGAGTTTCTTCTATAGCCTCAAGCGGTGTCATCGTTCCAGCTTTCGTAATCGTCTGAAAGGGAACGCATCTCATGCTCAATCCAGCCATTGAGTTCTTGAATATTAATATCTTCAGGATCAACATCATAAGCAATGAGTTCCATATATTCTTCTACCATTGGGCGGCACCACTCATCGCCACCATAACGCAGAAACTTTTCAACATCTTCGATGTCTTTAAACTCAGGAATATTCACGTCACTCTCCTCTTAGTTGTATATCTTTTAGTGTGTACTCAGATAGTATACCATTAAACGTATTAGAAATCAAGCACAATCCGTTCAACGTAGACGGTGCATTGGTCATGGTAAAAGTCATAGCTGCCATCAGAGATTCCTCTGCGATGTTTAGGTCGTCCATGTTTTCTTCTTGTAGTAAACTAAGTTCATTATAAACTTGGTTAAATACTTTCATGTTCATATGAAAGCTCCTCTAGTATATCATGCCATGCGTTCATTAGTTGTCTCCGGTCTTAGTGGTATTAAAGTTTAATTCTCCAGTTTCTGTGTTTAAATATACAATATCTATATGTATTCCTGCCTTAACAAGTCTTTTTTGTTTTTCTGATAAGCATCTGTAAATTCTTGATCCATCTTTTCTACGTGCTAGTTTTTTACATTCAATATATTTTACATCACCATCCATGTTGACTGCTATAAAGTCAATTGGCCCTTGATTTGTCTCATCAAATATATAGTATTCACGGTCAACAAACCATTTCATAGCAGCTAGTTTACATGATAAACCTTCACGATGTTTCCATGATTCACTCATCAGTTATCTCCGGTTTGATATCCTTCTTTTTATTTAGAAGGATGCGATTACGAAACAAAGTTCTTTGCAGAATTTTTGCTTGTGGGTTTCTGTTCACTCCATGTCTATTGTGGGCTGGCCCCAATTTTCTTTTGTTTTTTCTGCCCATTTCTCGCATCCTTTTACATAAGCTTGATACTGTGCCTCGCACTGCTCTCTATTATACCACCACTTTGGCATCACGTTGTAGGATAGCTGCTGTAGCTGATCCCATTCCTGTTTAGATAACATAGCTTTGATCCTTCTTCAGCCATTCCAGTTGCACCATAGCTATATCATAAGCCTGTGCTGGTGTTAAGTCAGTAAGCGAATAGATGGTGTACTTTAGACCATGTTTTTCGCCTGTGGTCTTGATCTTTTTGCGGCGGCTCACGTCCCATGTAATCTTCCAGCTATCACCACCAAGTTCTACATCTACGAAATCAATCGTTGTCATCTTGTACCTCCATGTTAGGGACAAAGCCCTTGTCTGTGAACAAAGTTAATTCAAAGTCTTTGTCAGTTTTATCAGTGACAGTTACCGTTATGGTTGTGAAACTTTCAAAGTCGTCACGTTTTACTTTGATGTTATCAACGCTATGTATTCTAAGTCCGTTCATCAGTTCATCTCCAGCCATTCTGATTCAGTTCTACGTGCAGCTTCTCTGTAAGTTTCAAGATCGGCTTTCGGCCATCCGTCCAACTCCAGATACTCTACCCATAAGTCAAAGATATCTTCTTTGAGTATTTCGTTTTCATAATTACTCATTTATTGTCACCTCTGCTTCGGTTTCGATCCATACTTTAGCACCACAACTCAGCGGCTTGTCAGGACTATATACTATTTTACATGGTCCGTCAACATAAACTTCGTGAGCATAGTTATTATCTTTGTATGTCTTCACGGTTATCACTGGCTCACGTTCGCCACTCTTGGCGTTACTCTTGATAACGTGTTGGTTTATGTGGATAACTTTCTTCATGTCGATCTCCTATATTTAATAGGCGTTATACAGTATCGTAAGATACTCTACTGTATAACACCTATTAAGTTAAGCGGCAATCGCTGCTGCTTTCTTCTTACTTGTACCATGAGCGGGAAAGCCAACCACTACGTTCCTATCCCACTTCTCACATAGCATACATGACGCACATGATACGTCATCTTTGTATGTAGCAGGACATACCACAACCTTCCTACCTTTAGGTGTAACAGTGTTTGTTGTCTGTTCAATCGGCAACACAGTTGCAACAGGAGCTATGTCAAGATCGCATAGCTGGTCTGCATGTTCAAGATTGTTGGCAGATACATTAACAGTGAAGCCTAAGTGGTTCATAATATTGACAGTTATGGCATTCTGGAAGTTGTCCAGTACGTCATAGTGTGTGTATGTAAACCCACGCTTGCCTTTATTAGCTTTGGCAAGTTCGACACACTTCTCGTCGTCCAGCTTCTCCATGTCACCGGGCAAGTCGCCAGCTTGGTTATGACGCCATTTGCTACCAGCAGGTAGGTCTTTAATCTTGCTAATGAACGTAGACCAATCGTCACCACGATCACCTTCGGTGACTTTGTTCCAATGTAGCTTCAACGGTCCACTATCTGCATAGCAGCCATTCGATTTAAAGGGACACGAAGTGGGACACGTTGTCGCAGTGCTAGTTGTCACTGCCATCTTGCCCACCTTTGCGTTCTTTGATTTAGGCGTAATGTGAAACATTTATTTCCTCCAGATAATCTTCGGTTTCAAAGTAACGTATATCGGCGTCGGTGGTGAAGGCATCTTTATTATTAATGCCTTCCGCTATCCGTCTATTGAGTTCGTTACGTTGTTTAACAGTCAGTTGCTCAACATAGTTGATCGCCATAGATTTTCTCCATAGTTTGCACATAAGATGGGACACCTGTGACATAGTGTCGCCACAAGTATCCCATCTCTGTATAAACTAAGCCGCTTCGGATACCAATAGTGCTACGGCTCGTGAGGTATTTTCCTCAGACTTCAGCACCTTGATAAGCTGCCGTGCAATGACACGCTGGTGATCACGCATCCGTCCACCGTCTACCGACTTACGATGCCGTGCCAGCTTTGCTACGGCCTTGTCAAACTTACCCCAATTACCGATGGTAACATTTTCTTCAATAAGCTTTTCAAGCTTGGGATCGGCATAGAGGTTATACTTGCCACGGCGTTCGGTGTACTGAATTGCAGGAATTGTCATAGTATATATCTTTCTATTTAGGTTAAGAATAATGCAAGGCTTGTCGTGAGGTGCCTTGCCAACCCCTGTAAGAGTTACGCTCCAACCATTGCCGGATCAATAGTCATAGCTTTCTCTATGATCTTGTTGGCCCGTTTGTGAGCAGCTTCCAGCTTGGCCTCTACAGCCTCTGGCTTAGTGCTGGTAGTTGCTACATCTTCAGGTAGCTTGTCACCGTTACGGATGACTTTGAAGTTCCCGTTAGGATGTACAACCCTGATAGGAATGCCGGAGTCAGCAGCTTTGCTGAATAAGTCTTTGCCTTTATCAAGTGCTACCCATTTGTCTGCCACGAAAGTTTCCATTGTTGCCATGATATATCTCCAATCAGTTGGCGGTTTCTACTGTATCTAATTGATCCTTTACAGTATCGTAAGAACTCTACTGTAAAGTATCTATTAGGTTAGTCGCAGCCTTCCGTAAGCCACGCACACAATGCTATGAATGCGAATGGCAATGCAAAGAGGATTGGGAAAGTATCCCAACCTTTAAAGCAAAACCCATACATTCCGACAAGAACTGCCGGAAACATTAACAGCAAAGCTGTATTTCTAATCTTCTCAAACATATTACTCTCCATTTCTTTGTCTGAAGATGCGATCTTTAAGCTTGCTTGCATGAATCTGAAACTGTTCTTCCTCTTGGAAGAAGGCACAGATTGATAGATGGTCCTGATCCTGATTTACAGGATGGCTCTGTAACTCATACAAGTTATACTTGTGGATATTCATATCCCGTTCAAAACGTAACATATTAATCTCCGATTAAAGATTTATAATTGTTTCAAGCGTAGCTTCATCTTCGTCCAGTGTGGCAACCCACCAACCATGTTGGTCATGCAGGTCTACAAAGCCACCGTTCACAGATACGTGAACTTGGAAGTTGCCATCAAAATGCTGGTCAATCTCCGATTGTAGGAATGAAATGTTTGACATGGTAATCTCCGATTAGGTTGGTTAGTTGGGTTGTAATATCTAATTAACCCTCTTTAGTATCGTAAGATACTCTACTAAAGAGGTTTAATTAGGTTAATCTAGCCTATCGTCATTCGGTTTGTCAACCCTCGTCAATCACTATTGTGATTCATCACCTGCATAACAGTCTTGCAAAGACTGCATAGCATGTAAAAGCTACGCTTTCGCAATGACTTAGCTAGTTTTCTGGAGTTACTACGAAGTAGTAGAAGCTGACTACAAAGCATCCTCTGGATGAATTTGCCAAGACTACTACCAATTACTCTCCTCCGTAGTAACATTCTGTTCCTACTACGGAGAGATAATTGGGTTCCCATCGACTTGCAAGGTTTGGCAGCTTCGCTGCTATGCGGGGGGGTGCGAAAAAAAACCTGCACATGTATATATATATAAACAACCACTCTCATATACAGACAAAAATCTACGGACTACTCATCAAAATAAAATAAGGTATCCATACTGTGACATAATTACAACAAAGCGGTACTAATTAGTTCCTTATTAGTATTATTTTATTATTTTATTAGTATCTCTATTGTATATCTCTAAAGTATAGTGTATAATAGTACTATGGAGTATTTAGATAGTAACTATATAGAACAGTATGTCAACCTTGAAGCTTTGTTAAAGCAGAATGTTGATACTCAATGTAATGATGACTTCTTGTCTTTTGTAAGATTGATGGCACCTTCAATTGTGTCTGACTTCAGAATGGGTCGCCACATTGAAGTTATCTCAGATAAACTACAACAGGTACAGGATGGTCAAATAAAAAGACTGATGGTCTTTCTTCCACCACGTTCCAGTAAGTCTGTTGTATGTTCCAAGTTGTTTCCTGCATGGTATCTTGGCAGGAACCCTGAACATGAGATACTAAGCATATCGCACAGTGATCAACTGGCAAGTGACTTTGGCAGATCAGTACGTGACATAGTAAACACTGAGGAATACCAGAAAGTATTCAGGGGTGTCTCTCTTAGAAGTGATGTCAGGGCTGCTGGTAAGTGGAAGACAAATCATAATGGTACATACTATGCTGCCGGTGTCAGGTCACAGATTGCAGGACGTGGCGCACATGTAGCTATACTTGATGATGCCATGTCTGAGGAAGATGCGATCTCCAGTGCAGGTAGAAGGTTTATCAAAGAGTGGTATCCTGCTGGACTCAGAACACGTATCATGCCAGATGGTGCCATTGTCATAATCAATACAAGGTATCACTATGATGATCTCTGCGGCTGGCTACTAAAGCAGCAGGAGAATATGTCAGACTATGAAACTATACCATGGGAGGTGGTGAAGATACCTGCATGGTTAGACGAGGACGCAGCAGAACTACTTGACCTACCTGTAGGGGGTAGCTACTTCCCACAGTGGAAACCAGATCGGGTACTGCGAATGGACGAAAGTGAGATCAAGGCAAGCAATGGAAGCAGGTACTGGAACTCACTATACATGCAAGACCCCACACCTGAAGAGGGCGGTCTTATAAAGAAAAGGTGGATACAGGATTGGGACTATGAAGACCCGCCTAACTGTGAATTTGTCATACAAACTCTTGATACTGCCTTCTCTACTTCTACCACCGCTGACTACAGTGTCATACAAACATGGGGCATATTCTACATGTATGACCAAGATGATAAGGGCAGGGAGGACTTTGCAGCCCACCTGATACTTCTTGGCAACATCAAGGGCCGCTTTGAGTATCCAGAACTTCGGCGGCTGGCGCAGAAACTATACAATGAACATAGACCTGATGTCTGCATGGTAGAGAAAAAAGCATCTGGTCAATCGCTCATACAGGATATGCGACGGGCGGGACTCCCGGTAATGGAATATAATCCTGACAGGGATAAGGTATCCAGAGTTTACGCAGCCAGCCCCATCATGGAAGCGGGTAGGTTATGGATACCCAAGAGTAAGAAGTGGGCAGACGATCTCATTGAAGAACTTATACGTTTTCCCAATGCAGCGCATGATGACCAAGTAGATGCCCTCACTATGGCAGTACACTATATGAAAGAATCGTGGCACCTCTCCCATCCCGAAGACCCCGAAGAAGAAGAGGATCGGGTAAGCAGGGGCAGGGCAACATACTGGAATGTCTAACAGAGGCAGTTAAAGCTGCATAAAAGATTTGGGCTTTACCAGTTTGTATGCTATAATTAATGCAGGGAACAAATTTTGAATAGGGAAATAAATGGCTACTGAAAGAAATCCATACGATATGATGCCAGAAGAAGTTGGCGATGTTGTTGCTATGCCCATAGAAGAAGAGGCCAACGCAACCTTTGAGGTTGATCCTTCAGATGGTGGTGTTATTGTTGACTTTTCTGAAGAAGCTGTGGGTATGGAAGCATCAGAAGATATTGCTGAATGGTTCGGTGATATGTCTGAACTTCTTGAAGAAGACGAACTGAATGATATTGCCAACGATGTCATTGAAAACTATCAGTCTGATAAAGATTCCCGTGCTGAGTGGGAGTCCATGTTTGAGAGCGGCTTTGATCTTCTTGGTCTTAAACTGGAGCAGGGTTCTGAACCTTTTGAGGGTGCATGTACCGCCGTACATCCTCTCCTGATTGAATCAGCAGTCAAGTTCCAATCCAAGGCTTCCGGTGAGCTATTCCCATCAAGCGGTCCTGTCAAGGCACAGATACTTGGCAAGTCAAACGCAGAAAAAGAATTACAGGCTAACAGAGTTCAGAACTTTATGAACTATCAGGTAACGGAGCAGATGCCCGAATACTTTGATGAGTTTGAAAGAATGCTGTTCCATCTTCCGATTATTGGATCGGCTTTTAAGAAGCTGTACTATGACGCAACAACCAAGCGTCCTCGCTCTGAGTTTATTCCTATTGATCAGTTCTATGTATCATACTACGCAACTGATCTTGCCAATGCTGATCGTTACACACATGTAATCTATCGCAGTCCTGTTGAAATAGCACGGGATATTAATGCTGGTGTTTATCAGGACATTGATCTTCCCACACCATCAGCTAATAATATTACAACCTTTGCAGAGAAGATGGATACAATCATTGGGTTGTCTCCCTCCTCTGATAATGATCCTCAGTATGTCTTGCTGGAACAGCACTGCTATCTTGATATTGAGGGGGAAGATATTCCCCTCCCATATATTGTTACTGTTGAGAGTCAGTCTCGACAGATACTAAGTATTCGTAGAAACTATAACCAAGATGATCCAAACAAAGAAAAGATAGAACACTTTGTTCATTACAGGTTTGTACCGGGTTTTGGTTTTTACGGGCTTGGTCTTATACACTTCCTTGGTAATTTGACTATGAGTGCCACTGCGGCAATGCGTTCGCTGATAGATGCAGGGCAGTTTGCAAATCTACCGGGAGG
>Ga0208919_1001209_pt1 | contig 15280 bp, 20 predicted proteins | sample 4_EtaG_FD_184076 | JGI IMG/M metagenome (GOLD analysis project Ga0208919, IMG submission 184076) | Marine viral communities from the Subarctic Pacific Ocean - 4_ETSP_OMZ_AT15127 metaG (SPAdes) (version 3) | ecosystem: Environmental > Aquatic > Marine > Oceanic | place: Pacific Ocean | collected...
CTGTAAGTAGATTATCTAGCTTTGTTAGAAGTGCAGGATTTGTAGGATTAATTTTTTCTGGTGTAAACATAGCAAGTACATTTGCAGAACAAGGTATTGAGTCTGGGCTAAAAGCTCTAATGAGATTTTTTATACAATCAGTCGCAGCAGCATTAGGAGCAGCAATTGGTAGTATGTTTGGGGTGCTTGGAACAATAGTTGGAGCATTAGGTGGTGCAGCCGCAGGTGGAATGATAGCTAATATGTTGATGGGTAGTGCAGGCACAGGTGTTGCTGGAGCAGAAATAAATCAAGGTGGTAGAGGACAAGCAGGTTCTGATTATGCACAGACTATGCAAGTACAAGAGGCTTTTCCAATATCATCAAACGCTGGCTTTATTGGTTCACAAGAAACAAATATGAATGCATACGATAGAGAAGTTGCAAGAATAGGTGGGGGTGGTTATTAATGGCTTTAGCGGTATGTTTATATGATGGCACAACAGATGGTAGTGAAAAAAGGTTTGCTTTAAAAGCAGACTCTTTTTCTATTAACTATGTAAAAACTCCAGTGCAAATACCAATAGCTAATGGTGGTAGCCCTGAATTAATTGATATAGGTACTATACGACCTAGTATAACAGTAACAGGTATAGTAGACACATCTGACCCAAGTGAAACTGTGAGTGGACCTACTAGAAATAGTAGTACAAGTTATGTAGTGCCAACTAAAGAACAATTAGAAGACTTCGTAACAACTGAATTTTTTAATGAGTCAAGTTCAAAAGTAGAAGTGATGATTTCTGATGGCACGGGTACGGCTGTAGCAGCTTATGAAGCGGCTATATCTCAAGCAAGATTTGATTTAGCCCCTGCGACTGAGGACAGATTTAATTTTACTATGGTATTTGTTACAAAGTTTAGGAGTTAGTTAATGGCTGGTACAGACCCTTTAAATTTTCAACCATCTAAAGTATACGCTTGGGTTCAAGTAGGTGAAGTAGCGACAGATTTTAATGATTCTGTAACGTCTATGACAGTTCTTAATACTATTTTTGATGGTGAGTCTGATTCATTAGGACACAGAATGATAAATGGTATGGACGTTTTAATAGGAACTGAAATACTTAGGGTATCTAATATAGATAGTTTTACAGATACTGGTATAACTATAGCTAGAGCTGAACTTAGTAACACAGTTATTGCTGATAGAGCAGCAGATAGAGGTGGTGCAGCAGCTAGTCATGATGATGGTGACGCAATATATGCGTGGTCAGAATTAAATGATGTAAATGGCAACTCAATAGTTCAACATTTAAACATAGAAGATACTTTATATCAACCCGGAATATGTCAATTAGTATTAAGAAACACTAGTCGTAATCAATTATTTACTGATGCCGGTATAGTAGATGGGATAATAAAAGAAAATACTCCAATTAAAGTTATTGATGGTGCTAATTTTAGTGTTTTATTTAGGGGTGAAGTAGGAAGTATATCAAAACAACACGACTCTAATGGAACGGTTATGAATGTAACTGCTTACGATGCTTTGTATCAATTAGGCAGAAGTCAGATAACAGGGAGTGGTGCAGTTGTTTATTACAATACAGAAAGCACATCTGGAGGTGGGAGTTACAACGCAGCCTCTGCAGATATATCAGACCAAAGAACATCTTCTGTAATTAAAAAATTAGTGCAAAATTATCAAGCAGATGTTGGAGATGGAACTGACGGAAATGAAAGAGATATTACAACTGCAGAACCCATTTCTAATTCAAATGAGGCAGAAGTTAGATTCAGAGCTTCTAGACATGAAAAAACAGGGTCTGCAAATAATGGTAGAATAAGTTTTGAATCGACTCAAGATTCTGTTTTACACAGTATACAAAGATTAGCTCTTACAGACCAAAATCCGGCAGCTCAAGCATTTGGATATAATTTTTATATGGATGCTAATCACTATAATGTATCCACAGGGTTAAAGACTGTTCCGCTATTAAATTATTTTGGTACAGGTTTTATGCCATCAACAAAGGCTGCTGAGAACAGTGGTTCAAATACTTCAGGACTAATGAGATTCCAAAATGTAAGTAGCACTTCAACAGTAGATGAAAAGGGAACTCAACGAAGAATTATACCGGGAGCGTCTTTTGATGAAGAAGGGGCTGAAAACGTAAATGTAATTAATGTAAGATATAGAGATAGTCAGACTGGAAAAATGCGTGAAATAGAAATGGAAGCCTTTTATGTTGGAACAGGAGGGGCTTTTAGTGATTCACAATTTTTAACATCCTATAATCCAACAGGAGCTAACAAAAGAATAGAAGCGTCTAGGGGAGACCCTGCAGGATTGAAAGGGGCTCATGACCCAAGAATATTTTATGACTCTTCAAGTGCAAGAAGTCAAAGCTCTTTTCCAAGTAGGGTGGTAGACGCAAGTAATGACATAATAGGATATGTTCAATATGCAGGATTTTCCCATAGTTCAGCAGGTTTATTAGTATTATCAGGGACTACCAACACAACTGCTGATGGTAATAGAGCAACAGTGTCAGCAGGACAAACTATATATTTAAATTCAGCTAGTAGTGGTAATACTAAAGTATTAAGTGCGGTAACTGACCCAAGTAAAGCAAACACTTTTAGACCTTCAGTAGCAACTGGTAAACGAGTAGCTGTTACTATGGAGTTTGGAAATGATTATAGTTACGCAAACATTAGAGAGGCTGTTGCAGCTAGATTTTTACAATCAAATAATCCTAAAATAAGAGGTAGATTTCAAATAACTAATAGCTATCCTGCCGTTAGCTTTCAACAAAGAGTAGCTGCTAGTGGAGACACTATCACAGAGACCACTGTTGGAAGCAGCACAAATGTACAGTTTACTGACGCAAGTCTTGCGGGTAGTGGTGTGCCTGACAACGATAATTTAACTGGTGCTTTAAGTGGATATAATACTGTATTAAGAGCTGGGCATTCAATTATGAAACTAGATGGTGATGGGGGTAATGTAACAGCTCATGGATATTTAAGTTATGTTAGAGACGATAATTCTTCTGGTCAAGAAAATTTACGATTTATGTTAAATACTGGAAGTATATCTGCTAATGATTATTTAAGATTTGCAGCTCCAGTAAGGGCTGGACATATGGTTACTGTTGACTCTCAATTACACGGCGTACAAGCTAGACCTGCTTTAGTAACATCAATGATATATTATGAAACTGCAGGAAAAGCATATACGGATATGGAAACTATAGGTTTCAGAGACGGAAGTATAAAAAATGACGGTACTTTAGATTTATCAAAAGTAGTGGCTGCTAGAAGACCTAATGTTAGTAACCTTGATGATATGGTGGATGATGATTATGGAGGGTCATATACTTTTGAAGATTACAAACCACATTATAGAGGGCAATTTTATCCGGGCAAAAGTAGTAGTTCAGACTCATCAGGTACAATAACAGAACTAGATGATAATGTATCATGGAACGCTGGGACTTTATATGTAGGCACAGAAACTTATTCGATAAATGCTGGTTGTACAGATGGGGCAACGTATGGTATTAACGGGGATTTAGCTAATAGTGATGATGACCATGATGGTAATCCTAATACACATTATATTATTTTCTTTGACCCACATGTGTCCACATCTGAATTTATAACTTTAACAGAAGAACTCTATGAACAACGAAACTCTAGTGTAGGAAGAAGTTCTTCTACAGGTTCTGGTGATTTATATCCTTTATCTGCTCAAAATTTAAAAATAGCTAGAGTAGGGGCTAGTTCAATAGGTGCAAATGCTAGAATAGAATTATTTATAAGTCAGGGGGCTCCTACCGATGCAGAGACATCTGCTACAGATAGCACTATTGTATATGCTCAAGGTAGTATAGGAGGAGCTGCGTTAGCGGGGGATGTTGCTACACACTGGAGACCATCAAGAAATGCCACTAGTGCAAGTGATATTGATGCATTTTCTTTAGGCACAAGTTCAGCTATTTGGAAAGACGTACATGCAAAAAATGGTAGTATAAATACTAGTTCAGATAGAAGAGAAAAGAAAAATATAAAACCTATAAAATTAGGGCTTGATTTTATTAATGATTTAAATCCTGTAAGTTTTGAATGGCAAGCAGATAATAATGGCTATACAAATCAAGGAATAATCGCTCAGGAAGTTTTAGATGTATTAGCTAAATATAACATGACTAATATGTTAGATTTTACTGGAATTAAATTTGATGAAAAAACACAAAGATACATAGCTAATTATAATGAGTTCTTAGCTCCTATGATGAAAGCAATACAAGAGTTATCTGATAAAGTAGATAAATTAGAAAATGAAGGCAAAGAATAAAGTTGTTAGACTTAGGAAACAAAACCCTTTTATGTCTACAGCTGAAATTGCAAGAAGAGTAGGAATAACTAGACAGTCTGCGAGTGAGTTTTTATTACGAAACAATCTAGAAACCAACCCACCTAAACCTAAACTTGTGGTATACTGTAAAGTATGTAGGTTGGCAACTACGGACCGTTACGGACTACATGATGGTGAATGTAGATTCAGGTGGAACAGAATAAAACTGACTTGCTCTTTTTGCAAAGTTCCTTTTTATAGGAGCCGGAAAAGAATAATGCAGGGATATAGATTAAAATTAAAGAATGTTTATTGCACACGAGAGTGCTATCAAACATATAGGAAACAAAATGCAAATGAAAATAGACAACGACCTGATACTACAATGGGAGCCGAAGATTAATAAAATGTTGTCAAACATTTATATACAAGGTTACGATAGAGATGACCTTGCACAAGAATTACGAATGATAGTTCTTAAAGCAGCTAAGTTATATAAACCAAATAGAAACGCTATATTTCATACATACTTACATACAGCTATGGTAAATAGATTAAAAACACTATGGTTGCAAGCAAGTAAAAAGATACAAAGTTATAGTTTAGATTTAGAAACCGCAGAAGATGATAACTCATATAGACTAAGTGACTTCGTTAAACAACTAGATGTAAACTTAGATGAAGTAGAGTTTGTAGATTATTTAGACTCACTTAAGTTAGATAAAGGTGAAAAAGAGTTTTTACTTAAAAAATTTCAAAACCACACTATGAAGGACATAGAACAACAGTTAAAAAGTATTTCTGACACAAAGATTGTCAATGGACAGGAAGTTGTGGTAAACTACTCCATATACAAAGTGAAAAAATCGCTAAGAAATAAATTAAACGAAGAGAAATAGTATTGGAAAATTTTAATTTTATAGAGTCTGCAGTCATTTTTAGTCTGTGTGAATCGAGTAATTATAAACACTTTACTCATTCACCCAAAGATTTTGCAGAACATGGAGAAACATTTAAGTTTATACAGGACCATATCGACACTTATAAGGACTTTCCTAAACCAGAGTTACTAATAGAGAAGTTTGATACGTTAAAACCTGATGCACAGTCAGTTAATTTTAATTATGCCCTTGATGAATTTAGTAAACAGGTTATGTTTAGAAATATAGTAAACACTATTAACTCTAATCAAGCCATATTAGACGAGAATCCTAAGAAAGCATTAGGTAGTTTGATAGAGGGTCTAAGTGACATAGAGATATTACATGATGAAGATGTAAATCAATACGATAATGGGGCACTAGATAGGTATGAAGAGTGGAAAAGGCGTAGTAGCATTAGGCAAATGGGGGATGGATTGATAGGTATACGCACTCCTTTCCATTTAATTAACGCATCTGGTGTTGGTTGGCAACCCGGTGACTTAATTACGTCTTATGCTAGACCTACAGTGGGTAAAACATGGTTATGTTGTAAATTAGCAGCAGATGCTGTGCGTAGTGGGCATAAAACACTGCTTGTATCTACAGAAATGCCTACATCAGCTATAGCTTTGCGTATGGATGTACTATTAGGGCACTCATTAGGCTATAAACTATCACATAGTGCTCTTAGAAACGGTAAAGAGATAGATGAAGGCGAATATAAACGCTTTTTAGAAGAAGTAAACTACAAAAACCTACTAGTATGTGACCATATTAGTGGAGAAGACAGTATATCACTACCTAGTATTACTAATTTAGTGCGTAAGTATAGTCCAGATGTGTTAATTATCGATGGGGTATACTTAGTTTCCACTGCAGATAAGAATAAAGCTGCATGGGAACAGTCACATTCATTGTTTTATGGACTTAAGACGATGGCACTATCTACAAATACTACTGTGGTTGCTTCAACACAAGCAACTAGGGATGCAGCAAACATGTATTCACAACCTACGGCAGGTCAAGTAGCTTTTGGAGATGCTTTAATAAGGGCATCAGACGTAGCCATATCTATGTGTATGATAGAAGATGAACCACAATTAAGAGAAATAGCATTTCAGAAATATCGGGATGGCGATTTAGGAGCATCCACTACAGAATTTATCTGGGATGTTGATAAAGGTAGAATAGAGGAGAACCATGACACGTTTGATTAATTTAAAATGCGGAAAATGTTCCGCTAACGGTACATTACGAGTGGGTAAAACCATAGTTGATACAAATGAATTACTTAATAAAAAAGTTTTAGGCTTGGTAAAGAATGACCCATATTGTTTTCAGTGTGGTATGACATTTCCTGAAGGCTTTTGGAGGGAAAGTAATGGTTACTTATACCGCGTACAGAGTAAATAGCATGATTGATTGGACACAAGCTCTGCTTAATTTAGGCATAGATGTGCCTGTGGGTAGTGATGAAATATCTATACTTTGCCCTTTTCATGATGATAACTCAGAATCTTGTTCTATAAATTTAGATAAGGGCGTGTGGATATGTTTTGCAGGATGTGGTCAGGGTAGTTTAAAAAGTTTTATACAAGAATATAAAGATTGGAACTTTAAACAAGTAAACCAATACTTAGTAGGTTATAAAGATACGCACAGTAAAAGATTATTTATTGAACCACCTCTTGTAGAAGAAGGACCTTTACCAGAAGTTAATGTGCCTTTTAAGTTAGGCATGGTCCCTAAATGGATATTTGATAGAGGGTTTGATAAACAGAGTATGAAAAAATGGTTGTGTGGTATAACTCCCGCAAACGGATTAATAATACCTGTTAAAGATATTAATTTTAGAACAGTAGGTTGGATTACTAGACAGGAAAAACAAATACCTAAGTACTTATATTCTAAAGGACTTAAAAAATCTCACATATTATTTGGACAGCCTTATATACGGGACTGTGAATATGTATGTGTTACAGAGGGACCTTTGGATGCTATGTGGCTTAATCAATTAGGATTTCCAGCTGTTGCTTTATTGGGCATGAGTATGTCAGAAAAGCAAAAAGATTTAATATTGACTTTACCCACTAAAGAGATTATACTATGTTTAGATAATGATGCGGCGGGACAGAAAGGTAAAAAGAGAGCTTTTGAATTATTAGATAATAAAATTAAAGTATCTCATATAGATATACCTAAAGAATATAAAGATGTGCAAGACATCAAATCTTATGGTATACTAAAAAATGTAATTAAAAATAAAAGATACTGGTAAAGGAGGCTTAATGTCAGGAATCAGTATGATACAAAATACAATACAGAATAAAGAAAGCAGGACACCTAACGGGTCAGAATCTTCTGGAAAAGAAGTTTGGCTTAAAGATGGAGACCAAGTTTTTATGAAAAGTATTGCCACAGGTGAAGAAGGCGATATTCACTTAGATGATTTTCATGTATATGAATTTCAACAAGGCATGGATAAAAGTTGGACTAGCGTATTAGTTGTAGACGGAGAACCCGTTGCATCTGTACCTAGCGAAGCTATGGTTTATGAAGATGGAAGAAGAAGACAACCACGACATAAGTTTGCACTTTGGGTGTATGTAACAGAGATAATGCATGCAGAACAAAGAGTAGACTCATGGGAAGAAGTTACTAGCCCATCTGGTAGTAAACTATTTAAAGAAACTGTTAACGATTTTAAAGTTTTAACTCTATCTTTTGGAGCACAGAACAGTAATTGGAATCAGTTCGTAGACATCTTTGAAGATAATGGCTCATTAAGTAAGTCTGTTATCAGAGTAAAAAGACGAGGTAGTGCATTAGACACTACATACACAATCACTTCTACATCAGGAAGCATTGAGTTACCTGATGACAAACAAGCAGAAGTGCAGAATCTTACACCTATTAAAGAGTATTTAGGTCAGAGATATGGTACTAGCGATGTACCATCTTCTGACAACGTACCATCAGATGCTGTAAGCGTTGATGACGATGACGACTCTTTATTCTAGGTTAACAACCTCCATAACTAAAGACTCTCCGGCTTATGTCCTGCCGGGGGGTCTTGCTAATTCAAATATGATAGTAACTTCAGACACATTTACAGAGACATTAAATTCACTACCTAAAGTATCAGAGTGGATTATTGATGTAGAAACTAACGGATTAAATCCTTATGACATGAATCAAATATGTGGTATAGGATTAGTGCCTGTGACTGATAGGGACTCTCAAATTTATTATTTTCCTTTTAGACATCAAGCTATATACGATGAACCTTTCTATAAACAAATACCATCTACTAAAATAGTTAAAACTAAAAATGACGATGGAGAAGTTATTAACCAAGAAGAGGTGCCCACTACAATTTGGACAGAAGATACTGATGTGGTTGAGTATAATAACTTATCACAAGCCCAGCTTAATGAATTAGTAGGGTTTATTAATGATAATTGCAAAACTTTAATCGGATATAATGTAAAGTTTGATGCAAAGTTCCTAGAGAACGAAGGCATCAATGTACCTAATATGAATCTTGTAGATGTATTAGTTATGGTGCGAATGACTGAACCTACAACTATGAATAGGCTTAGTCTTACAGATACTATTATTAGAAGTTACGGGGAAAATGCTGGATTATATGATATTGAAACTAAAAAAATATTAAGAAAGCACTCTTGGAATAAGAACTTTGCTACAGCACCTCCATATTATTTAGGACCTTATTGTGTACAAGATGTGTATTGGACAAGAAAAGTTTATCAAGATAGATTGCGTAATTTAGAATTATCAAAACAACTAGATTTATTTAGATTTCAAAATGATTTAACTAAAACACTATACATGATGGAAAAACGGGGTGTATTAATAAATAATAAATATGCTAAAGAAGCCTATGATAAAACTTTAATACGAATAGATGTGTTAAAAAACAGAATATATGAATTAGTGGGGCATGAGTTTAATATTAGTAGCACTAAACAACTAGGGGAAACATTTAATGCTATGGGTATACACTCTCCGTTACGCACTGCAAAAGGTGCTGAGGCGTGGAATGAAGAAGCCCTTGTAAGATTAAACTCACCACTAGCCGGATTGATAAGACAATACAGAGCATTAGAAAAGATAAGGTCTACATATATAGAGCCTTACTTAGAGCTGCCTGTGCTTCACACTAGCTTTAATAATTGGGGCACAGTAACAGGTAGATTATCATCTAGCTCTCCTAACTTACAGAATATACCTAGAGATACAGTTTATATTGAAGATAGGCAGCTATCTGAATCTGATAAAGCAGATGTTAGAGATAGAGTTGCTGCTATAGTATCTAGTAAAGGTGGTAACTCAAGCACTGAATTAACTGATGAAGTGTTAGATACATGGAGTTTTTTAGGTGGCGATAAGTTTAACGCTAATGATGATAGACAAATTGCCATTAGAAACTTATTTATACCTAGAGATGACTACAAAATGATAGCGTATGATTACTCTCAAATGGAAGTTAGAGTATTTATGAGTTATGTAAATAACGAAGAGATGAATGAATTGATGAAACAGGATGATGTTGACTTTCATGGAGAAGCGGCAAAGATAGCTTTTAATGTTACAGAGGATGACGAACAGTTTAAATTCTTCAGACAATTAGCTAAATCAATTACGTTTGGAGTTATATATGGTATTGGTAAAGATAAGTTAGCTTTGCAATTAAATACTACTCCTGACGAGGCTGCTCAATATAAAAATACATACTTAGAAAATATGAAGGGTTCTAGAAAATTCTTCAATGCTGTTATTAAAAAGATAAAAGCAGACGGCAGAGTTAGGAATAAGTATGGTAGAGTATATAGAGTACCTAGTGAATTTGGATATAAGGGTGTTAATTACTTAATTCAAGGAACTAGTGCAGATATAATGAGTGAGCGTATGGTTGCTGTGGCAGAATACCTAAAGGATAAGAAGAGTAATCTGTTACTACAAGTGCATGATGAGATTATCTGTGAGATACATAAAGATGAGGTAGATGATGTAGCCCCTGAAATAAGAAGATTAATGAAAGAGAACACTCTTAATATACCACTAGAGGTGGATATGGAAGTATGTGACCCTTCATGGGCAGTAAAAAAAGATTTTGATGATATAAACAAGTTTAATTTAGAAGAACATATAGATTGGGACTAATGAAAGTAACAGCAAAGAAAAACGAAACATTTGAAAAACTATTAAGACGTTTTAAGAAGAACTTACAAAAAGATGACACTCTTAATACTTATAGAGAAAAACAAGAGTTTACTCCTAAAAGTGTAAAGAGACAACAGCAAAAGGCAAATAAGTTAAGAAAGAGTAGGGAGCAAGATGTCTAGTAAAGATATATTCCATTGTGAAGAAAATGATGATGAAGTTATATATTATGATGGACTCAAAGAAGCATTTATAGGTTTGGGACATCAACAATTTAAAGGACCTTACGCTGTATACGATAGAGAAAAAGCCATAGAAATAATCGCAAGAGATTTTTATAAAGAAAAAAAGAAAGAATATAATTTTGATGATATGAATGCAGAGACGCGTTTAAATGTTGTGCAAGCAGTAGGGGATGAAGCGTATGAGGAAGCAATGGAATATTTTGAATACAATACTGAAGGAGCATGGATGGGAGATAGAACACCTATATTTGTAATTATGAAAGACTTATTAACACCGATAGAGGAGATATAAATGACAGCAGGATGGCAAAACCCAAAAGCCCCATATGATTTTACACAAGGTATGTGGGACGATTATAATGAAAATTATTCACACCTATCATGGGAAGAATATAAACAGTTGGTAAAGTGGGGTATAAAAAACATAGTAGATAAAACACCAAATAAGTCTAAACAAGAAAATAAAAAGTATAGTTTTACAGAATCATATAATAAACCTATAGAAGAAGCTACTGACCCTGTACACTATCACTTTGACATAGAACCTTTTGATTACATACATGACAATCAGATGGGTTTTGCAGAGGGAAATGTGATAAAATATATCACAAGGTGGAGATATAAAGAAAATGGTATCGAAGACCTATACAAAGCAAAGCAATATATAGATATGTTGATAGCTAAGGAATTAATAGATGACAACACTACTAAATAAAATATTACCTGTAGGGTATCCATTTACCACTAATGTATTTTTAACTAAAGACGAAAGTATAGTGGCTGCAATAGAGTTTGTATCAGGACATAAGGATGATTGGAAATGGCAAATGACAATTATCAAAGGGGCTAATAAGTTGACCTCTGAAATGTTAAAAAAAATAACAGCAGAATTTGATAGAGATTATTTTCAACACTTACTAGATATAAATGCAGAGTGGTCTGATATAGAAGAAATACTAAATGCATGTCCAACTATTAATAAAGATATGAAACCTGAACAAATAGTGCTTGATACAATTTATAAGATTGCAGATAGAGGAAGTGAAGAAAATTATACGTTAACTGTGGCGACTCATCTAAGATGGTATATGGGAATTATATCTGAAGAAAGATACCCACCTACAAAGGTAGGTTTATTAATAAAACTAGTAGGAATGTATCAAGTGTTAGTTGAAGATTGGAGACCTGACCAAGCTGCTGTTTTCACTTATGACCGTAACTGGAGATATTCAGGCGAGCATGATGATGGGCATAGATGGAGAAGCAAAATAAATAAAACCATAATACATACTGACGGAAACAGGCAGTATACAGTAATACAACAACTAGCAAAAGAACAAGGATTAGATAAATGGCGAAAGTAGGATTAAAATTAGGATTTACATTTAGAGTAGGTCCATTAGAAACCAATCAGTATGCAAGAATGGACATGGAGATTCATGACATTGATACTGAGTTACCAATAGAAGAACAATTAGAAGAAGCAGGATTAACTTTAGACAAAGCCTATAAAGCGGTGCATGATAAAGTAGATGGTGAAATTAGGAACATCCTAAAGAAAGGTAAGAAGAAGGATGGAGCTTGAGCATGTAAGAGCTATAGTTACTGAACAGTTCTTAGCAGAAAGAGAATCACAAGAAGATAAATGGGGTGAACAAATACATCACTCAGATGAACATTGGACTGTAATTTTAGGAGAAGAGTTTGGAGAAGTAGCCAGAGAAGTATACGAAAAAAATACACCTAAGTTATATAATGAACTTATTCAATGTGGTGCAGTATGTATGGCATGGGCGGAAGCAATACAAAAAAGAAATATGAAAAAACGAATAGAAAAAGGCGATGATTTAATATGAGAGAAAATGCAAAAGAAATATTTAATAGTTTACTAAATGATAAAAAAGTAAAAGCTACGACTGGAGATGATACAGTTTTTGAGTACACTAAGATACCTTTTAATATTCCACAACTAGATAAAATTACACACGGCGGTATACCTAGAAAAAGATTTACTCTTTTATTTGGTGGATTTTCATCAGGCAAGTCTTATGTAGCATCACAACTATGTAAAACTGTGCAAGAAGATGGTGGAGTAGCTGTATGGATTGACTTAGAGAAGTCATGGGATAACGATTGGATGACTAAGAGCGGATTAAATACTAAAGAAATGTTAGTTTACGACCCCGACACAGCAGAGGAAGCATTCAAAGCTGCTAGAAACTCTTTACAAGCAGGAGCAGATATAGTAGTTCTAGATAGTGTAGCAGGTTTAGTACCTAATGATATCTTTACACATGAAGATGGAGTAGGTCATAGCCCTATTGCATGGCAGTCTAGAGCTTGGAATCAGATGTTGATGAGACTTATACCTGAACTGAAACACGGTGGGGCTTTTGTAGCTATTAATCAGACTAGGGGCACCATGGGTAATGTACAAATGATGGATACAATGCCGGGTGGAGAAGGTCAAAAATACTTTTCACACTGTTGTATGCATTTTACTAGAGGTTCTTGGTTAACTAAACCGGGTAAAAGTGGTTCAAAGAACATGTCAGACAGGATGGGGTTTGAGATAAACGCTAGATTATTAAAAGATAAGTTTGGTGGGGAGAAGTTTGAACAAGCTATAGTTCCATTTAAGTTTGATGGTGGTATAGACATGATTGAAACTTATGTAAGAGTAGCATTAGAAGAAAACATTATTGAACAAAAAGGTGCTATGTATTATTATAAAACTGCTAATTTTAGGGGTATGAACAATGTTGTTACATGGTTTAAAGAAAACCCTAAAGAATACGAGGAACTTGTAGATGCCACGAAAGAGTCATACCTTACAGGAAAATCTGATAGCGAGAGTGCTTGATGAAGTGGGGTTACGCTACACATGGCAAACACCTGTAGGTAAGTATGTACCCGACTTTATAATAACAGAAATGGATGTTATAATAGAAGCAGACGGTCCTTTTGGACACTTTGCAAAAAGAGATGCATTACGAGATGAGTATCTAAAAGAAGCTGGATATGAAATCGTGCATGTAAAAGAAAAAACATATAAAGATATAAAGGCAAAAATATGGCAGGAATTGAAGCTATAAGTAATATGACTCCTTCTAGGGGTAAACGAACTAAGAATCAAGATAGATGGTTATTAAAATCTATAGATAATGTGCTCGGTAGAAAAAACAGTCCACCATCCAAAGGTAAGTTTTATCCATCTGTATTTGGTAATCCTTGTGATAAATATTTATATATGGCATATAATGGTTTACTTGATTGGGATACTATAAAACCGCGTATACAAAGAATATTTGACCATGGAGGTACGTTTGAAGGACGTATGAAAAAGTATCTAGAAAAAGCCGAACTGTATATCGATGATGAAGTATCTATAAAAAATGAAGACCCACCAATATCAGGTAGGATTGACTTTATAATAAAACATGATAAACATGAAGAAGCCTTATTAGAGTTAAAAACTATAAAGGATGAAGACTTTAGAGATTTAAAAGAAGCTCCAAAACATGAACATATGATACAGTTACAAATATATCTTAATTTAACTGATAGAGATTACGGTGTGGTTATGTATGAAAACAAGAATGACCAAAACCTAAAAGCATTTAAAGTTGACAGAGATAAAAAAGTATGGGATGATATACTAAAACGATGTGAAAAAATAATGACAATGACTACAGAACCTGAAACATGCACCGGTATGTGGTATTGTAAATGTAAAAATAGGAGGACATAATGAAAAGAAAATGGGGTTATGATGATGTAATGGATTATGCTAAGAAAGAGCGAGACTCTGTTCCTAGTGTGCCATGGATTAAATTTAATCAAGAGTTTTTAGATGCAGAAAAAGATGTTGATTGGGCAGATGTTAGTTCTGCATCAAACCAACAATTACAAAAACTACTAACTATATATGGTGGGGGTAAAGCTATACTAGAACACGTTGTGGCTACACTACGAGCTAAAGTAGGAGCTATCTCAGCCATCTTTGATGAAGAATATAATGCTGCTTTTGCAAAGTTTATGTCGGCGTATGATGGTAAGAAACCCACTAGAGATGAAGCTAGAGGATTAATCATGTCTTCACATGAGCATCTAAAAGACTTATTCAAGAAAAAAGTAGAATTAGAAACTAGTTTTAGATATGAAGAAGGCAGATTAAATACATTTAGCCAGTGTTACAATACTCTTTCTAGAATTGTTTCACTACGGACTGATAAAAATCTGTAAAACTTAGTATAATAATAATAGGAGAAATATATTAATATGGGAAAATTTAGACCACAGATATTTTTAGCAATAGCATGCCTTACTATTTTATCAGTAGTAGGTTTATTTCATGAGATGCCCGAAGTATCCACCGCAACTATTGGGGGTATAATTGCATTAGGTATGAAAATTTTAGAAGGAGAATAAATAAAAGGAGAAATTTATGACGAGTAAAGATATAGCAAAAGGAATAGTAAAGAGTTTACCAGTAGTAGGAGCACTTGCAGTAGGTGTAGGGGCAACTATAGCCGTATTTAAAAAAGACGCATTAGAAGATAAAGTCTTTGATAAATTGA
>Ga0208919_1001210_pt1 | contig 15278 bp, 13 predicted proteins | sample 4_EtaG_FD_184076 | JGI IMG/M metagenome (GOLD analysis project Ga0208919, IMG submission 184076) | Marine viral communities from the Subarctic Pacific Ocean - 4_ETSP_OMZ_AT15127 metaG (SPAdes) (version 3) | ecosystem: Environmental > Aquatic > Marine > Oceanic | place: Pacific Ocean | collected...
TATTACAATAATGGAATTGTTGCTTCAGAAGAAAACAACCCTACCGATCCTTATTTTCAATTTGTTCATTTGTTTTATAAAGCCAATAAAATTAATTCAGATTTTTATCCATTGTTAACAAATTTTTTAATAAAGTTAGATATAAAAGCTTTAGTTAGAATAAAAGCTAATCTGACAGGTAAAACGAAAGAACATGAAAAACACGGCTACCACAATGATAGTAATAATAATTTAACTTCTATATATTATGTCAATACCAACAATGGTTACACAGAATTTGAGGACGGTAAAATTATAAAATCAATTGGAAACAGGATGATAACTTTTGATTCAAACCTCCAACATCAAAGTGTTAGTGCTACCGATCAGAAAATAAGAGTGGTAATAAATTTTAATTATTTTAAACACGATAACGATACTCCCACATATGCTTAAAATTGTAGATAATTGGTTAAATGAAGACTTAGTAAATTACTTAGAAAATTATTTTTTATATCGTTTTCCTCATTATTATGGACATAAATCTAACGACGAAGATATAAATTCTTTTTATGTTTCAAGTTTAAATACTCAAGATGCCTTAAATAATTATCTTTTTTTTAAATTAGAAAAAACATTAAATAAAAAATTACAGTTAAATAGAATGTATATTAATATACAACATGAAAACATGACTGGTTCTTTTCATAAAGACGATGGCGATATCACGTGTTTATACATGGTAACAAAAACATTAGCAGACAGTGGTGAATTTGAAATTAAAGGAGAAGAGAAAATTAAATTTGTTCAAAACAGGTTAATTGCTTTTGATGCAAAAAAAGAACACAGAGGATTAGCACCTAATAAAGGAGAAGTAAGAATAACACTTGCTTTTAAAACAAATGTTTTATGATGAATATAAAATAACAGACACTGAGTATTTAAAAAGTTTACAAACAGAAATTAAAAATAACACTATTGAATCATTGAGAAATCGAACAAATGTAAAAGGACAAATGACTTATTGGAATTATTTTATTGATAAAAAAATTTTTAATAAAGTAAAAGATATTACATACAAATATTTTTGGTATGATGCATGGGGGAACATTTTAAATAAAAATGATTATGTAGAAGAACACGACCATATTACTGTTAACACAAAAATAAAACTTCCTTGTAGTCATAGTGGAATTTTATACCTAACTGATCAAGAACCTGGAACATACTTTAAAAAATACGACGTTACTATTAAACCTGAATTAGGGAAAATAATTATATTTAAATCTAACGTCTTACATTCTGTTAAAAAATGTGATACTTCTAAAGAAAGAATTACATTAGCATTTAATGGAAGAAGAAAGGAAGCTTATGAGTTTAACTAAAACAAATTGGGAATTGTCACAAGATGCAATTGAATGGAGGGGAGCTGTTGGTGCGGTATTACCTAAACCTATTTTTGAATGGATAAAAAAATCATGTATTGATGCTAAAGAAAAAGCTAAAAAAGCAAATTATACTTTAGCAGGGCATATTAAAGAAGAATATTTTATAGAAGAAATATCAGAAGATTTTTTAAAATTTATTAATGAACATTGTTTAAATCACGAAATTATTAAAACAATTATTAAAGGATCACAAATGCAAGTTTTGTCTGAAGACAAACCTTTTTATATTGATAGTTTATGGGTTAATTACCAAAAAAAATATGAGTTTAATCCTCCACATAAACACTCAGGTTTATTTTCATTTGTAATTTTTATAAAAATTCCCTACAATTTAAAAGAAGAAGAGACTTATTTTAAAGATGTAAAAACAGATACTTTTAATACTCAGCATACATCTAAATTTGCTTTTTTAAATACAAACTATAGCGGAGCAATACATTGCGATATTTTACCAGTAGACAAAAGTTTTGAAGGCAATATTATATTTTTTAGAGCAGCACAACTTCATCAAGTATTTCCATTTTATACAAGTGATGACTATAGAATAACCGTGTCTGGAAATTTAAGGTTAAAAGTATAACATGAGTTTTAAAGATAAAAAATATACAGTTATTAAAAATGCTATATCAAAAGAATTAGCAAAATTTGTTTATGATTATTTTTGTAACAAAAGAAAAGTAGCTAGATTTTATTTTGACAATGGTTACTTAGCGCCATGGAGAACTGAGTTTGGTGTCTGGACTGATGAACAAATTCCAGAAACATATTCTCATTATGGTGATATTGCTATGGAAACTTTATTACAAAATTTAATTCCGTTAATGCAAAAAGAAACAGAGTTAGAATTAATTCCTACTTATGCGTATGCAAGAATTTATAAAAAAGGAGATGTTTTAAAAAGACACAAAGATAGAGTATCGTGTGAAATATCAACAACTCTAAATTTAGGAGGAGATCCTTGGCCTATTTATTTAGAACCAAATAAAAATGTAGGAGTTCCTGGTCAAGATGGTTTTACTGCTGAAAGTAATAATCCTGGAATAAAAGTAGATTTAGAACCAGGCGACATGTTAATTTATCAAGGAATGGTTTTAGAACATTGGCGTGAAGAATTTGAAGGAGAAAACTGCGCACAAGTTTTTCTTCATTATAATAATGTAGTTACTCAAGGAAAACAAAATATATATGATACTAGACCTATGCTAGGAGTAACAAGTGAATTTAAAAAATAATGAAAGAATTAATTTTTTTAGGTGGTCTACCAAGAGCAGGTAATACATTACTTGCATCTTTGTTTATGCAGCATCCTAATATAGCCGTAACGGCACATAGTAATTTAGTAAATATATTGTATCACCTAAATAATATTAAAAGAGGAGAGTTTCATAAAAATTTTCCTGACGATCAATCTATTAATAATGTATTAGATAATGTAGTTGATCAATATTATTCACATTGGAAAGAAGATGTTATAATAGACAGAGCTCCGTGGGGCACGTTAGGAAATATTAGTTTAATTAAAAAATATATTAAACCTAAAGAAATAAAATTTATTTTTTTAAAAAGACCTTTAAAAGAAATACTAGGTTCTTTTTATAAAATGGGTGGTGTGTATCAAAATATGGAACATGTTATGGCACCCAATCAAATGGTTCAATTTGACTATCGATCAGTAGGAACTGTTTTGCAAGACCCAACTATAAAAAAATTAATTATAGAATATGATGATTTAGTTTCTAAACCACAAGAAGTTATTAACAGTGTTTGTGATTTTTGTAATAAAGAACGTTTTACTTTAAATATAGATAAGTTACAGCAATTAGAACTTAACGGAGTTAAATATAAAGATGAACATATTCAAGCTCCTTTACATACAATTAAAACAGATAAGATAGAAAAAGATAGCAGTGATTACGATAAAATTTTACCTAAAAAAATATATGATAAATATAAGTATTTAGAAAAAACTTGGGAAAAAACACCTAATTTTAATTTTGTTGATAAATTAGACATTTCAGAAGCTAAAAAATATGTTGGGTCTTTTTTAAAGGATGAATGGGATAAATACACTTTTAGACAAGACACTTTTGAAGTGCACAATCAAACAAAAACTATACCAATTATATATGATGAAAATTTTGATGAAGCTATTTCTAAGGAACACCATCATTATTTATTTTTTAAAAATATATTAGAACCAATAGAAAAATCATTATTACAAAAACACTCTACAGGTTCCATTGTAAGAGCTATTTTAGTTAAGCTACCGGTTAAATGCTCTATTCCTCCGCACCAAGATTATGGCAAGTCTTTAGAAAATACATATAGATACCATATTCCAATCGTCACAAACAAAGATGTGGTATTTACAGTTGGCGGAGAATCTAAAAATTTAGAGGAAGGCTATATATGGGAAATAAAAAACTCAGAAAAAGTGCACTCTGTAACGAACAATGGACAAATTGATAGAATTCATTTAATAATAGACTGGAAAAAATAATATATTTTTTATAAAAGTTATATATAGTGGTCTATTATGTTACAAAAACTAGGTTTTGCCCCAGGATTTAATAAACAAGTCACAGAAACCGGAGCTGAAGGGCAATGGTTTGATGGAGATAATGTACGTTTTAGGTACGGAACTCCAGAAAAGATAGGTGGATGGAGCCAATTAGGGCAAGATAAACTGACAGGTGCGGCAAGAGCCTTACACCATTGGGACAATAACGCAGGAATTAAATACGCTGCTATTGGAACCAATAAAATTTTATACGTGTATTCTGGTGGAACATATTACGACATTCATCCAATTAGAGAAACTTTAACAGGCGCTAAATTTACAAGTAGCTCATCATCAACAACAGTCACAGTAGTATGTACTGGGGCTCATGGTTTATTAGAGGATGATATTGTTTTGTTCGATAGTGTGACGGGAGTACCGGCAGGATCAACTTACAGTAATGCTACTTTTGAAGATATAAAGTACATGGTTACTTCTGTCCCAACAGCCACTACTTTTACAATTACAATGGATACTCAAGAATCAGGGACACCTTTAACTACAAGTGATGGTAATAGCACTTCTATTTTATGTTACTATAGCGTAGGACCGTCTCAACAATTAGGTGGCTTTGGTTGGGGTACAGCATTATGGGGTGGTTCAGCTAATGGACCAGCGACCTCTACATTATCAACAACGCTTCCAGATAATACTACTACGACTGTTGTATTAGCAAACACTTCAGCGTTTCCTGCTTCAGGAGAAATTAGAATTGGATCGGAAGACATAAGTTATACAAACAATGACACGGGAACAGGGACCTTAAGTGGAGGAGCGCGAGCAGTTAATGGAACTACAAGAGCAGCTCATACTGCTGGAGTAACAGTAACAAACATATCTGATTATGTTGCGTGGGGAGAGGCTTCTTCTTCTGACTTTACAATTGATCCAGGTTTATGGGTTCTTGATAACTATGGTACAAAATTAATTGCTCTTATATATAATGGTGCATGTTTTGAATGGGATGCTTCGCCTTCAAACGCAACATCAATTAGAGCAACCGTATTACCTAACGCACCAACAGCATCGCGTCACGTATTGGTATCTACACCGGATAGACACTTAGTATTTTTTGGTACAGAAACGACTGTTGGAGATACAACAACTCAAGATGATATGTTTATAAGGTTTTCTTCTCAAGAAAGCATTGATCAATCAGATTCTTACACCGTTAAAGCAAATAATACCGCAGGTACACAAAGACTAGCTGATGGTTCTAGAATTATGGGAGCTATTAAAGGTAGGGATGCAATTTACGTTTGGACAGATACTGCATTGTTTTTGATGAAATTTGTAGGACAACCTTTTACTTTCTCATTTGAGCAAGTTGGAACTAACTGCGGATTGTTAGGTAAAAATTCATGTATAGAAGTTGATGGTTCTGCTTATTGGATGTCTGAGAACGGATTCTTTACTTATGATGGTCAATTAAAATCTATACCTTGTTTAGTTGAAGACTATGTTTATGATGACATTAATACTACAGCTAGAGACTTAGTAAATGTAGGATTAAATAATTTGTTTGGTGAAGTAACTTGGTTTTATTGTACATCTGGATCAAATGTTGTTAATAGAATGGTAACATATAATTACTTAGACTCTAGTGCTAAACGTCCTATATGGACAACAGGAAGTCTAGCCCGTGCAGCATGGCAAGATTCATCAGTTTTTGAAAAACCACACGCAACTTATTATAACCCTGATAGTAATACGTCTTACGATGTTACTGGTAATACGGATGGATGTACAATATACTATCAACAGGAAACAGGGACCGATCAAGTCGATGCCGGCGGAGTAACAACTGCTATTCTTGGTTCAATTACTTCTGGAGATTTTGATATTACACAACGAAGAAGTAACACCGGAGCAACTGTAGGTATGCCAGATACTAGAGGAGATGGTGAATATATTATGAGAATTAGTAGATTTATACCAGACTTTATTACACAAACAGGGTCTACTAGAGTAAGTTTTGTAACTCGGACTTATCCAAATAGTTCTTCAACTACTTCAAATTTTGATATAACATCGTCTACTACAAAAAAAGATACAAGATTACGAGCAAGATCTATAGCATTAAAAGTATCTAATACTGCAGCAAGTCAAGACTGGAAGTTAGGTACATTTAGATTAGATATACATCCTGGAGGAAGAAGATAATGGTAGCGTTTTATAATAAAGGAGATCAAGAACTTTATAAAGATTATCAATATCTTCCACAAGAAAAATATAGATTAGGTCTTAATCTACCAAAAACAGAACAGGATGTAAGTTCTGTTACTGCTAATTTTGGAATACCTGCAACTAATGCTTTTACTGGAGGTGGGGATAATTTTAGTGTTTACAATGCAGACCCGAATACAATAACAAACAGAAATCCTAATAAGTACGCTTTGCAAGATGCAAGGTACGCTAATGAATTATCTTATGTAGGAAAAAAAAATCAACCTGCAAATCCAAACATAATACCAATAGCAAATTTTGATGAAGTGTTTGGACCAAAAACTTTTACTGATAGTTTAGGAAAAGAAAGAACTATTCCAGGTGAAGAAAGATTTAGTTTTCCAGGTGGTCCAAGTATTCCAAGTAACTCTCTTTATTCAACAAGAACAGAAGCAATAAAAAACATGGAAATGTATCCAGAGTATTATGGATTAGATGCAGCTGCACGAAAAGATAAAGAACCTACAGAATTTCAAAAACTTATATCAAGAGGAATAAATTTTATACCGGGCTTTGGACCAATGAAAAGAGGAGCTGACTTTTTATCAAACGTTATAAGTCCGTACATGCCTATAAACAGAAGAGCAATAATGGAAAATCAAGCAGGTCTTGATGGTGTAATGATTAATGACATTGGTCAAATTGTAGTAGGACGAGGACAAGCATACGATACGCCAGAAGGTATTATGGCTGGATATAATTACAATCAAATGACTGAGAAAACTTTTGACAAAAGACAATCTGGTATAGAAAAAACATTAAGAGGTAAATATCAATTTAATGATAACGATATGGATAATTTAAAGAAAGGTATTGTTACTAAGGATATGAAAGCAAAAGGATTTAATGAAACAATGGACGATACAACAAACTTAATATCTAATTATATTAATGTAGGTATTGCTAAAAAGAACTTCACCGACACGGTACTTACTTCAGACAAAATTGTAGATATCAAAAAAGATACTAAAAATCAGAAAACTGGTGGTGATGGTGGCAAAACTCAAACAACTACTTATACTTCAGGAAAAAAACAAGGAACAAAAGGATCATGGACTCCAGGAGGTACACAGAATGGTGGTAATGGTGGGAATAATCAAAATGCAGGCGGAGCACAATTAGGAAGTGGCATGTCTACCGGACAACACGCAGCATTTAGAATGGCTAGAGGAGGACTAGCAGGTATTTTATAATGGCAAAAATTGTACAATCATTAACTAGAGCAAGTGAGGAATACGATCAAACTACATTTCAATCTTTAGTTAGAGATTTAGATGGAGTTATAAATAAATTAAACACAACGTTTCAAGAAGAATTAAAACAGGAGATAGAAGCTAGAAGTTTCTTTTTAGAATAATGGCAGTAGTAAACCAATACAAATTTGTAGGTATAGATAACAGCACAACTGGAAGCGCTTTAACTCCATTTGGTGCAAGTAATCCGCTAATAAATGAAACTTATGTTGTTAAATCTATTCTAGTCACATCTGCTGGAACTCCAACAGTTACAATTTTAAACAATAGTATTACAACTATTAAATCGGCAGCTTTGACCGCTAACACTACAACAGAATTATTAAACCAACCATTAATAGTAGAAGGTGGTACAACCTTCACAATTCAATCTAGTAGCTCGGATTCATTTGACGTAGCTATTAGCTATTTAAACATTAAAAAGGATGTAATAAACTAATGAACACACTAGAACCAAAAGAAGTTATACTAACATATAGACATAAACAAACTGGAGAAACTTTTAAGGAAAGAAAAGACTGGGAATTAAAGGGTTATAAGAACGAAGACATGGCGCAAGACGTAAAAGTCGTAATGCCGGCTCTTGATTTGTTTGCAAAAACAAAGTAAACATAGGAATTAAGGTAAAATTATGGCAATATCTAGAATGCAAGAACCCAGACAACTCTATGGATTAGGTAGTATCGTTAAAAAAGCGGTACGAGGCGTTAAGAAAATTGCTAAAAGTCCTATAGGTAAAATAGCTCTTGGTGGTGCGTTAGCATTTGGTTTACCTGGAACTACTTTTGGTGGTTTGTTAGGTAGAGCAAGTTTTGGTGGACCAGCTGCTGGTATTTTTGGAAATACTGGTGGTATTGGTGGACTGTTATCTAGATTTGGTCCTCAAGCTTTAAAAGGCGGTAAAAATTATGGACCTTATACAAAGTCGGGTGGTTTTTTTAGTTCATTAAATCCTTTTGGTGGTAACTTCAGTGGTAAGAATGCATTTCTTACAGCAGGTGCTTTAGCAACTGCAGCACCTTTTCTAGCAGGTGCTTTTGGTGGTGAAGACGAAGAAGAAGAAGTAGAAGACGTTATGGATATCGGCGGTATTAGACAAAGTGCAAGAGATTATTACATGGGTACAGGTGGAAAAAATTTAGCATTCATGCCACAAAAAAAATATGTAATGGAAAATTTTTATCAACCTAATGCAGATGGTGGGCGTGCAGGTTATGCAGATGGAATGATGGTTGAAGATGAAGAAGAAGAATTTATAAGAACTGCTGTAGGTCAAAGAATGAGACCACGACAAGCATTTTTAAATATGGGTGGTGGCGCAGGTCAAGCTCAAGCAGAACAAATGTTAATGGCAGAATTTGTTAAATATAAAAACAAAGGTGGCACACTATCTTTTGAACAATTTGTAAAAGCAGTAATGCAACAGCAACAAGCACCTGAAGGTGCAGGTATGGAACAACCACAAGAGGTAGCTATGGCAGCTAATGGTGGCAGAATAGGTAAACAAGAAGGTGGCATTATGGAAACTGAAGAAGCATCAGAAATGATTGACATGGGTGGCATGGAAAAAGATTATAGAAACGAAGGTGGTTTTGTAGCAATGGGTGGTGAAGAAAGAGCTGACGATGTACCAGCTAGACTATCAAAAAATGAGTTTGTATTTACAGCAGATGCTGTTAGAAATGCAGGAGGCGGCGATATAGATAAAGGCGCTGAAGTTATGGAAAATTTAATGAATAACTTAGAACAAGGCGGAGAAGTTTCAGAAGACTCACAGGGTTTAGAAGGAGCACAAGCGATGTATGATCAACAACAAATGTTACAATCGAGGATGATATAATGGCAATAGCAGATTTTATAGAACCGGCAATAAAAGATTTTGCAACACAGGCAACGGCTACTTATTCAGCACCAATAAATACCGATACTTTTACTGGTAGAAAATTTGTTGCTGGTGAAGATCCGTTACAAACTCAAGCTATTAATTTAGCACAACAAGGTGTGGGATCTTACACACCTTTCTTAAATGCTGCAACTGCAGCACAAAATTTAGGAGCACAACAAATAGGCGGCGCAGCAACCACTGTTGGTGGATTAGGCGCATTAACTGGAGCACAAGCATATCAACCTTTTATGTCACCGTATCAACAGCAAGTTATTGATACGACTCTTGCAGAGTATGACAAACAAGGAGCAGCTGGCGAACAACAAATTAAAGATGCAGCAGTTTCATCAGGAAATTTTGGTGGCGGTAGAGAAGGTGCAATGTTAGGTCAATACCAATCAGATAGATTAGGTGACAGAGCAGCTCTTCAAGCACAATTATTATCGCAAGGTTTTAGTCAGGCACAACAAGCAGCTCAACAAAATTTTGCTAATCAAGGAGCTATTGCTAACATGCAATCAAATTTAGCTAATGCTTACGGACAACAAGCACAAAACATGTTTGGTTTATCTAATTTCCAAAGACAAGGTATGGGTCAGGATATTTCTGCATTAGGATCTCTTGGTGCATTAAGACAAGGTTTAAGTCAAGCTCAGTTAACTGCTGATCAACAAGCAGCACAGACTGGAGCGTATGAACCTTACGGAAGATTATCACAATACGGCAACGCATTAACTGGTTTAGCAGGTGGTGTAGCAGGACAACAATATGCAGAACCTCAAGCTGCAAGTCCTTTCTCAACTGCACTAAGCACAGCTCTAGGTGTGGGTGGATTGTACGGAAAAATATTTAAGTAGGTAATTAATTATGAGACCATTAAATAGACCAATGTTTAGATACGGCGGCCCTATCAAAGAGGGTGTTATGTCAGGCATCAGGGAACCTAGAAAAAATGGTGGCATGTTATTAGTTGGTCAACATCCAAATCAATTCAAAGATGCCAGTGGTAGAGAAAAACACTTAGCACCTATTGTATATGGAGCAGGTATGGGATTAGCAAGATTAGCACCTCTTGCAATGAGAGCAGGTCCTGCAGCAATGAGATATGGTAGAAAAGGTGTTCAAGCTCTTAAAAATATTTTTGGTTCAACAAAACAATTTCAAGGACCTGTAGGATCTTCTGTACCTGGTAAATTAGTAGCTCAACCAGCTAAAGGAGTTAGAATACCTTCATCAGGAACTTATACTGGTGTTAAATTTACAAGAACTCCAGGAAGCACATCACCAACAGGACCAGCAATGGGAGAAGCATTTGTACCTAATAAATTTGGTAGTTACTTAGCAAACACTATGTCTGGTAAAGCTGCAATAGGTTTATACAAAGGAGCAACATCTCCAACAGCAGTTGGCTTAACACAAAAAGCAGGTAAAGCTATTTGGGCTACTGCAAAAGATCCATTAACTATAGCTGCTGCCGCATATTATTTTTATCCAGATGGTACACCAAAAGCAGATGAAGAATTAGAAATGCAAGGTCCACCACCTCCAGGCGGTTTAGAAAAACTATTAACCGACACTGACAACAAAGGTGCTGCAGGTAGTGGTGTAGAATTAAGTCCAAAAGAAAAACGTGCAGCTCAGGTAGAAAAATATAGAGACATTATGGACATTAAAGGTATGAACAAAGAAGCTGCTTACGATTCATTAATTGCAGCTAGTCAAGCTGTTAATCAAGCAGGTGGAGATTTAAAAGGAGCTATAAAAGATGGTAGTTTAATTAATCAAATTATACAATCAACAAGTAAAGCATTTGATAAACCTAAGAAAACTAAAGATGCTATCGATACTCTTATACTTAAAGGTGAGATTGAAAAAGATATTAAAGCTTCTGATCCAGCTAATAAAATTTTAAATGAGTATAGATTAAAACAAATGCAAAAAATAGACAAAGACTTAGAAACAGGTTTTGCAGAAGCCAAAATAGCTGCTTCTAAAAATCTATCAGGTCAAGCAGCAATTAATGCTGCAGCATCTGTTGCATCAGATAATTACAAAGGAAATATTATTACAACAAAACAACTAACAGATGTGATGGAAAAAGCTAAAAAGTCTGGAGACATATCAGAGCAAGATATAATTATTTCTGCAACTCAAGAAGTTATTAAAGGTAAAAATTTACCTGATGGTGATTACACTGTAGGTGATGTTTTAGTTACTATTACAGAAGGTCAAGTAACAGATATTAAGAGGTAACACATGGCCTCAAATTTTGATTATTCAGCTTATTTTAGCACAGCAGATAAAGCTAGCAAGGTAGGTACAATTGAATCCATGCTATCAGGTGTAGCATCAGGTTTAATTGCAATACCAAAAGGTTTCTTTTCTTTAGGTGCAAGTCTAATGGATCTCGGTGTTAACAGTGGTAAAGCTGCTGCAGTAGAGCAATGGTTTGATGATCTTACAGAATTTGATGAGAAAGCAGAAGCAACAGCTGCTGGTAAAATTACAGAAGCATTAGTAAACATAGGTATACCTGGTGGACTAGCATTTAAATCTGCTAGTGGTATGGCAAAGACAGCAATGCTTGCAGGTAAAAATAATAAATATGTTAGATTAGGAAATAAAAATTTAGTTGATGCAGCTGATGAAGCATTAGAACTTACAGCTAAAGGTAAAGGCAGACAATTTATAGCCGGTGCAATTGGTGGTGGTATTGCAGAGGGTGTGTTTGTAGGTGATGCAGAAGCTATTGGTACGTTTGGAGATCTGTTAGGCGGTCCAACTAAAATAGATAGAAGTGATACGGACCCAGATGCAACAAGAGAAATATTAAATAGAATTAAATTTGGTACAGAGGGTGCATTGTTTACAGGTATTTTAAGTGGTGCAGGTACAGTTATTAAAAAAATAACAAACAGGAACAAGGGATTAGACACAGCTAACTCTGAAATAGATAGATGGATTGATAAAGTTGCATCAAAATTTAGAGCACGTAGTGGTAAAACACAGGAGTTTTTTGATATAGAAAGACAATCTATTGGTGCACAAGCAGCTGATGCAAACGTTGCAAGAAACTTTTCTAGAGATCTTGATGTTGATATAGACAAACTTTTTCCACCTATGCGTACTGTATTTAATAAACAATCTGCAAAAGAAAGAACAAAATTTTTAGGTGATGTAAACGATGCATTATTATCTGGTGAAGCAAGATTAGGTGATGATGGTGTTGCAGCATTTGGTGATATGGATGCTGCTATGGTACAAAAAGTAAAAGATCAAATAAGAAAATTTGCACCTACTGCAGACAAAGCAAAAGAATTAGAGGTTTCTATTCTTGGTGGACTGTCAAATATGAGAACGGCTTGGTCTAAATTGTTTTCTAAACTTGGTGGAACTTTAGATGCTGCGGACATACAATCTTTTAAACAATTGTTTGGTGGTAAATTTAAAAATTATCTTGGTTCTACATATGATATATTTCAAGACAAAAGTATCTTACCTTGGTTAAGATACAAGCCCGCAGCTGAAGCTGTAGAAAATGCTAAAACATTATTTAAAGCTAGTGCAAGAGAAGCAGGTAAAGACATTACAGATTTAGAAGCAGAACAAATTGTAAACAATGTATTAAAAACTTCAGGACTACCTAAAGGTTTAAGAATGGACAAACCTTCTGATGCGTTATTTAATATACCAGACTTTTTTGTAAACAGAACTGCGTTAGACGATGCAGTTAAACGTGGTGGTATTGCTAGAATATCAATTAAAGATTTAGATTCTGCAGCCGATAGAAAAGTATTTGATGATTTGTTTGGTAAACAAAAAAATCCTATGCAAACAATGATAGGTGGTATGGCAAAACTATCTTTAATTACAAGACGTAATTTATTCTACGATGATTTAATTAAAAAGAATGATGAAGTTGTAGCTAATTGGACAGCTGCTACTGACAAAAGATCTGTAGCACAGCCAATGTTTGCTAGATCAGAACAGGAAGCTAGAGCATTTTTTGGTGATGATTACAGAAGAATACAACCTATTGATCCTGCACAAACTTTAAATGTAAACATTGCATCAGGTTCAAGTAATCCATTTGGTGATATTAGCAAACCATTTTTTGCAAGATCTGGAGTAGCAGATGCCATGGAACAAACTTCTTTAACAACACAAGGTTCAGGTATACTTGGAAGACTTTACGAGAGTTTAGTATTGTATCCTAAAGCTACATCACAGATTGCTAAAACAATTTTATCACCTGTAACACACTTACGTAACTTTGTAAGTGCTGGAGCTTTTGCTGCAGCAAACGGTATCTTACCAGCAGCAGACTTAGGTGCAATTAAACAAGCATACCAAGCATTACAAACACCATTAAAAGGTACAAGACAACAGAATGATTTGTATCAAGAATTGTTAGAACTAGGTGTTGTAAACTCTAACGTAAGATTAGGAGATTTATCTAGACTATTAAAAGATGTAAACTTTGGTGAGACTATGACATCTGACAAAGGTATGAGAATGTTATTAAAACCATTATCAAAATTAAAATCTGTGTCACAAGATTTATACACAGCTGAAGATGACTTTTGGAAAATATATTCTTGGGCTATAGAAAAATCTAGATTAGAAAAAGCATATGAAAAAGTTGGGTTAGTTAGAGGACAATCTTTTAAACGTAATGGTGTTGATGTTAGATTAGATGAACAATTTTTTAAGCAAGAAGCAGCTGACATTGTAAGAAATAATATACCTAACTATGATTATGTATCTGATTTTGTAAAAGGTTTAAGAAAGTTACCCATTGGTAACTTTGTATCTTTCCCAGCAGAAATAGCTAGAACAGGAACTAATATTGTAAGAAGAGCATTGAGGGAAATAAATGAATCAATAACTTTAACTGATGGTACAGTTGTAAAACCTATGCAAGGTATTGGATATACTAGATTATTTGGTTTTACTACTACAGTTGCAGCTATACCCATGGCCACAACAGCAGCATTTCAAGCTTTATACGACGTAACAGATGAAGAGAGAGAAGCTATTCGTAGATTCGTAGCTGACTGGTCTAAAAATTCTACAATACTTCCTATAAAACAAAAAGATGGTAGTTTTAAATATATAGATTTTAGTCACGCTAATGCATACGACACATTAATTAGACCATTACAATCAATCGTTAACGCTGTTCAAGACGGTAGAACAGATCAAGATGGTATGATGGACGACTTTGCAAAAGGTTTATTTACAGCCATGCGAGAGTTTGGTCAGCCATTTATATCTGAATCTATTTGGACTGAAGCTGCGTTAGATATCATAGCTAGAGGTGGTAGAACAAGAGAGGGTTTTCAAGTTTACAGTGATCAAGATACAGCAGGAGATCGTAATAGTAAAATTATGGCTCACTTAGTTAGAGCGCAAATGCCTTTTTCTATTAATCAATTAAAAAGATTAGATCAATCAATAGAATCTGTTGACGTAATTACTAAAGGTAAGTTTGATGAGTATGGTCAAGATTATGAATTTGGTGATGAGTTTCAAGGACTGTTTGGTTTTAGATCTGTTAATGTAAATCCTGAAAGAGCTATGAATTTTAAAGTTGCTAACTATCAAAAAGGTGTAAGGGATTCTAGATCATTGTTTACTAGAGTTGCGTTAAAAGGTGGACCTATTGAGCCAAGAGAAATCGTAGACGCATACATCAACGCTAACCGTGCATTGTTTGGTGTAAAAAAAACTTTAAAAGGTGACATGGATGCTGCAAGATTATTAAATATTTCTGATGAAGGTTATTATGGATCGTTAGATAGAATTTCTAACAGAGAAATAAATGCAATTGAGGAGAATGTTTTTAACCCATACAGTATATCTTTAGAAGTACAAAACGCGTTTGCAGACAACGCTGCAAGAATAGGTATTGCTAATCCTTTTGA
>Ga0208919_1001211_pt1 | contig 15273 bp, 21 predicted proteins | sample 4_EtaG_FD_184076 | JGI IMG/M metagenome (GOLD analysis project Ga0208919, IMG submission 184076) | Marine viral communities from the Subarctic Pacific Ocean - 4_ETSP_OMZ_AT15127 metaG (SPAdes) (version 3) | ecosystem: Environmental > Aquatic > Marine > Oceanic | place: Pacific Ocean | collected...
GTAACATTTCCGTCTTCGTCTATGTAAAAAGAAGCAAAAGGTATTTCGTCGTCATGGTTTATTTTTACTCTTTTCCTGAAGACGTGGGAGTATGGCCTAGACTTTTGAAACTCTACGATAACCTCTACAGGCTCCACATCTGGAGGCACTCTGTAGCCATGAAGCGCAAATATATATTCGCCTTCTTTTATTCTTTCTATCGTCAATGTCTCCCTAGCTTCTTCAAGATCTTCGCCATCAATCTGACCATATTGCCTAGAAGTGTTATCATTATGAAGAATAAATACATCATTCTCTCTACGGCTAAAGCCTGTAATTGAAGATGGGTTATCTATTCTTATGGCCCATGTATCAATATCAGCATCTAAGCCAGAACCCCAAGAAACATTTAATATAAATTCTGCCATCTGGGGTGGGGTTGGAACTTCTTCTTTTTTTGTTACCGGATTGTACAACAATATCATACAAACCAAAAGAATTAATATAATGTCTAAGAAACAAATGGGGATTTTCATTTGTCTTCCCTCAATAGGATTACATATGTATATATTAATAAACTACATACAATACCAACTATCGTTGTATTTAACACCGTAGCCATACCTGTTGTTATTAAACTTTGTCTAAGCTCGCCATCTTCTACAGCACTGAGAGAAGAAAACAAAAAGCTCATACCAATAACAGTTCCCAGAAGGCCAAGCATTTGGGCGACATATGAAAGATCATTCATTTTTTTCATGTGGTAGGTTTTGTTCATGACTTGTCTAAAGCTAAACAAAATAGCAGTTATACCAAGCAACAATATACCATAGCAAATGAATGTCACATCTGCTGATGCAAGAGTTGAAAATGCACCAAATTTAAATTCAGACACTAGTAGCGCTACCATCGCTATACTAGTTATAGCTACCCACTTTAGAAAATTTGTTGATTTCATTTTTGTACTCATTATAAAAAGGATAGGGGCTTTCGCCCCTAACCTAATCGTTTGCCGTTCTAATTACAACATGGTCGTGAAAATACACGCTTTGTAAACGATCTAGTTCTAGAGGCCATACGCTTAGTTACACATTTAGTGTGGTTTAGCGTGCCACGCAGAACCTTCTTAGACTTACACATGGTATTTTTAACCATGCTATTCATGCGGCATCCAATCTTGTTTACCCCGCCCAACATGCTTTTTACAGCATTTCTAACTGGGGTTTGGCCACAATCGCCGCAATCTTGAACGCATTCTGAAGTCTTCAGAACAAGCGTTTCTGGTTGGGGTACTTCTTGGCCACGAGATTGCTGACACATAATTAGGCCAACAGCAAAACAAATAGTGATTGCAATAAAATTTTTCATCTACATCTACTCCTAAAAACAATTGTACTTGATAAACGTTCAACAAGTTAAATCCTTTTACTTAATAACATTATAGCCTATGATTTCAATTTTGCCAATATTATTTTAAATTTATTCTCATGCAGTGGCTTTGGCCGTCTTTGTGCCACTTAAATCCAAATCTTAAGTAGAATGGCGTCATTTCCTCAGCGCAAGTCAAAGTTATCTTGTATAAATTTTTTTCTTTGGCTGTCTGTATGGCTTCTTTTATTAGGTATGAGGCTATGCCTTGTTTTCTGAATTTTTCTTTTACAAATACATTTTCAATAATTCCATAAGAGCCTTTTTTGTTTTCAAGCACAACCAAATCAATACTGCCCCTATGTTCACTATCTCTAAATTTCCAGAGCCTAGCCCAATGTGGAATGCGATAAATTTTCATTTATTTTCCTTTTTGTCTTTCTTGTTCCTTATGGATTCTACGCCTTTTACAAAATCAAACTTCTTAAATATCTCTGCGTAGTTTTTGCCGTATTTTTCTAGGTCTTGTTTTCTTCGTCTGTCGCCTTTTCCGTTACTCATAAATAATCCTTTCATCAAAAAAGAAAGCCGACATAAGTCGGCTTATCTCCACGTAGAATGTTTCTTAAACCTCTTTGGTTATAAGAGACTCGACTCTTTCTACATTGCTGCCGTATATTGGGCCAACTATGACCCTTTCGGTTTCTTTGTACTTTTTAATACCTGTACCAAAACAAATAACACCAACTACCTTGCCGTTATAAATGATTGGTCCGCCGCTATCGCCTTGAATAGCCCAAGAAAAAACTATATGCCCGCCATTACCCATTGCTTCTCCGCAGTACTTTGCGCTCCAGTGTCTAAATTGCCCTGTGCCGAAACCGCACAATTCAATTTTTTCACCAGCAGGAACACCTTCTGTGCTTATTTCCATAGGCTTGATATCCTTTGGAATTAATGCTCGAATTATTCCTAAATCATTGAAGCTGTCATTATCATTCTTCTTGATAACAACTCTTGCATTTGATGTCACATCGCCATTATTAAAAAACACAGTAAAGTTTGTTTGTGTTGAATTTATAACATGTGACGCTGTTAAAATCCAACCGTAGTAGTATCCTTCGTATTGCTCACTATCCTCTATAAATTTTATGACCGTTCCACTTCCAGAATATCCGTCGCCCGAAATTTTTACTATACTCGAATGGTAACTTGCTTCTTCAGATGGCTCCCAAGTTTGGGCAAAAATAGAAGACACACCCAACAAGCAAAACGCAAAAGTCAAAAAAATTTTTCTAACCATGATAACCCCTTACGTTAAACGTTGCATCAAGGGATTATACACATAAATAATTAATAAATATTAATAATTAGTTAATAAAGCCCGTTTGGGCAACAAGGGCGGGCAACCCCTCGGACTGTTTTTTACGCAGCCAAAGCTAAACAAGGTTCAGCATTTAAGGTTTTGATCTATTTTTTAGTTGGCCCTTAGATCAACCAACACATGCAATTATTATATCACGCCGCACGTCGAATCTTGTTCACCCCCATAGTTTGGCGAGTGGAGGTGGTGGGTACTGCCCCCACGTCCGTCACAACATCAATAATAACGTCTACATGTTTAGGCAGACATACTGCCATGTTTATGTTCTATTGTAGTCGTCTTCAATTCTAACTATATCATCTTCACTACAATAACCAAATTGTAGTTCAGTTACCTCACAAGAATTATTAGAATCGTTTATTAATCTATGCTCTTGTTTATTGTTTATTTGTATTGTGTCCCATTTCTTTAGTCTGGTAACAGTGTCACCTAATTCGCAAAGACACTCTCCTTTCGTCACCACCCAAAACTCAGAACGTTTTTCGTGGGTCTGTAAAGATAGTCTCTGCTTAGGATCTACTGATATCTTCTTTAAAACTATATCTTCGGTTCTATACAAATCAGTATAAGAACCCCATGCTTTTTTAATCATTTTATATTTATCTTCTAAAAAATTCTTTAATCCAATACACAATGGAGCCAGTGCAAAGCGAGGCTATGGCTAGTATCTGGGCGATACCAAGCCAGCATTGTCCACATGATAAAATAGTAATCATTCTTTGTCAACCCAATCTTCTATTCTAGTATCATAAACCCAGCAGCCAACCCCACAATATTGAACTCTGTCTCTATATTTTTCCCAGCCGTCTTTCTTGGCCAGTAAAATAACCAGCGGCCCCCTTCGTGTTTTTAGTCCATAATAAATTGATTGGCCTACGCCCTCGGCCCACTTGTCAGCCCAGTCAATCTCACATGCCTCATTTTCAAAAAGCAGATCAACCCTAGTCCCGTCGTCTAGTCGGTATTCTTTTTCGATAGAACCCCATCCATCTCTTTGTGAAAGCTCTTCGTGTATTACATCTTGCCAGTATCTCTCTGTTCCATATCGAGGAGCGCCAAATATTTCATCTGTCTGTGTTGGCATATTGAAATAAAATATAACCGACAACACTACAATAACTATAACAATTTTTATTGCGGCCCACACAGAAAGCATACGCCACGCATCTTTTTTATCTATCATTTACCTAAATCCTTTGATCCGTCTAAATAACAACCTAAAATTCTAGTTCTTAAAGTGTTTTCAATCTTAACTGCCTGATTGACTCTAGAGTTTCTGCACCCTATAAAATTAACTCTTTCTGTGACATGCCCCGATTCGCCGTCTTTTCTTTTTGGTGTGTGTAGGAAAGCTACAGTATCTTTAGTTTCTGGCTGCTCCCATCTGTAGTCTCTAAAAGTAATCATTCCCCCGGAGATAGAATTAGAAACCGAATTGCAATAGTAGGCATGATTTCCCTTTTGCGCGCTTCCGGGTCCAATAACAACACTATGCGGAACAGAATTTTCTGCAAATCTAAACACAGCAGACACGCCATCAACAACCTTTGTGCCAGCCCTACAGTCAAAATCTCTGAATTGATTATTATCCCCACTTTGTATCTCGACACAAGCGCCCTCTGATCTTATGTCAAATCTTTCATAAATACAAGATTCTCCCCACTTTTCATCTCTCCAATGCTTAAGACCAATACAATCGTTGCCAAGTTGCAACTCTATATCAAAGTTACTAAATGTGGCAGATGAATTACTATCACTCAAAAGACCTATAACCCTATCAGCTTCTCCAAATGCTTTTATGTTTATACCATCAAAAACAACGCCGTTACAGTTTTTCACTGTGACCAAGGCCGTGTCGCTTTGTACGTTACTAAATACCAATCTAGCCGATCTTCGTCCGCCGCCCTCGCTCACTAGACTAACGCCGCCAGTGACAACCAATGGTTTATCCAAATGGTAAACACCATCAGTTAAAACCAAGGTTTCATTTTTATTTTTTTCTTTGGCTATCTTAGCAAGATCGTCTAAATTAGATTGTATATTACTATGATCTGTGACCCAGCTTTCTCTGCTATTGACGGGCTTTACCTTATTCATTGGCAACTCCATAAATGTGCGATGTTTTCTTTGTTATGTGATTTCCAGAAGCCATATACAACAGTTCGCCGTTCATATCTGTGAATTTTACAATAACATCTGAACCAATATGATTTAAATTTGGAGAGAAGTCCACTTGATTCGTTAATCTTTGCCAAGTGCCAGATCCCACAAATGTGCAGTTTTTAAATTCAACGGTCCCGCCTCCATGGTAGCCTATTTGATATGCGCTTTCGTATTTTGATCCTTCGTCTCTGTATTCGATTGTTGTGTCTTCAAATATTATATCTCCTATGTTTCCCTTTTCAAATTCTATTAGGCAATCATTGAAAATAATCTTATTATTTTTATGCGGGCCTAGAGTGTCTCCATCTACACGGTATGGCTTGAATACGGAAGCCCTTCCCGTCCCAGTCGATGGGTTATTCCGAAGCGAGACGAATGTATTATTAATAGCTGTAGGCTTTAGTGGCTCTGAATAATCTTTCTTGCCGTTAAGTCTGTAGCAGCACGATTCGCTATCGCCGTTGATCTCTATATAGTTATCTTGAATTATTAAATTATTAGCACATCCTTCAACCTGTATACCGTAACATCCACCGATAGGATAATTCCCTTTATTTATATATTCTTGATTCATTGGAATTTCTTTGGTAACGATATGGCAATTGTTTATTGAATTATAACCAGAAGCCTCTGGGTGGCCGTCCCAGTGTATACCTCTACTTCCGTCTTCTACTCCTGTATTACTAATGTGAACATCTTGGACAACAGTAGAGCTTGCTGGACCACCCTCATGAGCCATCACAAAGAAGCCGTTGGTAAATCTCACTTGGGTTTCGCCTTTGCCAGAGATGACCATGCTGCCATTATTGTCCTTTTTAAGACTACAAGCCACCGCCCCCTGTGGACTACCAACACTGTTTAATCCAATAAAGTTATTGCCCTTCATTGTCTGGGCAAAAATAGAATACCCTCCGTAGCCCTGTCTGGTTGTCGTAGAGGTAGCCCTATCGTAAGTTCTTACCGTTGGATCAATATGTAAGTTTTCTGCATACATGGCGTGAATACAGCATCCTATTTGGTCGTTGACGCTTCTTGGATGCAAAGACATATAAATATTGCCCTCAATCCTACAATCTTTTGAGGATCGGGCATTAACACAACAGTCACCAAATCCATATCTCCCTTCAACAATTCTACCTTTGTCGCCCTTCAGAGTAAAACCTTTTAGGCTTCTTTCGTATTCTGTCGTAACGGGAAGATCGGGCGCGGCATTATTCCAGTGAACAGCACTACCTCTACCAGTTATGCCGTGACATCTAGAATAGTTCAACTTTACGTTGTCCATTCTACAGAAGCCTTCTTCTTCTCCTTCTTGTAGTTTGAATTTAAATACAATCTCTCCTTTAACATCTTCTTCTGGCATGAAGATAGCCCAAGTTGTCGTTCCGGGCTTATCCTTTTTGGGTCCGTAGACAGGGCTTAAGCCGCCTATCGTAACATCTATATCCACTGTGCTTCTTGGCCTGTCGTCCCACCAAGATAGGGCGTAGGTCTCACCCGCCTTGAGAGTTCTTTGAGATTGATGTGTTAAGACATATTCTGTATCTGGCAACATCTCTGGGATGAACAGTGCAGAGTTTCCGACTTGACATTCTCTCTTGAGATAGTCGCAGTCGTCTTGAATATAAGAGCCTTGTGGTAAAACCCATCCCTTATTTCTGCGAGCAAGTAGACCTCTCTTTGGGGTAAATGCGTAATTCCAAATTCTTTGCATTGTCCTATTGGCAAATGATATAGTGTGGTCTTGTATATCAAGAGTGATATTCTCCGCACCAAGAGCAAATGCTGTTCTAGGGGCAGTCACATCTGTTTCAAGAATGTATGTAGCGCCCTCCTCGCCCAGTATCCAGCCGCCCCATTCTTGTTTGTTTTCATCCAGCCACTGTTGGTCAATTATAATGTTCATTTTATAATCCTTGCATTTAATTGTCTTCGTAATAAAACATTTCACAAGGAACATTGTAGGTCTTAGCTAGTTCTCTCAGTGTTTTAGTCCCTTTGCTTTTACCATTCCAAAATAATATAATTTCATCTATATTTTGCGTTTCAAAAACCCTAACCCATCTATCGTATCCAGCATTAGCTCCATACTTACCCCAATTAGCAGGGAATAATTCAAGGTCTATGCCATTCCTGATTGCAAATACTTCCGCGAGCGCATCTGCGCCATAACCCCTGCCAGAAACAACAACCTCTATTTCCTCAACCATGTCATCCAGACAGACATTCATATAATCTATCGAATCAAAAGTTGAGCCGCCTGCAATAATAACTTTCATCTACCACCCCATTTTGTTCTAAAGTTTTCTATTTCGTTTTCATATGCTATGCCCGTCTTGTTAAACAGATCACTTCTTACGAAAATCATATTTCCCGTGTGCAAAGCGAATGTATATCCTTTTTTAACACCCAAATTATACATAGCCCTAAATCCCGTTCCTTGGTAAGTGTTTGGGGTATGGATGTATAATGGATTATCTGTATTGACAGATGAATTTATCTCAATTATAACGATCTTTGGTTTGTAATCTTTAAGATTCTTCCAGACATCGTAATCAAATGAATCAATATCAATAGAAAGAACTTCAAAGTCTTTTGGTATATCTGTTTTCTTTAGTATATTATCTAGAGAGTTTTGCGTATCGTTATGATCTACATGCGCTTGTATGGGTGTAATTTTCGGATATTTTAAAGCGGTGTCAAGTAGCTTTATGTATTCTTTTCTATCTGCCTCTATGAATACAGCACTGAAGCCTCTTTCAACAAGCGCAAAAGTATTGGATAAATACATACCATCAATCGCCCCAAACTCACACACCCACCCATCATTAATATTTAGTCTAGCTAGTATTTCTTTTATAATTCCATCTTCGCCATTTTGTGAATAAATGTTTTCTGCGTATTGGTTGTAAAATAAATTTTCATATACCATGTTTATCTTCCAAGTATTCTTTTTCTAATTAGCCATAACATGGTTATAAATATATTTTTATACTTTACTTCGCCATTTTTATCAACATATAATCCAAAATGTTTTAAAGAGCAGTCTTCACAAAACCATTCGTCACATATTCTACAGCGATATGCTTCTTGGCATGTAACCTCCTTGCCGCACTCGCATTTCATTTAAATAATCCCGTTATCATATCCCATAATCCCAACTTTTCTTTACTACTGTTAGGATTGTTTTTTAGTTTTTCTTTAAATCTTTCACGCTCCATGTGATTAGCTTCTTCATTAAGAATTTTTATTTGTGTTTCTATCTTGGCGTTTTTAAACTCTTGGGCCTTTATGAACTGACTATCGGTCAGTCCTGAGTCTTTTAACATCTTAGTCTCCAATAACTTTGGTTGGTATAAATTCAGCGGTAGGTGCGCCATTTATGCCAGCCAAAAATTTTGCGGCCCTCTTGCCCGTTGCTGGTCTATTTCCTATAGATGAGTATTCACTTATATGCTGAACAAAAGAAGGATTTACGTAATACATTTTTAAATTCTTGTCTTTGGCACAGTTGCCTATAAACGTATCAACGTTACGAATTGTTTCTGGGTTTTGTTTTTTCATTTTTATTTCTTTTAATTTCATTCTAGATCTTTTACCCACCCAGCTTTTTGCCTTATTGCTATTTACAAAGGACTCAAGAACGAGAGGATGCCACACCATGGCCATCGCGCCCCATAAAGATTTTGTATACACTGGATATACACCCCAAGGCTTTATTTTTCCTTTTATTATACTGTGATGCAGAGGGGTGTAAAGAGATAAAAAAGCACAATTTTCGGGCCATAATACAGATTCAGCGAACCATTTTGAATCTGGATGAAACCACACATCGTCCTGAACAGTCATTATAACATTAGCGTCTGTACTTAGTGCGTATCTTGCGGATTGCATCCAATTATGAAACACCCCTAGCTTCTTAGGGTTAGTGTGTGTGGTAGCATCACAAGTAGGACTGTCAGGCTCTGCGAACACAATAGGATCATCCCAGCCAGCTTTTATTAAGCTGTTAATTGTAACATCAAGTTTAGGGTTTTTTCTTGGCGCTGTAGTGACGACGACAGACCATTTTAAATTTGACATTGCAAAGCCTTTCTGTGGTTTTTTATAAATCCAGAAAAGGAAGAACAATTAGTTCCAAGAAAATCAACAGATCCTATACAAACAAATAGATCTACAACCGCATCTTGTATACTGGTTGTTCTATTTGGCCACCTAGAACTTCCATCACCCCTTATGAGACTATGGGTATAGATTTTATCTTTGAATTTATTTTTAAAACGCTTTTGCGTCGTTTCGCTATCGGTGGCTAAAAAAATTTTATCATCAGGATAAAGCTGTATAAAATCATCAAAGAAACCATCAAGATGTGGAGCCACTTTATACTTTTTCTGAATAGTGCCTATGTCTGTTCTTCTTACATGGCAAGAAATATAATCTCCACCAATTTTTGATTTTACTTCGTCTATCTTTTTTTGTATGCTCTGTATTGGCTTAAAAATTAAATGATTCTTTCTATATGTTTCATCGTCCTGCGGAAAAAGACCAAGGGATTTATTCGTATTTTTGGGCCTTGTTCTCCTTTCGTTTCTGTTCCATTTTATATATTTAAAAGATATGTTTTGAATTGGCTCAAAGAGATTTGAAAATTTTTCCATACATGGTTTTGATTTCACCCAGTACATTTTTATTTTCTTTTCGGTCATGTCAGACATGTGCTTATAGTTCGCAATCATTCTTAAACGATTGGCTAAGCCACTATGACTGTATAGCCTTATATCTTTTTCAAATGCTGGATCGGTTATTTTTAATATCATATTATTATTTTAGTTGGCTTAAAGTCAACAAGAACCTGTCCCTCAAGTGGAGTTTCCCATTCGGCACATCTTCCACAATTTCTTCTACCTAAATTGCTACCATGATTTATCGCTGATTGTATCGCAAAATGTTGAACGGGAGAGGGATCGACGAAAAACATTTTTCTTCCCATCTTGTTCATTATCTTACCGATAGCAGTATCACTGTTTTGTATTAGGTGGGGATTATCTATTCTCTTTTGTTTAACTTTGGCAGATTTGCTTCTAGTCGGTGCGCCTAACCATTTTTTAGCTATGTTATGTTCAACAACAAGCTCTAAAACCTCTCTCGGCCAAACCAAAGCACAAGCCCCCCACATACTTCTTGTGTAAATTCTATTTACTCCAGTTGGCTTGGCTTTCTTTCCCTTGAAGCTGTAATGCTTAGGCGTGTAAAGAGATACGAATCCAGTTTGTTTATCGGGCCATAGTATACTTTCGGTAAATATTTTAGAGTCAGGATGAAATAAAGCATCATCCTGTACGGTCATTATCACATCAGCATCACTATTTTCTAGTGCGTATCTACAAGAGTCTAGCCAGTTGTGCCAAACGCCTTTTCTTTTTCTATTCATTATTGTCGTACAACCTTCTATTGTTGTACTTCCCGGCTCGGCAAATATAACTGGCTTAAAGCCAGCTAAAAATAAAGACTCCGCAGACTTTTTTAGTGTGCATTCTGGTCGTGGGGCTGTAGTCATTGCCACAAACCATTTGAAATCTTTAACAGGCTCAAGCGGCGATGTCTGGTATTTGCCCTTTTCAGCTCTGGATATTGCTATTTGAAGCAATTTTTTTGCTGCGATTCTTGTTGCGCTGGTAGGAACCCATCCAAAAATTTTCGTTTCTTTTGACTTTGCCACAAGTCTATCTAAAATTTGATCCATTCTCAGCCTACACTCATCTGGTCCCCAAAGGTTCATTTTTCTTGCATAATCTTGACAGCCGCATCCCTTTTTTTCGAATGCTTTAGGTATAAGTTTTTTAAGCTCGTCTCCCACGCCTCTTCTCGTGGTAATATTTTTGTTAGATTTTCCATGTGAGTAAACATAACTAGGCATCGTCAATGATGATATGCTGTTCTCTGGTTCTTGCGCTCCCGCATCCAGCTTGCCTTTCTCATAACGGCTTATATTTATCAAACCAGCAACGTGTTTATTAAATGACTTTGGTCTTTCGCAGCCGATACATGCTTCACAGTTCTTTTGAGTGGTGGGAACCACGCAATTCTCTTTTCCAGAAGCTATCATACAACTCTTGGTATAAGTTCTTGAATTTATTTTACTTTTAGCTTCTTTCATGTCTTGCAAAAATTCACAATTTATATTTTCAAAAGACTCTTTCATTATTTTTCCTTTTTCATACCTATTGGGTGCTGTCTAATTGTCATAGTTTGACCATCAGTTCCTTCAACGTTTGGAAGTTTATAGTTAATATTATCACATCTATCATCTAGTGGATACCAAACACCATCAAAACATATATATGTGCAATCTTTGGAACCTTCTGGCTCATTCATATATTTAGGAGTTTCACTATAAAATCCCGGCCCCACTACTGGAGCGCCACGAGGAGCGAGGGGGTGGTTTTGTTCAGGAGTTGGATAGTAGATAATAGGGCGACCGGGACCACCGCCACCATCATCACAAGGATTAGGGACACATGGAACTCCCCCTCCTTTAAACTCTCCAAGACATCTAGCCTGTGTTGTTTGTATACATTCTCCACCCGGACGACAGCACGCACCTACAGGATCACCCGGAGGATCGCCCGGAGGATCATCCTGCCCGCAGTCCCCATCAAATTCAGTCCTATCGCACTCAAATTTTACATCTTCATCTTCGTCACAAATTCCGGTGGGATATGGGCTTCCGGGGTTTCCATGATTGTCTATTTCCCCCTGAAGACATCCAAGACATATTTCTATGGCAAAATTTATACCCGGAATGCCGGGAGTATTTCCCCCGTCACCCTTGGTACACTCTGCTGTTCCACAGGCGGTAGACCGATTTTGACCGCATCCACAAGCCCAACCACATCCACAACAAGCAGCTCTCGTTTCATTAAAGGGTGGTTCTGGACTCGTAGCGTCAACGCCCACACCGTCATCGTAACCATGCCCCGGTAAAAATGACTCAGCGTAAAAACAAAATCTAGGCAAGAAAGAAAACACAGTGCTGGGGATTTTACAAAGGCCGATAACGTTGGGGTCGCGTTCTTTGTAATCATCCATCCAGCCTCCAACTTCGAAAGTCCAACCTCGACAATTATCAACAGTTGGTGGTGTGCTTGTACCCTTCCATGTTACTGACCACTTGACACAAGCACAAGGGTCAATAAGGTTGCCAAATGGATAGTCGCCATATTTATCAAATTCATCTTGCTTGGTTCCAACAATCATACCGCCAGTGTTTGGATATGTTCGAGGGCCACCAGTGTCACATCCATCCGAAACACATATGCACTCTTCTATGTCAACCCCGCCAAGCAATGTCTTCCCATTTATTTCAACCTCTGTAACTTCAGCACATGAATATCCACTATTATTTCCAGTAGCCCCCTGTCGCCGCCTTTCATCAAGACAAGCGCCCCAACCTTGGCATTGGCCACCAACCAAAGCCCTAATACGATGAAGATATAACCTGTCTTCAATCGTCTTGGTCCGATCATATGTGTGTAGAAGATCATCCCACTCAGCATAAGTTACATTGCAATAGTTCATGTTAGAGGGGCGACACTCTGTACCAAAAATAACTGTGCCAACTTTTGAATCTGGATCTGGTGGAGCGAGCCATTCACCTGAATATCGGCCACCATGCGGAAGCTCACTTGGAAATGGGCTTGGAAGTATTTGTGGATTAGCTACAAATTGACCACATCCGGGTTCGCCACCGACTTCTTGTCTCCATTGGTCTTGGTGCGTATAGCATATAGACCCGACTGGGCCGCCCCAAGGCCATATAGTATTGCCCCAATCGGAATAATCTATTTCATTTCCTTCTGGGTCAAAAACGGGAGCCGTTTGATTTGATAGGGTTACTTCCCAGTCTCCTGTGGCCATATCATATGAAAATCCATCTGCGCCATCCATTCCCCAACATTCGCATGTCTGATGATCGCCACGAGGCTGCCCATTGTAGGCGGGGCTGTTGGTCATAAGCTCATAAAATTCTTCCTCAGTGCAATTACGAACTAGATTACACTTTACTACGCACTGGCAGTCAATACTACTAGAAGAAGAAGAGACTTCTTCGCAACACTTACACGGTCTGCCCATCTTTTATCCTATCAAATAACAATCTTATGACATACAATTATAGAGTTTTTAGAAAATTATTACTCTTTAAAATATAACTTTTTATAATGATCCAGTGTGTATTTTCTGCCATCTGTACCTATTACAAAACCCCATTCTACGGGATTTTCTTCACAATAATCCTCAGCACAATAGTCGTGCATATAATTAGTGTTAAATCTAGTTACAATTCTACACCATATATTTTCTGAATACGATGGCTCACCGCACTGCACACATGGAATATTTATTTTAATGAGGGTGGTTGGTAAGAATATAGCAAGCCAAACTACACATACAACAATGAATTTCTTAAAGTTGTTCGTCATTCTCTGAAGCCTCTGTATTTTCTTTGTGAATAAGTAAATCCAAACAGTCATCACACAGGGAAACAGTACCCAAGTAAGAAACATGTGAGAAAACCCCACATAATTCACATGGCTCTATTTCACGGGGGTATGGCTCTACTATATTACACATTGTATACAGGCTTACAGATTAAATGCTTCTAATGTTAATTTAAATGGCTCTCCTTCAATATTCTTTACTAATTCCAACATTTTAGCAGCTATTTCTCTGATTTCAAGCTGCGCATCTGGCTTATTTCTTAAATTTAAAAAATGAAAAAATGATCTAAAATTAAATTGAACATCAGCTTCGATCTGACTGCTGTATGTCTTGAAGAATCTGGCTGACTCTTTGGCTCGCTTTCTACCAACAACAGGCGATAAATCCTTAATGCACTGGTGATAAAGTCCGCTGCCTATATTATTATATTCTTCAAGTATATCAATCCATTTATGTTCTTCAGAAGTTTTAAACCTTGTCTCAGCACTGTAAGATGTCTGACTTACCTTGGTGTCGCCCCAATCTTCTGGCAGGTAATACTTATCCTCTTTTAACTCTTTATACCTAGCCGATTCAGCATTAACTGAAACCCCAATACGGTGTTTAAGAATATGAATATGACTAGCAATATCAGTGCGAACAAGAAAATGCAGACTAGATTTCTCAAAGGGCGTATGGTGACCAGCAGAAGCGAGCATATTAAGCAGCTTATCAATACGTTTGAGCTTATCATCGGATAAATCCCTGACTGTGCTAGTCCATGCTGATTGCGCATGAGTGATATCGCTTCCATAATATCCCAGAAGCTCAACATTATTTTGCATTATTTAATTACCAACGTACTTGTAAAGAGCCATTAAAAGTATAAAAACATATTGATCTAACTCATTTGGGGTTAGTTCGTAGCCTCTTTCGGCTATTCTATTTCTTAATATTAATCTTTCTTGATAATTCATATTGACTACATTTAATAGATAGTCAACCGTTGCTGGGTCTTCGTCTTCAAATATATTTACAAAATTATTGTAAGTTCTCCAAGCTCTATCGAAGTCTATAGAATCATCAAAAAGTATTACAAGCAGTGTTAAAAGGTCTTCCTGTTCCATTTTATTTCACACAATTAAATTAGTTTCTCCTAAGAGTAGATACACACTAATCCAATTTTCTAGTTTTATGTTTTTTTAATTCAAACAAAGAATCATACAAAGATTTTAATTTTTTCTTCAGGTTATTTTTTTTTGGAAAAAAACTAGAAAAGTCATTATAGTAAGATATCGCGTTTTCGATTTGCTCAATCTCCCATTCGGTATCATATTCTACTTTCACTTGGTAGCTCCTAAATTTTTCAAAAATCCAAAGATATAGTTAACAAAACAAAAACCACAAATAACAAAAATCATCCAAGTAACCCACATTTGATCGTCGATCTGTCGTTGTTCCTGTGGTGTCACAATATATGATTTTATGCCTTTTATTTCTATGTACTCATTGTTTGTAGATTGCTCCACCATTCTGGATGTTTCCTTTTCTTGTTCCACTTAACATCAATATTAACACGCTTGTCTTTCCAATAATAGTCTTTATAGGCGGTGACTGCACACTGATTTTTATATTCATCTGGCATAGCCTGAGCAAATGGTGTCATATCTCCTTCTGGAATAATCCAGCTACATTGCGCCATGTAATGTATAGCGTCTTCGCATGAATGCTTCTTACCGTATCTGTAGGTGTACTCTTTCGCTAAAGCTATAGCATGTTCAGCAGCCCACTCAAAGTTGCTTCTGGAATCTCCACACCACCTAGTACACGGATGATTATGATAACCACCCTTGAGAGGCTTACCTGACTTCGTAAGCGGCATATCTTTATCAGTGGCTCCG
>Ga0208919_1001213_pt1 | contig 15255 bp, 17 predicted proteins | sample 4_EtaG_FD_184076 | JGI IMG/M metagenome (GOLD analysis project Ga0208919, IMG submission 184076) | Marine viral communities from the Subarctic Pacific Ocean - 4_ETSP_OMZ_AT15127 metaG (SPAdes) (version 3) | ecosystem: Environmental > Aquatic > Marine > Oceanic | place: Pacific Ocean | collected...
TTGCATAATCCATAGTTTGTATTTCTTCACCATCTTTTTCACCTTTAACTACATAAGGAACTATCTCTTGTGCTTCATGTGCTATAAAACCTTCATCAGTTTCTTGTGATTTTTTCCAATCAAATTGAACTGGGTTTAGTTTTTTAACTCTTTCTAAACCATCTTTTAAAGGTATTACATTTTCTTTTAATCTGTAGTCTGAACCAGTATTATAAGCAACTGCTGAACCATTAGTAGAAATAGAGCCAGTATTACCACCATTTGATCTAAATTGAATATGAGGATTACTCGAACCATTACTCATGTTTAAAATTAAATTTGTGTCATTATTAGTTGCATTTACTTGTTGTCCACCACCAAAAGAATGACCAAAATTACTTGTGCCATTTGAAAGTCCTGAAGAAGTTGTAGCAGTTACTAATAATGTTCCAGTGCTTAGAATACGCATTCTCTCAGCATCACTTGTACTAAATCGCATAGGTATTGCATCAGCAGTATGAACAAACATAGTAGAATTTGCCATACCAATATAACCATCTTTATCAGTATCAGATTCGTGTACTAAAACCATAGGCTGAGTACCGCTTACATTAATACCACTAGCAGAGCCAAAATCACCTGGATTAAATACGTTAGCACTTTCACCTAACAATAAGTTACCAAAAGCATCAATAGTTATTCTTTCTCTAATATTAGAACCATTATGTGTGCTAAATCTTATTTGTGTTGCTTCGTCACTATGGTCAGTAAATCTAGCAGCAATAGCAGCACTAACTTCGTTATCGTTTTTAAAAAATAGACCTGCGTTATTGTTGTCTGTTGTGCCTGCATTTTGAATCATTACACTAGGGACATTACCTGGACCTACTGCTGTCCATAAATCACCTGCTGAATTATTAGTTTGAGTGACTGATAATGCACTTACTGGATCAGTAGTACCAATACCAACCAAACCAGTTGAAGGTGATAAAATTAAATCACCATCACTAACAGATAATGTTGCGTTTGCTGCTGAACCTGTACCTGTATCAGCAACTTGTAACTTAACACTATCGCTAGAAGCTGTATTAAGTATTAAACCCCAATCACCTGCTGTTGAAGTACCTGCAACAAGTCCTTGGTTAAATATAGCTTTTCCTGCCTCTGACATATCAAAGACAAGAGCATTAATATCAGAACCGCCATCATTACCTATAATTGTAAAATCTGCATTAGATGTAGAAGTAGTTATACTGGCGTTTCCACCTGCCATAACAAGGTCAGGCGTTGCATCTAAATTAAATGTGTATCTGGTTGTACCATCATCTTTAAAAAATACTTGTGAACCATCTGCATCCAGAATTATATCTCCACTTGAATCAAGAGTTATATCTGTACCATCATTAGTTATAGTATCTAAAGCCATAGAGCCAACATTAGTTATATCGGCATCATTAAATGATGTAGCTCCAAAAGTGTTAGCGGCTGCTGTAGAAGTAATACCGTTTGCTGCGGTAATACCGCCGCCATCAGCAATCGTTATAGCGTTATCGCCATCTGTGTAGCCTATATTAGCTGTTTGTACTTCACCGCTTACTAAAGCATTACCTGAAATATCTACAGCACCATTTATATCTATAGTAGTAGCGTTTATTTCTATTTCAGTATCAGCAACTAAATCTAATACTCCGTCTGCTGATTGATGTATATAAGTTCCTGAATCACCGAATTGTAATTGTCTTGAACTATTTAATAATAAACCTGTATCTGCAACATGGGTAAGTGTTACATCTGTATCAGCACCAAAACCTAAAACACCTGCGTCTGAAGATAAAGTTAAATCATCTCCTACAGTCATATCAGTAGCTGCTGCTACTGCACCTGCAATACTTAGAGTTCCTGCTAGGTCTAAATCAGTAAAAGCATTTACTACTGCTCCTCCTGAACCTGCTCCATCTAAATATACAACAGCTACCCTTCCTGTTGGAATAGTTACAGTTGATCCTGATCCTTGTTTGATTATTATTGATTGAGAACCTGAAGTAGCGTTTTCAATAATTTGCACCCTTTTCATAGTGTTAGGTGCGATAGTAATAGTACAAGCAGAATCTAATGTACCTGTGTACTTAACATACATAGCTCTTGCTGCATCAGAAGCACCGTCAGCTACTGTTGATGTATGTGTATCAGCATTTGTTGTTATAGCTTCTGTGCCGTAACCTAATGCTTCTCCGATTAACTCTAAGTTAGTGTTAGTAGTTGTTCCCCAAGTACCACTGGCGTCACCAGTAGCCATTTCATTTAGTCTGAGGTTATTAACATATGTACTTGCCATTTTTCAGTCTCCGTTTTGATTATACCTTATTTTTCATAAATATTAAGCAACTTCTTGCCAATTTGGTGTTTGAGTTGTAGAAACAGGAGTATACGTTGTTGATATTCCTTGTGCTACTTGTCCCCAAACATTAACTGTGTTCAGTGCAGAGGCTATTTCAAAACCTTCTGTAATCGTGACTATTGCGTTTGCTATAGGTGTCACACTTCCTAAAGCACTTGTATTAGCAAAACCTGTAACATCTAAAATGTTGTTAGTGCTTAACGACTCCGTACCTAATGCCGAAGTCCCTACGTTTCCTGTAACAGATACGTTAGCAGCAGCAGATACTGATTCGTCACCAAGAGTACCTACTGAAGCAGAACCAGAAACACCAGTTACTGCCGCACCCATAGTAATAGCGTTACCTAATGCTGATGTGCCTGCATTACCAGTAACAGACGTATTTGCGTCTGCTGCAACTGTTTCGTTACCTAATGCTGATGTGCCTGCATTACCAGTAACTGAAATATTAGCTATGCCTGTAACAGTTTCACTTCCAAGTGCTGAAGTTCCTGCATTACCCGTAACAGAAATATCAGCAGCAGCGGAAACTGTTTCACTACCAAGTGCAGTAGTTCCTGCAACACCAGTAACTTCTACAGGTAAAGGCTCACCCCAAGTCAGTTGACCCCAAGTGCCTCTGCCCCAACCTGTTACATTAGCCATAGGCTATTACGCTATTCTTATAATAGCATTTGAAGCGTCTGCTGTTGGGAATTGAATTGTAAAATCACCTGCTGTTGAAGTTTTATCTCCACCAAAAGCCAATATTGCAACTGCGGGATCGCCTGAAGCACTATCATTAAATATCATTGCTCCGTTTGCAGTAACGGTAGCGTTTGAAAACGTAAGATCAGCAAAATCAGTTAACGCTGTGGTTCCTGACGCTGATGGTGTTACGTTTGTTAAAGCACCGCCTTTTGCAGTATAGTTAGTTCCACTTACTTCGTTACTTGTCGTGTAAGCGGTTGTACTAGCACCTAAACTAGCACTACTTGTGTATAACGCTAAATTAAAAGTGTTACCAGAACTGTTTGTAAAATTATGTACGCCTTTTAACAGTTCTACTTTAAATGAAGTGCACATTGCTTGGGTTATTGCCATTACAGCCTCCTTATAATATCAGCCATTTCTTTATGACCTTGTTTTTCTAATAAACCTGCTACAGTAGCTCTATCGCTTAATATAGCTTGTTTCATATATAATAAAACGACTTTATGTATAGTTTCTTTAAACGCGTCAGCCTGTGCTTTTACCATAGGGTCTGCGTTATCACTAACAGCAACTAGTCGCTCCATTATTCTTTCAGTCCAGTATTCTGGACTCAAACCTTTATTTTCTGTTGTTTTTACTCCAACAGTTCCTAAACTACTTGATACATCTACACTAAACATTTGTTGTTCCTTGTGGCATTATTTTTATTTGATCGCTTCTAGCTTCGTCTCTTACGTCTTTATACTCACCTAAAAGTTTCAACATAGCTAATGCTTCTTGATACTTTTGTTCATACATCATAATTGTTTCTGGAGACATTTTCATAAAAACAGCTCCTTCTACTAAAACACCATATAACATAGCGTTAGGTGCATTATCAGATAACCAACTTTGGTTACTATCGCCTACTGTTGTTAAAGAAGCAGGTCTATAGTTATAGTGTAGTTCAAAACTTAAATTACTTGGTGGTGTTGGTGCCATTATAAAAGTGTTATTATCAAATAAAGCATAGTAAATGGGTTGCCCTGTTGTGGCTCGTGCTGGTGTGTAGTCTCTAATCCAGGTGACGTGTTTAAGTTGTAAGTAAGTGTAATTATTACTTGAATCTATTACAGCTAAACTAAAGGGGGATAAAAAATCATCAGGAGTTTCTAAATACTCAACGTTAGCTGTAGCACTGCCCGTTACGTTTTTACGAAACACAGGAAGTTGTACTGATTTTAAAATACGTTCTTCTGTTGTTTGTATGAAAGTATCTAAGCTGTTAACAAAAGTTGTTTCAGTATTATCTAAATAATTCTGTACTGCTGTTTTTAATCCGCTGTAAGTAAATCCTGCCATTATGTGATCACCGTTACGTTTCCTATCTCAGTGGTTGCTCCAAAGCCTTTAAAATTAATTCCTATTGGATCAGAAGCAAAAGTCATACCACTACCTGCATTTGTGGTGATTATAACTCCTAATTGACTTTGCGGCAAAGAAACTTCAGGTCTAGGTTTCCATAAAACTTCTGCATCAGCACTTATATGTACAGGATCAAGTTGTGGATGTTTGGGTTCATAACACTCAGGACACGTTCTAAAGTTTTCCCAATTACCTTTTGCTGATTTATAGGGATATCTAAAACCACAAGTATCGCAAATAAAGTAAGCGTATTTACCTGACGCATATGCCATTATATATACTCGTGTTTAGGAACAATTCTTAAAGGAGAACGGTCTTCGTCATATCTTAAAGCGTTTCTTAAATCTTGTTCGTATTGTTCTTTCATAATAGGAAGCTTTTGTATGTTCTTTTTTAAACAAATATAATAAGCTAATCCTGAAACTAAACAAGGCATAAACCTAGTAGGTATGTCTACGTCGTTAATTTGAGCAGAAGAATCTTCTATTGTTCTCCAAACATAGTAAATGAGTTTGTCGGTTGAGTTCTCTGGTGTTGGATAAAGATGTATAACGGGGCTTTTTAGCCTTTCTAACCAATACTCAGTTGCTCTAGCTTTAGTTGTTTTGTTTGGAATACTAACAAACTCATTCCTATCTATCCTAGATAAGGTAAAATCAGTAGTTACATTATTAGTAGTTCTTTCTATATAGGCGTCCAAAACATCTATATCGAAAGAATTAATAGTGTATTCACTGGTTCCTTCAGTAAGCGTAAGCTCTACTTTAGCAACTTCCCACATTTGAATACCTCTGTTTGACCAATCGGCAAACATAATATTCATAGAACGTCTAGCTGTAACTGCGTCATAAGAAGTACGAGCTTCCAATCCTGCAAGCTCGTACGCTTCTTCTATTGCGGTCGCTACATCTAAACTAAATGCACGAGTTCCTGACGTAGCCATTATTAATAGCTTTTAGTAAATTCGGCTACTATAGTGTAATGATCATGGTTAGTGTGTCCATGTGTCGTTAAATCTAAATCACCAGTTATACCACTACCTGCGTTATTAGGAATACCGCCCCACTCTCTAAAATCCATATGACCTGAAACTACTCCTGCTGCTGCACTACCACCTAAGACAGTACAAACAACATTAGACGTTGCATCCCATTCAAGAGTTACTCGTATGCCACCTATGTCATACCATAATTGTGTCAAAGTTACTCTTGTACAAGTTTCTCCTTCGTTATTAGTATTCAGTCCAGAAACGTCTACTTTATTAACAGAAGATTCTCCTGTGCCGTCAGAGATATTAGTGAATTTATAAACTAGCTTCCTATCAGTATCTACAATTTTTTGACTTGTAACTGCGTCTGCCATAGTTTACTCCTTACGCTATTTGAACGTATTCAATAATAAATGTAAACGAACCTGCAGTTGTTGCGTCTACTGTATTAGTGATATTACAGTAAATAGTTCTTGCTGTGTCTGTGTATTGAACAGAAGCTGGAGCTGTTGTGCCGTCTTGAGTTTGTAAAACTAAACTAGTTACAGTTACGTTGTGAGCAACAACAGTTGTACCGCCATCAAGTATTTCATCAGTTTGAGCTGCAACAATTTGTGCACCTGAAGAAGATGTACCTACTTCATATCCAATATCACCTGTCCCAATAACGGGAGAAACATCACAAAATATTTTTATATCTGTAATGATTGTGTTTGCTGGTTGTGTAAATTCACCTATTGAAGGAGAATCTCCTGCTGTAGTATTTACTGTTACACCCGTTGCAAAACCTACGTGTTTTACATACTTATTAGTAACAATACCTGTAGATGCGATATTTACAACATCAGTTTCTGCACCTGTGCTACTATTAACTGATATTACTTTAAAACCATTTTCAGACCTGACTGGTCCATTAAATGTCGAATTTGCCATAATTTCCTCCTACGGAAATAAGTTCTACTGTCTCGGCTTGTCTGCTAGGTCAGTCTGTAGAACAAGTTAATTACCCCTAGTCCTCTGATTGTATATCATTCGTTTACAAAAGAAAAGGGACCCGAAGGTCCCTTTAATTTTTTCACGTGAGTGAATTATGCTCCAGGTGAACCAAAGATTCCTCTCCAGTCACTAAAACCAAAGCTGTAACGTTCTCTAGCCTTGTATCTAACATTACCAGTTTCGAAGTCACCTTCCATACTAGTTGATACAGGCGTTCTAACGAAATGTTTTAATCCGTTAGGTACGTCAGTTTTGATAAAGAAAGCGTCAGTATCTGTTAGATAATGATTTACAACATAGCCTTCAGATACCATTCCCATGTTTCTGATTGCATTGATGTCATTATCTGAAGTACCAACTCTTCCAGGAGTTTCCATAAGTCTATCCGCTACAAATTGCAAAGCAGGTGGAATTATTAATTTCTTTGCTTGTGCATTAACTTTAAGATTTCTTTCATCTCTGAAGTCAGCGATATCAATTAACGCTTGTTCGAGTGAAGTTTCATTTAAGTCAGCTGAAGTGGTTAACTCATTTTTCAGATCCACGTTAGCAACAGTAGGATGGTCTGTAGCACAAAGCTCTTTTCCATCACCACCAACAAATGAAGAACTGAACGCATTGTTTAATACGTTAGCTGCTTTCACTTGCTTAGTTTGTTGCATAGACCTTGCCAAAGCTCTTGTATATCTTGAAGATAGTGTATCGTAGAGGTTATCTTCGATAGCTTCTTCTGTCAACGCAAATGCTAACGCTACAGTCTCGTGTGTATAACGCGAAGTAAAGGATTCCTGAGCTGTATCATAAATGACCGCTGCTCCCTCTCCTTTAGTTGGTGCTTCACCAAACCCACTTAACATTACTTCTTCCTCAAACGCCCTTTCGGATGTCTCAGTATCGAAGATGTCTTCGTGCTCGTTATTATATCTTTCATACTCTAATCCAAAGAGAGCATGAAGTCCAGGTACTAGTTCTTTGACTAGTTGGGCTCTATTAATTGCCATTATTTATTCTCCTTAGATTATACAGCAAATGTGTTAGTCGGGAATGTAAAGAGTCCTCTCGCATAAGCACCTATTGAGTTGCTTGGTTGCGAAGCGAATCCTACACATAACGCGACACCACTTGATGTTGTTGCAGTCACACCTTCTTTCGATCTACCATTGACAGTGCTGCCCGCAGTAGTTGAAAGGGTGTATTTGTTACCGATAAAACTTACTGCTGGTGTTCCAGCTGTAAATTGAGCCTCGTATACGATCCCAGGATCATTGTAAACGAGAGCCTCTGCATCGGCACTCCCTAGTGTAGCCGTGTCAGCAGTCCATACTTTCGAGAAAGTAGGAGTACCGTCAGTAGCCGTGAATAATACCCCATAAAATACACCTACGGGTGTGCCAGTCGCTGTGCCTTGAATGACATATCCACTAGATAGATTAACTACGTCACCTGAAAAGATTGACGCGTTAGTTCCACTAGCTATTCTCATTTTAGCAGGACGAATAACACCACCATACATGTGATATGCAGGGGTAAAACCATCTGGTTTATTTGTATTAGCCATTGTTATCTCCTTTGTCTAAATACATTGTTATTATTAATTACCCTTATCGGTAGGTTTACTACCGAAAGCAACTTTAGAAGACCTTTGGATATCGCTATCTTTTATAGGCATTCTTGGGTCGCTTTCTCGCATTAAGTTCTGGTCTACACCGTCCATAGCAGTTTTTGCTTGGTTTGTGAAATAAGCTGTACGCTCATCAGCGGTTTCAACGGGTACTTTAGCGAGGATTAAACCTCCAACCCCAATTACTCCTTTATTACTTCCACTATCTACAGTTGGAGCTTCAAAATCAGGATAGTCTTCTGCTCTCACAGGTTCATATCCTTCTCTAATACGTTTTGACATATTGGATTTATCATCTATTCCTCTAGTAGCTTCTCTAATCCACCTGAATTGATATCCAGGAGGAGCTTCTGGTGCGTCTAACATTGACGGGGGTTTCCAAGGCGTTCTGCGAGTTTGAGAGTCTCGTGTCTCTGCAGATCGTGAGTTACGATCAGTGTTGACTTTTATTTCATCTGTCATTTTATACTCCTTCGATATGCTTAGCATATTCTTCTAGCGGCACATTTAGTCTTTTAGCTATTGCTACTTGACTTGGTGTTAGCTTTATTTTGCGTGATGATTTTTTACCAGTAGCACCTCTGCTACTAGCAGCAACCTGTTGCACGGGGGCAGATTGCTCGTTAGAAAACTTGTGTGGAAAAGTTTCAGCCATACGTTTGTCAACTTCGGAATAGTAAGTATCTGAAGTCGGGTCTATCCCTCCCTCAACTAATTCTTTATGTATTCCAAATGCTGCAAATGTCATAGCTTGGTCGTCTCCGAACCATGTGTTTCGTTTCGCCCATTCCTCTGCTTTTGGATCAGGTCCAGCAGCCTGAGGTTGTAAAGTAGGCTTATACTCTTCAACAGGAACTTCTTGTGATTGATTTTTTTCCCTAACTTGTTGCTGAGCGGATAATCTTCTAAGATTTTCTGCTTCAGCACTAGCTCTAGAAAGTTTTTCAGTTGCATCTACAACTGCTACACTATCACCAGACTCTTGTGCTTCTTTTAAAAGCTGTTTAGCTCCTGCTATTTCAGATTGTACTCTATTATCATACTCTTTGAAAAGCGAAGAATCTGAATTCTTTAACTTTTCTTTCAAAGTAGACGCTGTATGGTTAACGCTTTGAGCATAATTAACAGCTTCATCTCGCTGTCTTTCTGCTTCTCGCATTTTATATGTTAGTTTATCAATACGTTTTTGTACTGATTCACTAATTTGATCAAGCTCGTCTTTTGGTTGAGCTTCTTGTTCTACAGGTTGTTGTTCTTCTACTACGACTTCGTCTTTAAGTGAAGTATCAACATCTGCTTCCCTTACGTCAACTTCCCCTTCGGGAAGTTCTAGTTCTATTTTTTCTGCTTCATTATTTTGCATGAGTCCTCCTCAAGATTGTTATGATAAAATTGCCTCGGGATCATCAATACAGGCTAGAATCTCATCATCATTTAAAAGACGCATATCGCCACCTTCTATTTGAAAACGAGCTCCAGCATATCTGCCAAAGATTACCCAATCACCTTCTTTACACCAAGCACCCTCAGGAAATTTATGTGGGTCACTATACGCATCTGGTCCTAACGCGACAACATAACCAACAACAGTTGCAAGTCTTTCTTTATCAACAGTTGCTTTAGCTAAATGTATACCGCCTTTAGTTACAGTAGACGCTGTAAAAGGTAATATTAAAATACGATACCCCGTTGGACGTGGTAGCGATTCCGCATGAGAGTCTAAGTTTTCAGGAGTAATTGTAGGCTCATCTAGATTTACATCTTTGGCTTTATCACTTCCGAAATCTCTTAATACTCTATCTGGAACAGTTTTTGGTTCGACTTTATTTGTCATTTGCATCCTCCATATTAGAATGTAAAGTTTGAATTTCCTGTTCAGCGAAACTCAAACCTGCTATTTCACCAACTATCCTTTGGTATTGTTCAAAATCTTCAATACTTCCAGAAGCCAGCGTTTGCGTGAGAGCTTCTTTTCTCTCACGATATTTACGAAGCAAATGCTCCGTAGCTAAGATATAGTCCATTTATTTAATGTAATTATACCAAAGAAGTCCTTTAGTTTGTCCGTAAGCAGCCTTTACTTTAGACTCTTTACCAACAACCTTGCCTTTTGCGTCAGTGTTTACTTCACCAGCAGTAACAGACTTAGTTTTAGTGTTATCAACCATTGCTGGTTCACTAGGTGCAGGTCTATTAGCCTTTTTTGAAGGTGACGGATAGGCTTTCATCTTGTCGTCGTAATACTCTCGCATTATTTTTCTCCGTTTTGGTTTCTACTATCCCTAACTGTTTTTACCAGTTCGTTATAGTTTTTATCAGCGTCGGCTTTCGCTTTTAGCTCTAACTCTTGCAATTCTATAGCAGATTTAGTGTCTTGTACTCTTAAATCGGCTTCTATCTTCTCACGTTTGATTTGTGCGTCTAGTTCAGTTTTCATAGCAGCTAGTTGTGCATCTCTTGCATCATCTTCTGTTTTTTGCATAAGTTGTTCTTTTTCTAATTGTAACTGCTGCTGGAACATTTCCATTTGTGGGTTTTGTTGTGCTGCTGCTGCAGCTTGTGCCATTGCTTGTGCTTGACCTGTAACTTGTTGTGTTGCCTGTGCTGCCATCATAGCTATTTCGTTCATCATCTCAGGCGGCATAGGTTGATCTAGTTGCGGAAGCGGTTGTCCCATTGCTTGTTCTACTTGTTGTCTATATAGCATTGCCTGATGTTCTTGTATGTTTGCACCTATTGCTTGCATAGCTACAGGATTTTGTTGCATCATAGGATTTTGCATAAAAGCACTATGTGCTTGTATATACGCTTCATGGTTTTGGAACGGATAAGCTTTTATAGGATTACCAGTCATAGCCGCTTGTTGATCACTTATTGGGTCACGAGGAGGTACTTCTTGTTCTGGTGGTAATAACGCATCAATATCTTTAATATTTAACGCTATATACATTTTTCTATAAGATTCCCTCAAATCATGTAATTGAGGTGCTGCTTGTGCCATTTGTAATTGAGTTTGAGCTAAAGTAATTCTTTGCGTCATACTAAATATATTTGGGTCACTAACAGGAATAACATCTACAGAATTATCGAAATCTTGTTTAAATACATTTTCTGAAGCACCTTGTACTTGATAAGGATATTCAGGTGGTAAAAACTCACCGAAAACTCTTTTCAATATTTTAAATTCAGTTCTTTGTGCGTAATGTAATCTTTTGTGGATTGCGGACATAACTCTTTGTCCTTTTTCCATAAGTGCTACTGTTGTTCCTACAGGGGCTTCAGAGTTACCATCACCTGTTGGGTTTTCTACTGTAGCCGCAAATCTTTTACCAGAATCAACTAAAGCTCCTAATAACGTAGTTAACGTACCGCTTGGCTCTTTATAAGGTAAAGGAAGAAAAGCATCTTGCAATCTTCCACCTGGAGCGTCAACATCACGCCATTCTCCTGGTTGTAACGGATCATCATGTTTTTGAATGTTTAATCCACGTGATTTAAAGCCTGCTGGAAGGTTAGAAAGCGTTCCTGCGTCAATTAATTGACGTAAAATCGCTGTAACCGACTTAGTTAAGCCGCCCATCATGTGAATTAACCCAAAACCATAGAAACCTAGTCCTGGAAGGAACTTATAATGCGTAAAATGTTCAATTTTCTTACGCATAGGGTCTTTTTCGTCATAATTTGGTCTAATTGCAAGAACTTTGTTGTTATCTTTGCAAATAGTTACAATATAAGGCAACGCTAAGCCTGTTTCTTCACCATTTTCGTCTTTATCTTGATATCCCTCTAAATCTAGGTCAACATGCATCTCTAAAAGCGTATATTCTTCATCACTTATCGTTCTGGTTAGTCCTTGTAGCTCATCTATCTTTTCATCAACGTCTGTTGAGTCTACTCCTGTTCCTGGAGACGCCATGTCGGTGTCTGCATAAAACCCAGATAGCTGTAATTTACGTAATTCGTTCTCATTCATGTGAATTACGTGTGTAATTCTAGGAGAAGTTAATAAATCTACCGCATAATACGGAACAACTAAATCTTCAGACTTAACAAACCTTGCTACCGCCCGTCCAACTGCAGGATCATAGTAAACTTTTTTAAACGCAGAACCAGATAACGGCAAATAAAATAAAAGCTGATCCATTTCTGGGTCATACTCTTCCATTTTATAAGTTATTTGATAATTCATGAAGTTTTTAACACGATTTGCTTTTTCCATCTTAGCATTATCGGTCATTCCTAAAACTTCTGTGTCAACAGGTCCACCTGCTGGCAACATTTCTTTGTATGCTTGTGCTTGAAATTGTGTTACGGCTTCTGCGAGTATCGGATGATGAACTCCTGAAGCACCAACAAAAGGTTGCGACCTTGAATCAGAATTTATTCCTAATAAATCTAGTCCTTCTGTATATGTTTGAAACCAATCGTTCCTAGAATCTAAATCGTCTTCGAAAGAACCAACTAATTCTGCTGCTATTGTATTTAATTCGTTGTCTTCTAAAGTTTCTGCTAAGTTTTCGCCAAATTTAGAAACAGTTTGTTCAGGCATATCACTACCCCGAACAATAGAACCATCAGGTTGTACAAAAAGTTCAGTTTCTTCTTCCGTCTCTGGCGTGATTTCAAGTTCAATCGCTTCTTGATTGTCAGGTACCGCAGAAATTGCTTGTTTTTCAATAGCCATGTTGATAAATCATAGTATGATTTTGATTAATAATAAACCCTTTCACCATCATAATACTCCTCTTCCTCAAAATAATCACTAGTTAATTGTAAAAAACCACCTTCTCTAAACCTTGCTAACGCTAATGTTGTAGCATCAACTAGGTCATCGTTTTCGCCTCCTGGAAAATCAGAAACTTCTTCCATAAGTTCTTCACCAAATCTATTATCAGGAACCCAAACGCGTCCATCTTGAAAAATAGGAGATACAGAATTCAATCTTGCAATTTTATCTTGACCTTTTCCTGGACTAAACGTGTTTACAGGAATACCTACTCTACGTAATTCTTGTACTAACGGAATACCACTAGCTTTAGCTTCAACAATTACTGTATCAGGTTCCCAATATTCGTACAAACGTAAAGCTTCTGCTTTTAATTCAGGAAAATCAAAACGTTCTTTTATACAATCTATCAAAATTAAGTGTGCTTCGTTGCCGTGATATATTTCTTCACCTACTTTACCTTCAGGGTACCAAACACCCCACGTTGTTATAGCAGTAAAGTCAGCTCTTTCTGATTTTAAAAACGCGGTATCATAACTTTGAATTATATAATCACATTTCGGTGGTGTGTTTTCTTCCCAAACCATAAACCATTCTTTAGGTATAATCGAAATACCCTCACCTGTTGGTCTTTGCATGTATTGTGCCGCCCACTTAGAAGGACTAACTGAAGCTTTTATACTTTCAAGTTCTTCTAATTTCCAAAATTCTTTCCAAAGAGGGTTGCCGCTAGGTAATATTGCAGGAAATTCTATAATTTCCCACTGGTCAGAGCCTTCGTCTTGTGCCATCTTCCTAGTTAACCTGCCTGTTAAATCTTTTTTATTCCAACGGGTCATAACTATAACGATTGCACCTCCAGGCTGTAACCTTTGTCGAGGACCTGCCATAAACCATTCATAAGCTTCATCCATCGCTTTATCAGACATAGCGTCTTGTTCAGAATGTGGGTCGTCAATAATAAACAAATCAGCACCTCTACCCGCTAACGCACCACCGATACCTGCCGCGTAGTATTCGCCGCCTTTATTTGTTAACCATTTACCCGCAGAACGACTATCTGCTTTTAATTCTGTTTCAGGAAACAGTTCTCTGTATTCTTCACCGTCAATTAAATCCCTAACTTTTCTACCAAAATTAACTGCAAGGTCAGCGGTGTGGGTTGCTTCTATAATTTTTAGTTTAGGATTTTTACCTAATAGATAAGCAGGGAATAAATGTGAAGCAAACTCAGACTTTGTATGTCTGGGCGGCATATTAATAATTAGACGTTTTAATTTACCTGTGGCTATATCATCAAAAGCTTTCGCCATTTTTACATGATGATCGCCGTTAATAAATTCTTTCCATATAGATTTTACGAATTCCATAAAAGTGCTTGTTGACTTTTCTTGAAACTCACGTTTTTCTAATTCTTCTAATAAAACTGTAAACTCTTTAGCTTCAGCTTTGTCTAAATGAGAAAGGTCTATGTTTTTTAAAGCTTTTAGCTTATCAGCATTACTAGTCATTCAAAAAAGTTCTTATAAAATCATCTAAATCTTCGTAAGGTATTTCGTTTACTATATCTAACTTGCTTGGGTCTAAGGATATTATTGTTTCTGCTTCTCCTGTCATGTTTCTCTTAGGAAAACGTAATGCATCATATCCTTCTTTAGTAAATACATCAGAGAGTTCTGTATTAATATTTGTCGGGTAATTACCCAAATACTTGTCGCCACGTAATATCGTGTTTAAATCAAAGTCTAGTTTTTCTGGGTGTAACCTACTCGGACGTCCTCGATACATTTCTAAATTTTGTAATGTGTTTAACACACTGTCAGGCATATTGTCTATATCTAATGTTTTTTCAAAGTTAGGTTGTAAAACATATCCAGAGCCTGGACCTCCTCTACTAGGTTTGCCGAAGGCATAGTGTTTAAATCGAGGGTCTGTTGGGTTTACTAAAGTATAAATACCTCCTTCAGAAGTTCCTTGACCTTTAGGAAGTTCTAATTTATCAAGTTGTCTAGTTTGGCTACCATGAAACAATAAATCTTGTCTAGGTTTTAAGTCTAATTCTCCTTGTACTACTTTAGGTGGTTCTTTAGGCGTTACTTTTGGTTCTAAATCAGGTTTAGCTTTTTCTTTAGCCAGTATCTCATCAAGTTGTCTTTGTGCGTTTTGATGTTTTTTCCTAGCTATTTCTGCAGCATCGTAAGCCGCACTCCCATCACCTGAAACCGCATTCCGCAGTTCACGTTGTTCGTCAAACTTACCTTTTTTAATTTTTTGTTGTAATTTGATTACTTTACGTGCGATAGCTGATCCAGGAATAAGAGGTAGCATACTTGCTCCCATCATTATCCCACCTGCTAGAGGATTACCTTCCTCTATCATATAATCTCCCTCACGTATGCCTTGTACGTCACCGAATCCTGGAATAAGTTCAGATAAAAAAGTTATATCTT